>Ga0335077_10000989_pt1 | contig 33029 bp, 29 predicted proteins | sample Lox_Sample_31_FD_207151 | JGI IMG/M metagenome (GOLD analysis project Ga0335077, IMG submission 207151) | Soil microbial communities from Loxahatchee National Wildlife Refuge, Florida, United States - Lox_Sample_3.1 | ecosystem: Environmental > Terrestrial > Soil > Wetlands | place: USA... | reverse complement strand
AATGATCCGCAATGCTGGCCAGGGCTTCGGTATTTGCATCGAGCGCTTCTCTTAGACGGCCAGCGAAACTACAGGCCTGGCTTAGCATGGCGTTGAATATTGCGCGGAGACCAGCATCTTCTTGCCTTGGAAATCGCGACAGCGCTTCTTTGACGACATCGGCATACGCATCCGCTGCTCCGGTTGCCGCTATAATCCGACCATACCCTCCCAGAACCAGTGTTTCGTGCAGAGTGTCCCCAATATCATGCGACCAGCGGACCCCTTCCTCAGCAATCGGTCTCGCCTCCTCGACAGACATTCCCTCGCGCCAACCAAAACTGAGAATCTGGCCACAGGCGAAAGCCTTCAGCCTGTCATTCGATTCCGAACGCGGCTGGTCGCGCATAAGCCCCCGAACCTTCCGCCAATGCGCAAGTGCTTGCGCGGAATCGGTCTTGCCCACCCACATCGCCGCGCGTTGCAAATAGGCCGCGGCGTCGCGGCGTTGACCCGCCGCCTCGTAATGATGAGCGATCAGCCCGGCAAACTCATCGAGATGACGGGCGTAGAAGATTTCGCTGGCCTTAGCCACAGCCGCGTGCAATGGCCCGCGCCGCGCCCTGAGCTGCATCGCATAGGCGACCTCTTGGATCAGAGGGTGCCGAAAGGCGAAGCAATGCCCTTCGAGCCCCGCGCTCTCCAAAATGAATTCCCCACTGCACAAGCGCTGCAGAGATCTCTCAGCGTCTTCAGGCCCGATATTGGCAACTTGCTCGAGAATCGTCTGTGGAAACTCCTTGCCGATGATGGCGGCTATCTGGATTGTTGCCTTGTCCACATCCCCGAGCCGATCGATGCGGGCGCCGATGACCGCCTGAACCGTGGCCGGCAGACCTGCGGCATAACCCGCAGAGCCCACATAACCCACAGGGCCCAAATGATAGCGGCCGGGATCACCCGAGAGGATGCCGCTGTCAGCGAGCGATCGAACCAGCTCTTCGGCGAAAAACGGATTGCCGCCGCTTCGCTCCGCGATGAGCCGACGGATGTCTTGCAACCGCGGATCATCGCCGATCAGCTCACTGGTAAGCTTGCAAATCTGCGCTGCACTCAGCTCAGCCAACGGGAGTTCTTCATAATAGGGCCGCTTCATCCAGGAAGCGGCATAAGAAGGCCGAAAGTTCACGACGAGCAATATGTTTGTGCCTTCAACGGCATCCACCAAGGTGGTAATGAAGTCTTCGCTCGATTCATCCAGCCAATGCAGATCCTCGACGAGGATGACAGTCGTGCTCTTGCCGATGATCCGGACAAGTCGGTGCACGAAGTCACGAAGCTTGGTATGTCGCGTGCTCGGATCGAGTTTCGGCAACGGCCGCTCAGGGTCGGGGATCCCCAGGAAATCATAAATCAGCGGCAGATCCTGCTCTAACGTCGTGTCCAGGCCGCACAAGCGCTGCGCGATTTGCTCCCGAGCGGCGATGGCTTCAGTGCTTGCCGAGATGCGAAGGAAAGAGCGCAAGGTCTCCAGCACAGGCTGAAACGGCATCGCGTGGCCGTAGGGGAGCGCCCGCGCCTCGAGAACCGGCACCATCCGGCGGCGACACCATTCGGCAAACTCGTAACACAGTCGACTTTTGCCGATGCCAGGCGCGGCGGTAACGCCGATGACACTGGGATTCCCTTGCTCGGCCTTTGATAGAGCCTGCTGGAGCGTGGCGAACTCGTCCTCACGCCCGCAGAATGTCGCCAAGGGCGTATCCCGGAATTGACCGCTCGCAACGGCCGGCCTCAGGCCGAGCAGCTGGTAGATTTCCATCGACTGCGGCAAGCCGCGCACCGGCTGCAGGCCAAGCGAACGTGCATCGCAGTACGAGCGCACAAGCCGGTAGCAGTCGGAGGTGAGGTAGATGCCACCCGGTTCGGCGATTTGTTCGACGCGGTTCGCGATGTTCACGGTTACACCCATCGCATCGATCATCTCACCGGACAGAGCCCCCCTTCCCGCCACCACATCACCGGAGTGCAGACCGACGCGAATGGTGGGCGCGCCATCCAAGTGCGGCATTGCGCTCTGCATGGCCAAGGCCGCTTTACAAGCGAGCAGCGCGTGTCCCTCTTGCGCTCGTGGCGCTCCGAATAGGGCCATCACCCCATCCCCGAGCGCGTGCACGACCGCGCCGCCAAATCGCTGGACCGAATTGGTCATTACCGCCAGCACCGGCCGCAGCTGCTCGATCGCCTCTTCAGGATCCAGGCCCGCGATGATGCTGGTCGAATCGGCCACGTCGGCAAAGAGCACGGTCGCATGCTTGCGCTCGCTGCCGCCAACGGTCTGGCGAGCCTTGTGACTGGTATCGAGGAGGCTGCCGCACGCGCCACAGAATTTCGCGGAGGGTAGGTTGTCGTGGCCGCACCCGGCACAGCGTATCCGCAACAGACTCCCGCAGCTCTCGCAGTAGTCGTTGGCTACCGGATTGTTGCGTTCGCATTGCGGGCAGCGCATGGATGCCTCGCTCGTTTTCGGCACTCAACAGCAGCACAACCGCAGCATCATGCTGCGATTGCGGGTATGGCATCCGTGATCTGCCCTACCAATCCCCGCGTACTCGCCGCCAAAGCGCAGGCGAAACGGCGGAAGCTGAAGTACGAACCGGGCGAGCCGCGTCTACAGACGCCTTTCTACCACGCCATCAAGGAAGCTCGCCATATGCTCGACGTCCCGCATCAGCGCTTCTAGCGTATCTTGTAGCGGCTCCCGCCGAGCAGCACTGTGACCTAAATCACGTCCTACCTACTCCGCCGCCTCGGACCGCGCTTCGAAGAGACGCGCATCGGTCGGGACGTCGATGTCGCGTAAAACCGGGTCGGATGTCACCGCGATCTCGTTCTCGATCAGGCTGCCGCAGCCGGGGCAGAAGAACTGGCGGAAGACCGGCTCGTCATCGATGTAGCGCCGGGGATCGCCGACGAGCGGGCTGGACGCTTCGATCGGATTGTCCTGGCGCAGGCAGTGGTCCTTGTAATTGTCGCTGGTCGGCCCGAGATCGCTATCGCATTTGGCGCAGCAATGATGCGGCAGCTCGCCGTCGAGCCGCAGCAGCAGGTTCTCGGTGATGCGGATCGCCGTGCCGCCGGTGAGCCGGCGCGGCTTCAGGGCGATGTCCTTGATGCGGTCGCGGCGCACCTTTTCGCGCAGGCGCTTCGTCGCGTCGCGATCGAGCAGCGCCGCCGCCTCGTCGATGACGACGCCGTAGATGTCGCGCGCCGCCTTATGCGTCACCGCGCCGTTCAGCCAGTCATCGAGCACGTGCTGCGGATCGCGATCCATGGGATCGCCGAACCCGCCCGCCGCGGTCCACACCACGGCATAGACATCGGCCGGATGCTGCTCGAAATTCTCCTGGCGGAGCTGCAGCGTCACTTCCGTGCCTTCGACGTCGAGCGCGTCCTCGACCATCTCGCGGCGGGCGAGGCGCTCGAGGATGTCGCTGCCGGTGATGAAGCGGTAGCGGTTCGGCGTGCCGGGATAGCCTGCCATCATGCCGGTCGAGGTCGGGATGGCATTGCCGGAGGATAGCGTGTCCTGGACGATCTTGTCGGTGTTGTGCGGGATGAAGCAGCTTTCGGCCGAAAGCCCGCCGCGGAACTTGCCGGCGCCGCCGCTATCCGCCACCTCCTTGCGGTAGAGGAAAAGCAGCGGGAAGCTCTGCTCGGTATGCTCGATATTGGGCAGCTTGCAGATCGGCGTGCGCGACTGGCCGCCGGTCGAGATGCCGTCCTGCGTCGAGAAGGCGCCGATGGCGCCGCCGATGGGATCGACGAGGAGATAGCCGTAGCGCTCGCCCCATTGGTCGATGCCGCGGAAGATCGTGGCGGGCCACTGGCTGGTGCCGCCGATGCACATCACGTCCTTGCGCATCGCCGGATCGCCGTAGATCATCTTGGAGAGCACGTTGTAAGCGGGATAGAGCGAGATCTCCATCGCCTGCACCGGCGCCGTCGAGACCGAGGCCGGGAAGCTCGCGCAGTTGAGCGTGCCGGCGGTCGGGTTGAACTCGACATGGCGGAGCGCGCCGCCCACCGAGAAATACTGATCCCAGCACAGCAGCTGGTTCAGCGCCACCATGATGGCGCCGCGCCAGCCGGAATATGTCGCGTTCATCGCGCCTTGCTGCGGCGCCGTGCCTTCGTTCTCGAAGGTCAGCGTGTCGCCGCGCTTGGTGAGGCTCAGCATGACGCGATAGGTGGAGCGGTCGCCCGGCCGGCAGCATTCGACATAGGTGCGGTCGCGCCAAGTGCCGTCGGGGAGCCGGGCGAGCTTCTGCAGGAAGGCGGTTTCGCCATTGACCAGGATGCGCTTCATCACGCCTTTGACGGTGCCCGCGCCATAACGGCGGATGAGCTGGGCGATGCGCTCGCGCGCGGCGATGTTGCCGGCCATCTGCGCGCGGAAGTCGAGCGCCACCAGCTCGGGCTTGCGCGAGGAGCGGAGATAGATGTCCTCGATGTCCCGGCGGATCTCGTTGCCTTCGATGATCTTGACGGGCGGGATGAGGATGCCTTCGTCGAAAGCGGTCTCGGCGGCGGGACAGAAGCTGCCCGGCGTGATGCCGCCGATATCGTACTGATGGAGGCAGTTGGTGACCCAGCAGAACAGCTCGCCCTCGGCGAAGACCGGGCAGATCAGCATCACATCCTGCTGATGCGCGGCGCCGACCCAGGGATCGTTGGCGAGGAACATGTCGCCGTCGCGGATGCCGGGATTGTCGCTGCGATTCTCGAGGATCCACTTCACCTGCGTGTCGGTGACGCCCGACATGTATTGCATATAGGGGCCGAAGAAGACGAACTCCGCATCCTCGGTCAGGATCGACGGGTTGAGGTCGAGCGCGTACATCGCCACCGGCGAGCCGGAAAGCCGCTGAATGGTGGCGCCATGCTCCTCATTGACGTTCCAGAGGTGATGGCGGATCACCTCGAAGGTGACGGGATCGAAATCGTCGCTGAACCCGCGATGGAGGCGCAGCTTCGGCGAAATGCTGAGCGCCTTCGGCGGCACATAGGGGTTGTTGATCCCGTCGAAGACGGTATCGGTGAGCTCGCTGATCTTGCTCATTGCGGGCGTCCTTCTCCGAGCTCGATTTCGAAATTGCCGAAGCGATCGACCGAAAGCCTCTGGCCCGGCGGCACGACGACGGTGGTGTCGGGCGTCTCGACCACGCTCGGCCCGGTGACGGCGTTGCCGGGACGGAGCGCGATGCCGTCATAGACCGGCGTCTCGACCGCGCGGCCGAGATCGGCCCAATAGACCGCCCGGCTCGGCCGCCGCGCCGCCGCGGCGATCTCCGCCGTCAGCGACGGGGCCGCAACCAGCCGCGGCCGCGGCGTCTCGGCCATGGCGCGGATGCGGAAGGTCACGATCTCGAGCCGGCCGCCGCGGAACGAGGAGCCGCGGCCATAGAGCTGCTCATAGCGCCGGTGGAAGGCCTCGCGCAGCCCCTCCTGGAAGGCGCCGGCGACGCGGCTGTCGTCGAGCATCACCTCGACCTCGTTGATCTGCCCCTTGTGGCGCATATCGACCGAGAATTGCAGCTTCTGCCGCTCGGGAGCGATGGCATCGCGCGCCATCTGCCGGCGCGCGATCTCCTCGAGCCGCTCGAGGTTGCGGTTGAGACGCTCGGCCTCGAAGGGCGAGGCCATGATGTCGACGCGCTCGTGGATATGCAGGATGTCGGCCGAGGCGGCGCCGAAAGCGCACCAGGTGGAGGCGGTCTCGCGCTGCGGGATCACCACCTTGGCGACGCCCAGCTCGCGCGCGAAGATGCCGGCATGGGCCGGCCCCGCGCCGCCGAAGGCGAAGAGCACGAAGTCGCGCGGATCGAAGCCCTTGCCGACGGTCATCTTGCGGATGATGTCGGCCATCTGGAACTCGGCGATCTTGGCGATGCCGCTGGCGCAGTCCATGAGCGAGAGGCCGAGGCGGTCGGCGATGTCCTGGATCGCCGCCGCCGCCTTGGGTTTGTCGAGCGGGATGCGGCCGCCGGCGAAATTGTCGGGATTGATGTAGCCGAGCACGACATCGGCGTCGGTGACGGTAGGCACCGTGCCGCCCTTGCCGTAGCAGACCGGCCCCGGCACCGCGCCGGCGCTTTCGGGCCCGACGCGCATCGTCCGTGTCGCCTCGTCGACGCGCACCAGGCTGCCGCCGCCGCTGCCGATCGCCTGGATGTCGACCTTGGGAATGAAATACTCGTACTGGTTCACATTGCTGACAAAGGAATAGGCCGGCTTGCCGTCATGGATGATGCCGACATCGAAGGAGGTGCCGCCCATATCGGTGGTGATGATGTTGGGATAGCCCATGACCCGGCCGAGATAGAGCGAGCCGGTGACGCCCGAAACGGGGCCCGAATCGAGCGTCAGCAGCGGCGCCTCCATCGCCTTCTCGACCGAGATGGTACCGCCGCCGCATTGCGTGATCTGCAGCGGCTGGCGGTATCCGAGCTGCGTCAGCCGGCGGTCGAGCTGGCTCAGGTAGCCCGCGGTCAAGGGGCCGATATAGGCGTTGATCGCGGTCGCCGTCGTGCGCTCGTATTCGCCCCATTTCGGCACGAGATCGGCCGAGCAGGTGACGAAGACCGCCGGCGCCAGGCGCTGCACCATGTCGCGGACGCGATGCTCATGCGACGGATCGAGAAAGGACCAGAGAAAGCAGATCGCGATCGCCTCGACGCCCTTGTCGAGGAGGCGCCGGATCGCCGCCTCGGCTTCGGCCTCGTTGAGCGGCACCACCACCTTGCCGAAGCAGTCGACGCGCTCGGAGACGCCCTCGATCAGCCGTTTGGGCACGATCGGGTCGGGCTTGTGGCTCTCCGGGAAATGCACCACCTGGCGCACATCGCGCCCGCCGATGCCGCGCGATCCGCGCATGATGTGGATGACGTCGTTATGGCCCTTGGTGGTGATGAGGCCGATGCGCGCGCCGCGCTTCTGCACCACGGCATTGGTGCCGACGGTGGTGCCGTGCGAGAGCAGCGCCACCTCTGCGTAAAGCCGTGCCGGCTCGACGCCGAGCCGCCCCGCCGCGCCGTCGATGGCGTCGATCATGCCTTGCGCGAAATTGCCGGGCGTCGACGGCGCCTTGGCGGTGGTGACCGTGCCGCCCTCGTCGATGACGACGCAATCCGTGAAAGTGCCGCCGATATCGACGCCCACGAGATAGGACCCCATCCTCCCTCCGACCCGATTCTTGTTGTTTCGGCGCCACTCTAGGCGGCGGGCCGGCGGCGCGCAAAGGCGGCGGGACCGGCTGGGGCGATCACCCTAGATTTTAACCCCGAGGCGTGATAGCCCTATCCTCTCGTCGAAGCCGCATGGCGGGCGACAAAAATCGCGGACGGGCGTTCACAGCCCGGCCATTCCCGCCTAGGGTAGCGGCTTCCGGAGGCGCGCGGCGGCTGAGGCGCAGGACGTGCGCGCGAGGGAGGGGGATGCGCCCATGCCGCTGCATGTCGGCCGCGGCTCGCACATTAGGGGTCAGGCGCGAACGGGGAGTGTCGATCATGTCGACGATGTATCGCTATGCGCTGCCGGTGGAGCTGACGGAATGGAAGTTCGACGGCAAGGTCGAGACGCGTTTCACCTGGGAATATGACGAGGGGCGCGAGGGGCTGCTGCAGCTCTACGACAAGGGCAAGAAGCAGCAATGGGATGCGGCGTTGCGCATCGACTGGTCGCAGGATCTCGACCCCGAGAATCCGATGCTGCTCGACGACAAAGCCATCCCGATCTTCGGCACCGATATCTGGAACCGCCTCACCGATAAAGAAAAGGTCGAGGTACGGCACCATCAGCAGGCCTCGACGATCTCGCAATTCATGCATGGCGAGCAGGGCGCGCTCATCGCCACGGCGAAGATCGTACAGTCGGTTCCCGATCTCGACAGCAAGTTCTACGCCGCGACCCAGGTGATGGACGAAGCGCGGCATGTCGAGGCCTATTCGCGCCTGCTGCATGAGAAGTTCCAGCTCGCCTACCCGATCACCCCCGGCCTCAAATCGCTGCTCGAGACCGGGCTCAGCGACAGCCGCTGGGACATGACCTATCTCACCATGCAGATCCTGATCGAGGGTCTGGCGCTCGCCGCCTTCCAGCGCCTGCGCGATTTCGCCGGCAACCCGCTCGCCGCCGCGGTCAACGCCTATGTCATGCAGGACGAAGCGCGCCACGTCGCCTTCGGCCGATTGGCCTTGCGCGACTACTATCCGCAGCTCACCGATGCCGAGCGCGACGAGCGCGAGGCCTTCGTCGTCGAGGCCTGCTATCACATGCGCGACCGCTTCAACCAGTGGGAGGTGTGGGAGAGGCTCGGCCTGCCGGCGAAGGAATGCGCCGAAGCGGTGATGCAGTCGGAGAGCATGGCGCAGTTCAGATCGCGGCTGTTCAGCCGCATCGTGCCGACCGTGCGTGATATCGGCCTCTGGGGCGCGCGCGTGCGCAAGGCCTATGCGGATATGGGCGTCATGAGCTTCGCCGATGCCGACGCCGCGGCGATGCTCGACAACGACAACCGCGTCGCCGAGGAGTTCGACGCCAAGCGGCGCGTCGCGCAAGTGACGAAATCGGCGGCGGAGTAAAGGCGAGTTCGTCGGCACGGTCGACGACAACGCTGCGCGTTGCGTAGGGGAGGACGGCGATGAAGGCGGCGGTGCTGCACAAGGTCAACGAGCCGCTCACCATCGAGGACATCCGCCTGACGAAGCCCGGGCCGCGCGAGGTGCTGATCCGCACCGCGGTTGCCGGGATCTGCCACAGCGACCTGCATTTCGCCGACGGCGCCTATCCGCATCCCCTCCCCTGCGTGCTCGGGCATGAAGCCGCGGGCATCGTCGAAGCGGTCGGCGAGGACGTCACCTATGTCAAGCCCGGCGACCACGTCGTCACCTGCCTCTCGGTATTCTGCGGCTATTGCGAGCAATGCCTTACCGGGCACCCCTCGCTCTGCCAGAGCGCCGAGATCAAGCTGCCGCCCGGGGTGTCGCAGCGCCTGTCCTGGAAGGGCGGCGTCATGCACCAGTTCCTCAACCTCTCTTCATATGCCGAGGCGATGCTGGTGCACGAGCATGCGCTCGCCAAGATCCGCCCGGACATGCCGCTCGACCGCGCCGCGCTCATCGGCTGCGGCGTGCTCACCGGCGTCGGCGCGGTATTCCACACCGCCAAGATCGAGCCAGGCACGAGCGTCGCGGTGATCGGCTGCGGCGGCGTCGGCCTCGCCTGCGTCAACGGCGCGGCGCTTGCCGGCGCCGGCCGCATCATCGCGGTCGACACCATGCCGGCGAAGCTCGACCTCGCGCGCAAGCTCGGCGCGACGGATACGGTGAATGCGAGTGAAGGCGATCCCGCCAAGCAGGTCATGGCGATGACCAGCGGCGGCGTGCGCTATTCCTTCGAATGCCTCGGCGCCAAAATAACCGCCGAGCAGGCTTTCCGCATGCTAGCGCCGGGCGGGACGGCGACGATCATCGGGATGATCCCCGTCGGCACCAAGATCGAGCTGCATGGCCCCGATTTCCTCCGCGAACGCAAAATCCAGGGCTCCCTCATGGGCTCCAACCGCTTCCGCGTCGACATGCCACGACTGGTCGAGTTCTACCTGCAGGGCAAGCTCCATCTCGACCATCTCATCTCCGGGCAGCTTCAGCTCGAACAGATCAACGACGGCTTCGCCGCGCTGCGCGCCGGCACCGCCGTGCGCAATGTCATCATGTTTCCCGGCTAAGCCGCGCCGCACCGCCGCGCTCTGACGCAGCGCCTTGTTCTTCGTCTTTCGACGCATTCGCTTATCTCCCCCAGCTTCGCTCAGACCCCGGCAGGGATTGTCGCGAGCGGTCGTTAAGAATTCCCTAGAACTGGTCTCGGTGAGCGGAAACTGCAAGCGCGCCGTTCCGTCTCCCGCCGAAGCGGGAGACGGAACGAGTCGCTCGGTTCAGTTCGATTGGATCGTCTCAGCGCCGCTCAGCAATGGTTGCGGTCGGCGCAGACATGCGACTCAGGCGAGTCGAGCCAGACATCGGCGAGATCCTGCTCGAGATAATGGCTCGGCGTGATCGTCCAGCCATGGAGGCGGGACGACATGGCGACGATGCGGTTCCACCACAGGATCGGCACCGAATAGGCCTGCGTCATCGCGCGGCGCTCGAAGGAGCGCACGATCCGGGCGCGCTCGCGCAGATCGGGGATCACCGCCTGGCCGACGAAGAGCGCGTCGAGCTGCCGGTCGGTCGCGCCGGTGTAATTGTCGGGCGAGAGATCGGGCGAGACGTACTTCGTCATCTGCAGCGTCGGATCATCGGCATAGTCGCCATCGAAATCATAGGCGGCATCGAAGTTGCCGCCTTTGAGCGCCTCGTCCCAGTGCTTGTTGTCGAGCCGCACCTCTTTCACCGAGACGCCGAGCTGCTTCCAGGCGGCGGTCACGAAATCGGCGCCAGGCCCATAGGGGATCGGAATGTCGCGATTGACGATGTTGACCGTGAGGTTGCTGACGCCGGCCTGGGCCAGGAGCCGCCGCGCCTCGGCGAGGCTCTGGGTGTAGTCGCGCGAGAAGCCCGGCAGGCGCTCGAGCTCCGCCTCGGGCGTCGCCATGGCGAAGCCGGGCCGCATGATGCCGCCGACGAACTTCATATAAGTCGTCTTCGACAGCTCATCCGCCATCTTCCAGCGGTCGATGGCGAGCGAGAGCGCCTGGCGCACGCGGACATCGTCGAACGGCTTGTGCTTGGTGTTGAAGATGAGGAGGAGATTGATCTCCCACGGGCTTTCCGAGGTCGCGATCCGGTCGCCCATCGCCGCCACGAGCTGATCGCGCTGGGTGGGCGTGACGCTGCGGAACTCGGCCTGGACCTCGCCGCTTTCGAAGGCGGAGACCAGCTTCGCGCCCGATATGAAGTGGGCGACGTAGCCATCGAGATAGGGATGGCTCGGACGGAAGTAGTGATCGAAGCGCTTCCCGGTCCAGTGGTCGCCCTTGACGTGATCGACGAAGACGAAGGGGCCGGTGCCCATGATGTGCGTCGCCGGATATGTCGGGTCCTGCTTCAGCTTCGCCGCGCTGTAGATGCAGTTCCAAGGCGAGGCGAAGTTCTCCAGCATCCCGGCCTGCGGCCAGGACAGGCGGAAGACGACGGTCAGCGGGTCGGGCGTGTCGATCTCGTGGATCGAGGCGTAATCGGCCTGGCGCGCCGAGAACACCCCGGGCGGCGGGTGGATGATGTGCTCGTAGCTCGCCTTGATGTCGGCCGCGGTGAGCTTGGTCCCGTCATGGAAAAGGACGTTCGGGCGAAGCTTGAAGGTATAGACCCGTTTGTCCGCCGATACCGTCCAGGATTCGGCGAGGTCCCCCACGACCGAGGGGTAGTTCTGCGGGTCGAATTTGAGGAGCGTCGAATAATGCGGCGCGATCGGATGGATGAAGGCGAACGACACGTTCGACGCACAATCGTAGTTGGAGGGCTCCGCCGTCACGGCGAAGTTCAAAATCCCGCCACGCTTGGGCGGCGCGTCGGCGCCGTTCTCCGCGGCGCTGAGCGGCGCGGTCCAAAGCGCCAGGACGGTGGCGGCGACCACAGTGGCGCCACGGGCGAACCTCATACTGAATTCTCCTTAACGAAACAGGTCAGCGCGCGTCGCTGCTTTGCTGCCAGCGCTGGAACTGGTCGAAGAGCTGGTCTTTCTCTTCCGCCGAGAAGGTGCGGCCGCCCGAAAGCTTGCTGCGCTCGTCGAGGAACTTGGCGAAAATGTCGCGCAGATCCTTCTCGTTGAGCGGCTGCGCCGAGGCAACAGCGTTGCTCTTGAGCCAGGCATCGGCCGGCGGAAACCGCTTCCAGCCCGGCAACTCGGCGGCGAGATTCACCTCGCCCCATTTCGGGTGGTGCGGCGGCTGCTGCAAGCGCGGAAACTGCGTGAAGAAGGCGTCAACGAAGTTCGCGACGTTGCGATAGCGCTCGCTGTCCGGCTGCAGCTTCGCCACCACCAGCGCCGTGCCGACCGCGATCGTGTCGACCGGCGCGTCGGCACCGATGAGGCGCGGGTAGTCGGCGGCGGTGAGCTGGGCCGGGACATAGGCCTTGGCGAGCGCCGGCGTCATCGGCACGGCGAGGAAATGCAGCCGGTCGCCGCCGCCGAACCGATCGAAGATCGGCGTCGGCTTGGCCGCGACGTAGGCAATGGCCGCCACATCGCCCGAAGCGAGCTTCTGCAGCGCCAGCGCGTGATCGTCGAACAGGGCCTGGACGTTGATCTTGAGCAGGCCCATCACGGCCGGGCCGGTCACCCGCGCGCCGCCGGCGAACTCGACCTTCTTGCCGGCGAGATCCTGGAGCTGCCCGATCTCGGGACGCGCCAGCACATGCAGCTCCTCGTTATGGAGCTTGGCGATATAAGTGATGGTCTCGATGTTGGGCGGCGTCTGATGCTGCTTGGCGTAATCGAGCACGTCGGTCTGGACGATCGTCATATCGACGCCGCGCAGCGCGGCGAGATCGACCAGCCCTTCGACCGCACCATGGCCGATGACCGGCAGAACGCGCCGCGTCGCGCCGTCGTCGAGCACGGTCGCGAGATCCTGCGCCATCTGGATCGAGGCCGCATCGCCCGAGGTCAGCAGCTCGACCAGGCCGCGATTGGTACGATCGGCAAGCGTATCGCCACGCGCGGCGCTGGCGTCGCCGCAGCTCAAGCCGCTGCTCAACAGGAGCGCCGCTGCCGTGCAGCGGAGCAGGAATGAGAACATCGAGCCTCTCGGCGTCATCGTCGTCACCTTTATTTCTTACTTCGAGTTCGATCCATCTGGATTGGCGGCATCGAGGCGGGCGAGCCGCGCCGCCGCCTCGTTGTTGCCGGCCGCGGCCGCGCGCCGATACCACCCCGCTGCCGTCGCGGCGTCGCCGGCAACCCCGCGCGCACCAAGCTGACGCAGGTACACCGGGTCGTAGCTCTTACCCAAACCACATTGGGCCGCGGGATCGCCCGCTTGCGCGGCGCGCTCATAGAACTGCCGAGCCGAATAGATGTCGCCCGCCGCCAGAAGCTCGTCGCCACGCTGCACCAGCAACGTCAACTCGGCGTTGGGATGCGCCGCCTTCGGCGGCTGCGGCTGCGACGGTTGCTCTTGCGACGGCACCTTCGCCGGCTCGAGCGCCGCCAAGGGGGCGATCGCTTGCGTCGCGCCGGAAGAAGCGGGCGCCGATGCCTGTGCCGCGGGCCCGGGAGACGCAGGCTGCGATGCGGCAGCAACAGGCGCCGACGCCGTGGAGGCACCAGCCTTCGGTACCGCGGGAGCCGCAGCCTCGGAGGATGCGGCAGCAGCCGCTTCTGACGGCGCCGGAGAGGCAGGCTGGGCGGCCGCCTCAGATGCCGGGGGGCTCGCCGGAGCCGCGTCAGCTGCGCGTGACGGCGCCGGCGCAGCAGGCGGGTTGGACGCGGGCTGCGGCGCGGCAGAGGCCACGGGCGGCTGGGCCGGTGTAGCCGACTCCGAGGTTGTGGTAGCGGCGGGCGCCGAACTCGCGGAAGCGGTGGGCTCGGAGCTTGCGGCAGGCGACGGCTCGGCGCTCGCTGACGCTGTCGGCGCGGACGTTGCCGGGGTCGCCGGCGCGGACGCGGCGGGCGCCGGTGCGGTGAGCGGCACGATCTTGGCGCCGATGACGACCGGGCCGTTCTGCTCGGGCGCCGCTTGAGGAGCGCTCGCCGGCGGTGTCGCGGATGGGCCGGCAGCGGGCTCGACCGCGGCCGCTTGCGCGGCAGCGGCGTCCGACGGCGCTTCTTTGGCCGTCGTCGCCGCGGCCGAGGACTTGTCCGGCGCGGCGGCGATCGGCGTTTGCGCCGAACCGGCGGTCGACGCGACGGTCGCCGACGGTTCATGGCCGCGCGGCGCGAGGAAGTAGAGCAGGCCCAACCCCGCCAGCACGGCAGCGACGACGTAGAGAGCGAGGCCGGTGCGTACCGAGAGGCGCGCCCGGCGCTTTTCCGTTGTCCCGGTCGGGGCCGATATCGCCGTCCGGCCGCCGGCCACCAGCCGTGGCGGCGGCGCCTCGAGCAGCTCCGCTTTGGCCGACCCAACTTCGGCCGGCTCAGCTTCGGACGGCGCTGCTTCGGCTGCGTCCGTTTCGGCCGCCTCCGCTTCGAGCGTCTCCGCTTCGGGCGCTTTGACTTCCAGCGGCTCCGCTTGCTCCGATTCTTCCGGCTCTACCGACGCCTCCAGTATCTCGACCGGCTCCGGCGCCGCTTCCTGGGCCGGGGGCACAATGGTAATGGTCGGAGCGGGCTCCGGCGGGGCGGCGAGGGCCGCATCGCGCCTCCCCTGGTCCAGCACGTCGAGTGCCAGGCGGTTGATCACGGCGGCGCTGCCGCCCGCCCGCACAGCGATGAGGTTCACGACCTCGGGCGGAAAGAGCGCCCGCTCATCTCCAGGAAGGACGTTCAGCTGATAGTGGAGAAATGCCCCGACTTCTTCCTGCTCGATTCGGTCGAACGGCACGCGGCCGGTGATCGCCGAGTTGAGAAAGCCGAAGGCCGGCGTTGCGAGACGCTCGGCGAAATCAGCGCTGCCGAGCAACACCACCGGCATCACATGCGGCTCGTCGAGCCGCATGAAGCGCAGCAGCTCGTCGAAGCAGGTCAAATCGAGCGACTCGGCGTTCTCGAGCACGAGGAGGCGGCGGACGCCTTTGCGCACCTCGGCCATGAGATGTGACAGCAGCGCCCAGATGCCATCGCTGCCCGCTTCCTGCCTGAGGCCGAGACGGCGGTTATAGGCGCGCACGAGAGCGCCGAAATCCATCTCTGGCCGGCAGCGCACCAGGCTGGCGCGATAGCGCTCCCTGCCCTCTTCATTGAGGAAGCGCTCGACAAGGTCGACATCGGCGGTGTGCTCGCCGCAGAGCAGCACCAGGCCGTGGCCTTTCGCCAGCTCGCGGAAGATCGCCGTGGCGATATAACGGTGATGGTGGTCGCTCTCGAAATAGCCGCTTCCGGCGGATTCGCCGGCGAAGGGACGCGGTGAGGTCGCAGCGACGGCTGCCGCCACTGGCTCTGCCACGCTTCTGATGACCGATATTGGCTCCGGCTTCCCCATGACACCGCTTCCCGCACAGTACTCCGATCCGGGATTCCGCACAGTCATGGTTAATATTTCAAGGGTGCATGTTACCGAATCGGTCAGGAAATTTCGGAATCAGCGGTAAGCGGCTGAGTCAAATGGCAAAGCGCGAGTCATAAAATCGCCACCGGCGCCTGGGGCACGCTCTGCCAGAACGCATCGTCATGGCCGAAAAAGATGCGGGCGCCGCCGGCCTCGAGCGCCGCGAGGCGCTCCAGCGAGGCCAACATCTCGGCGCGGTCATGGACATTCTTCGGCAAGCGGCGCTCGCGCAAGGTCTGGCAGAAATAGCAGGCGTCGGCGGCGATCACGACGTCGCCCCCATCGAGTCGCAAGCGCAGCGACTGGTGTCCCGGCGTATGACCATGCGTCGGCAGGCAGACGACGCTGCCATCGCCGAAGACGTCATGCTCGCCGTCAACCTGGCGCAGCTTATGGCCGAGATCGAAATCGCGGCGGTTGAAACCGCGTCGTGCTGCGAGATCAGGGTCCATGCCCGCCGCCCACTCGCGCCGCTGCACGATGACGGTGGCGTTCGGAATAAGCGCATTGCCGCCGACATGATCGAAATGCAGATGCGAGTTGATGACGAGGTCGATGCGCGCGGGATCGCGACCGAGGGCGGCGAGGCGGGCGCTGATCTCCTCACCTGGCGTATAATGAAAACGGAATAAGTCCTTGACGCGCGCGCCGACGCGCGCGATCGGGTCGCGTTGGCAATCGGGATGCATACCGGTGTCGAAGAGCGCCAAACCTTTGGGGTGCTCGATGAGATAGGCGGGAATCGGCAGCCGCGCCTCGCCCTCGCCGCCTTCCATGAGATAGCCGAGCTTGCCGGTGATATGGCCGCAGGTCATGGCGTAGAGCTTCACGCCCATCGGAGGCCTCCTCTGTCGCTGGCGCTGCCGATTATGCGCGCGGCCGCGCGTTTCGCCAGAGGCGACCGCCCGACGCTATCCGCCGACGCCCCAGCGCCGTGCCCAGCCGAGCCCGGCCGCGGTGCCGGCGGCGGGCCGATACTCGCAGCCGACCCAGCCGTCATAACCGAGCTCGTCCAGGAGCTCGAGCAGATAGGCGACATTGACCTCGCCGCGATCGGGCTCGTGGCGCTCCGGCACGCCGGCGATCTGCACATGCGCGATCAGCGGCAGCAGACGACGGATATGCGTTGCGAGATCGCCGGCGACGATCTGGCAGTGATAGAGGTCGAGCTGCAGGCGGACATTGACGCGCTCGACCTTGGCGAGGATCGCCGCGGCCTGTTGCGGCGTGTTGAGGAAATAGCCGGGGATGTCGCGCGGGTTGATCGGCTCGATCAGCAGCTCCAGGCCTTCACGCGCGGCGAGATCGGCGCCGCGGCGCAGATTGGCGACGAGCACCGCCTCCCCTTCCGATTTGTCGCGGCCGGCCGGCCACAGGCCCGACAACACATGGAGGCGCTTGCCGCCGGTGGCGCGGGCATAGGCGAAAGCGCGCTCGAGATCGGCAAGGAACGCAGCTTCCCGTCCGGGCAGAGCGGCGAGGCCGCGCTCGCCCTTGTCGCGATCGCCCGAGGGCAGGTTGAAGAGCGCCAGCGTGAGGCCATGGCGCCGGAGCCGCTCGGCGATAGCCTCGGCCGGCGCCTCATAGGGGTTGAGGCATTCGACGCCGCGAAAGCCACTCGCCGCCGCCGCTTCGAAGCGGTCGAGAAAAGGCAGCTCCTGAAAGAGGAAATGGAGATTGGCGGCGAGCTTCGGCATCGGCGTCCCCGGCTGTTGGCGGCCGTATTTGACCGCGCCGGCAACGTCGGGTCCACCTCTACGGAAGATCAGGGGATATAGGGGCCGATCTCGAGATAGATGCTATAGGCGCCGACCGCGGCAAGGACGAGAAGGACGGCGAAGCCCAGCACGCGGAAGAAGCCGGTCTGCCGCGGCTCGCGACCGCCGCCGGTGATCGCCGAAGAGACGACGACGCGGTCGGCATCGGTGAGCGCCAGCGGCGCTTCCAGCCCGCGACGCGGCTCGGCGGAAAGGCGCATCGGCTCGCGCTCGTCGCCGGTATCGTTCGCGGTCGGCCGTCCGGCAGCGCGGGGCGGGGCGGCGCGAAGCGGCATCGCATCGCGCGACGCGGCGCCCAGGGGGATGAAGCTCGGCTCGGCGCGGGCGGTACGGGAACGCGGGGGAAAGGCCATGGCGGGTCCGATCGAAAGTTGCCGGACCCTCCCATTCCCGTGTGGCGAGAGTTAGGCGGGGCTTGCCACATCCCCGCCGCAATTGACCCTATCCCGCCGCGCGCGCCGTCCGGGACCGCCGGCTGCGGGCCTCTTGCGTAGCGGCGAGTTCGGCGTCGATCGCCTCAAAGGTGCGGCCGCGCGTCTCGAAGGCGAAAGCGAGATAGACGATCCCCGCCAGCGCGAACCAGGCGGCCAGATAGAGGAAGGCCGGGGTGATCGCAGCGATGGTCATCTTGGGATTCACCATGTTGGACGAGCCGAGGATGAGCGCGAGCCCGGCCGGACCAATCACCTTGCCGATGCCGCCGAAGCCATAAGCCGAGCCCATGCCAGTAGCGCGCAGCCGCTGCGGCCACACCTCGGCCGCGTAGGGCCCGACGATCGGCCAGCCGCCATTGCCGATGGTCTGCACCAGAATGAGCAGCAGCCAGAACACCGACACGGTGCCGATCATTGCCGTGGGAAAGAGGCCGGCCAGGACCGTGGCCGCCGCCCCGCCCAGCCCGACGATTGCGCCGGAGCTGCGCCGCCCGATCGCCTCGGAAAGCCAGGCGAAGACGAAGCGGCCGACCAGGCTGCCGATATTGACGAAGATCATCCAGAAGGACGCCTCTTGCGCCGGCACCCCCATGACCAGCATGAGCAGGATCGGCGACCAGAGCCCGAGACCGTAGACGGCGGTCTGAATGCCGAGATTGCTGAGCCACGAGACCGCGAGGCTGCGCGGATAGCGGAACAGCTCCATGAAGCGGGGCGCCGGCGCGGGCGGCGTCGGCGCCGGCAGCGGCAGGGTTTTGGGATCGACCTTGAGCGCCCAACCGAGCGCGCGCCGCGCCTCTTCAGGCCGCCCCGCGCGCAGCAGCCAATGCGGCGACTCCGGCACCCAGGCGCGGATCAGCAGGGTCAACAACGCCGGAATGAGGCCGACTGCGAAGAGGCCGCGCCAGCCGACATGCGGCGCCAGGTAGGCGCCGAGGACCGCGCCCAACATGGTGCCAAGCGGAATGAAGCAGGTGACGAGCCCGCTGATGAAGCCACGCCTCGCCGTCGGAATGAACTCCTGCACCAAGGGCAGGTCGACGCAGTAGAGCCCGCCGACGCCGAAGCCGACGAAGAAGCGGAACACGGTAAGAAAGATCCAGCCATGCTCCGGTGTCAGCGCCAGGATGCCGGTGGCGAGCGAGAAATTGAGGACGGTCGCCAGGAACACCGTTCGCCGGCCGATGCGGTCGGCGATGTAGCCCCAGATATAGGCGCCGGCGATCGCGCCGACGCCCGAGGAGAGCAGGATGAGACCGGACTGGCCGTAGGTGAGCTGCCACGGCTTGACGATGAAAGCGAGGACGTAGCCGATGAGGTAATAGTCGAAGAATTCGAGCGCATCGCCGATGGCGGCGGCAGAGACGATCTTCCACTGATTGACCGTGAGCCGCGTTTGCCGGTCGAGATAGTCGAGCATCGCTTCCTCCCTCCCCGTTCGCCGCTTCGGCGCGGTGTATCCTTTATGTGATCATTTGATCGCCAACGGATTGACCGGCGAGCCGACGGCGCCGGTGATCGGCAGTGCCGGCGCCACGAACATGAACTCGTAGCGGCCATCCGCGGCGCAATCGCGCGCGAGCTCGGCGAGATAGAAGATCTCGCCGAGGCTGAGGCCCATCATCGGGATGGCGATCCAGTGCCAGGGCTGCGTCGCCTCATCGGTCTGGTTCGGGCGGACCTCGACGCCCCAGGTGTCGGTGGCGATCGCCGCCACTTCATGCGCGTGCAGCCAGTCGAGCGTCTCGAAGGCGAGGCCGGGCGCGTCGCCGCCGGAATAGCCGTCCCAATTCCGCGCCGCGAGCTTCGCCTCCATCTGACCGGTGCGGACGAGCAGAAAGTCGCCGCGCCGCACCTCGACGCCGAAGCGCCGCTCCGCTTCCTCCAGCATCGCATTGGTGACGGCGAAACCGTCGGGCAGATGGTCGACGCCCTGCAGCCGGGCGATGTCGAGCAGCACGCCGCGCCCGACCATGCGCTCGCGCGTTTGCTCGATGCCGCATTTCTGCGCTCCGGCGCTGGTCACCGTGCGGCAGTCGTAGCCGTTCCACATATGGTCGCCGTAGAAGATGTGGCCGAGCCCGTCCCATTGCGTGCCGCATTGCAGCGGCAGGATCAGGATGTCGTCGGCGGCGCGGATCTTGCGGTGGTCGAGCACGCCGGAATAGGCGTCCGTGCCGGTGCGAGTCATGACGTGGATCGGGTTGAAGCGGCCGAGCGGCGGGTAGTTGCTCTTGCCGCCCTGCGGCCCGCCGGTGTCGTAGGCGAGCGCCAGGGACATGACCTTACCCTTCTGGACGAGGCGCGCGGCGGCGACGATGTCCTCGGGGCGGGTGAAGTTGAGCGTGCCGATCTCGTCCGCTTCTCCCCAGCGTCCCCAGTTCTTCAGCCGCTCGGCCGCGGCGCGGATATCGGCCATGGTGAGCTTTCGCCGGCCGTCGCCGCTGGCTGTCATGCTTCCTCCCCGGGGACCGTCGTTATCAGCCGATCACAATTAAACGGAGCTTGGGCGGACCGGTCAATCGCGGTGCCGCCGCTGCTGCTGACCCAGGGCATGCACACGTCTCGCCTTCTGCTCTCGAAAGCGATCTAAACCGCGGTATTTTTCGGATGCGCGCAGGCCCTCGCGCTGCTGACAGAATCTGTCACCGGGCGCGGCTATTCTCGCCAGGATCGCTGATTCGCAATGAGATTTCCCATGACCGGCACCGCGCTCGACCGCATCCCCGCGCCCCCCTCCGCCAAGCTGCTCGGCTGGCGTCTCGTCGATTGCGACGCGGCGCGCGGCTGGGTCAGGATCGCCTTTGATGGCAAGCGCGACTTCCTCAACCCTGCCGGCTTCATCCAGGGCGGCATTCAAGCCGCCATGCTCGACGACACCATGGGTCCCGCGGTGTGGCTGATGACGGAAGGCGCGCTCTATCCGGCGACCATCGACATGAGCGTCAGCTTCCTCGCGCCGGCAAAGCCGGGACCGCTTTTCGGCGAAGGCTCCGTGCTGCGGCTTGGCAGCACCATCGCGTTTCTCGAGGCGAAACTGCTCGACGGCGCGGGCCGGCTCGTTGCCCGCGCTACCGCCTCGGCGCGGCTGCTGCCGGCGGCGCGCGCGCTCAGCCTCAGGCGAGAGCTGCCGCGCGCCGCCAATGATGCCTTTGCGATGGCGCCATGAGCGACGGTCGCGATATCATCACGCTTTATGGCTTCGGGCCGAAATTCGCTCTGCCCGAGGCGAGCCCGTTCGTGATGAAGTCCGAGCTGCAGCTCAAGCTGGCCGGGCTGCCCTATCGCCTCGAGCGCGCCTCGCCCCGGGATGCGCCCAAGGGCAAGCTGCCCTTCATCCGGGATGGCGCGCGGGTGATCGCGGATTCGACCTTCATCCGCCGGCACATCGAAAACTCGCGGCAGATCGATCTCGAGGCGGGCCTCGGCGCCGCCGAGCGCGCGACCGGCTGGGCGATCGAGCGGATGCTCGAGGATCAGCTCTATTGGGCGATGCTGCATCTGCGCTGGGCCGACGATGCCAATTTCGCCAAAGGTCCGAGCCAGTTCTTCGCCGGCCTCCCCGACGAAGTCCGCGATGCGCGCCGCGCGCAGCTCCTGGCGAACATCGGGGTGCATGGTCTCGGCCGGCACAATGCCGCGGAGATCGCTGCGCTCGGCGACCGCTCCCTCGCCGCGCTCTCGGCGCTGCTCGGCGAGCGGCCTTATCTCTTCGGTGACGCGCCCAGCGCCGTTGATGCCATCGCCGCCGCCATGGTCGTCTCTGTCGCGACGCCCTTCTTCGACGGCGCGCTCACCCGCGCCGCGCGTGGCTATGCCAATCTCATGGCCTATGGCGAGCGCATGATGTCGCGTTACTACCCGGACTTCGCCACCGGCTTTTTTCCCTAGAGAGAGCGACGCGCTACCTGCCGGTCCGGTTGGGACGGTAGCCATGACCGACGAGGTCCTTGCGGCAGGCATAGCCGCCGGTCTTGGTGCTGCCGTAGAGATTCTGACCGCGGTAGTAATAGACGCGCGTCGCCGCATCGACCCAGACGATGATATCCGTGGGGCAATGCTGCTCGGCTTCGGCTTCGCTGGCGAAGAGCGGCGCCTCGGCTTTTGCCGCGAGCGCGGCTCCGGCCATCGCAATCAAAGTCAGCACCAGAAGTAAGCTCAGAAGCCGCGCCATGGCATTCCGCCGCGCCAGATCCCGTCGCTCTCGTCAGAATGGGCGCAAGCGGCGCGCCGTGCAACCCGAGCGTCTTGATGCACATCAATGCGGTGGCTTGCGGCGCTGCGGCAGACTTCACGCTCCCCCGCGGGAGGCAGCCATGAGCTATTATTTCAGCAAGGTCTTGCACACCGAGTTCGGCAAGGCCGTCGAGCGCACGGTCGAGGTGCTGAAGCAACAGGGCTTCGGCATCATCACCGAGATCGACGTCAAGGAGACGTTCCGGAAGAAGCTCGATCTCGACTTCCGCAACTACCGCATTCTCGGCGCCTGCAATCCGAGCTTGGCGCATGAGGCGCTCCGCCTCGAAGACAAGATCGGCACGATGCTGCCCTGCAATGTCGTGGTGCAGGAGATCGCGCCGGGCACGATCGAGATCGCGGCGATCGATCCGGTCGCCTCGATGCAGGCCGTCGACAATCCGGCGCTGAAGCGGCCGGCGCTGGAGGTGCAGGAGCGGCTCAGGAAAGTCGTGGCCGCACTCTAGCCCGGCGCCGGAACCCGCCACCGGCGGCGGTAATTGCCGATGATGAATCTTCTGGCACTGCTCTCGGGATCGCTGGTCGGGTTCTCGCTCGGCCTCATCGGCGGCGGCGGGTCGATCCTGGCCGTGCCGCTCTTGCTGTACGTCGTCGGGATCAGCGACCCGCATGTCGCGATCGGCACCAGTGCGCTTGCCGTCGCCGCCAACGCCTTCGTCAACCTTGCCGGACATTGGCGTGCCGGCACGGTGAAATGGCCTTGCGCCGCCGCCTTCGCGGCCTCCGGGGTCGTCGGCGCGGCGATCGGCTCGACGCTCGGCAAAGCGTTCGACGGCAGGAAGCTGCTCTTCGTCTTTGCGCTGGTGATGATCGCCGTCGGCGCCGCCATGCTGCGGCCGCGGCAGTCGGGCGGCGATCCCGGCGTGCGCATCAATCCGCAGATCGCGCTGCGCCTCATCGCGGTCGGGCTCGTCGCCGGCGCGATCTCCGGCCTCTTCGGCATCGGCGGCGGCTTCCTGATCGTGCCCGGGATCATGCTCGGCAGCGGCATGCCAATCCTCAACGCCATCGGCTCTTCGCTGTTCTCGGTGGGCGCCTTCGGGCTCACCACCGCAGTCAACTATGCGCTGTCGGGGCTCGTCGACTGGCGCATCGCGCTCGAGCTCATCGCCGGCGGCGCCGCCGGTGGCTGGCTCGGCATGCGGCTCGCCGTCAGAATGGCGGCAGAGCGGCGGACGCTCACCTATGTCTTTGCCGCGGTGGTCTTCGCCGTCGCCGCCTATATGCTGGTGCGCACCAGCCTTGCGCTCGGCGCGTAATCCCTAGGCTACGCCGCTGCCTTCAGCCCGAAATCGTATGTCGCCTCCAGCATCTTGCCGCCGGGCTTCGGCGTGAAGGCGACGATGAGCGAGTTCTTGACGCCGAACACCACGTCGCTGTCGAGATAGGGATCGCCCTCGACGAAGAGATGCGTCGTGACGGGCTCGTAACCCGGCGCGCTGACGATGAAGTGGAGATGCGCCGGACGCATGGGGTGCCGGCCCATGGCATTGAGGATGGTGCCGACCGGCCCGTCCGTCGGCACGGGATAGCTGGTCGGCTTGATGGTGCGGAAGAAATAGGTCCCGCTCGCGTCGGTGCGGAAGCGGCCGCGCAGGTTGAAGCGATCCTGGTTCGCGTCCTGGATGCTGTAGAAGCCGTTGGGCGCGGTCTGCCAGACATCGAGAACCGCGTCCTTGATCGGCTTGCCGTCCGGCGTCAGCACGCGGCCCGACACCTCGGTCGGCTCGCCCGGACCGCCATGCGCGATGTCGAAGCCCATGGGCAGGTCGGGCGCGCCTTCGATGTAGAAGGGGCCGAGCACGGTCGATTGCGTGACGCCGCTGCCGCCGCGGTGATTGACGGCGTCGACCAGCATCGAGACGCCGAGCACGTCGGAGAGCAGGATGAATTCCTGCCGATCGCCGACCGAGGCCTGGCCGGTGGCGGTGAGGAAGCGGATCGCCGCCATCCATTCCGCCTCCGTGAGCTCGACCTCGCGCACGAAGGCGTGGAGGTGACGGATCAGCGCCGTCATCACCGCTTTGAAGCGCGCATCCTCGGCGCGCGCGAGCCGCGCCACCACGGCTTCGGTCAGGGTCTCTTCGGTGAACTCGCGCATCCCTTCCTCCTCAGGCGGGCCGGCGCCCGTGCCAGGCATCCTCGATGAGCCGCTTCACGCCAGCATACTCGACCGGGCGCGGGTTTTGGTAAGGGCTCTCGGTCGCGAGCTTTGCGGCGCGCTCGATGCCGTCCTCGGGCATGCCGAGCTCCTTGAGCGAGAGCGGTGTGCCGAGCTTCTTGGCGAGATCGTAGAGGCCTTGCGGCGCATCGCCGAGGCCGAGCGCGCTGGCGATGAGGCGCATCGCGCCCGAGGCGGCGGCACGGTTATAGGCGGCGGCATGCGGCAGGATCACGGTGTGGAGCTCGGCATGCGGCAGGTTGAAGGCGCCGCCCAAGGTGTGGCAGAGCTTGTGATGGAGACCCATCGCCGTGGTGCCCAGCACCGCGCCGGCGAGCCACGCGCCGCACAGCGCCTCGCCGCGCGCCTCGAGATTGAGCGGGTCCTTGATCACCAGCGGCAGGGCGCGGCCGAGCGCGCGGATGCCTTGCGCCGCCATCAGCGCGGTGATGGGATTGCCGTCCGGCGCATAGAGCGCCTCGACGCAATGGGCGAGCGCGTTCATGCCCGACGGGCCCGAGACTTTCGCCGGCAAGCCGACGGTGAGCGCGGCGTCATAGAGCACGACCCGGGGCAGCACCTTGCGGTCGCGTCCGGTCCGTTTCACCCCGCCATCGGTGAGGCCGAAGATCGGCGTCATCTCCGAGCCGGAATAGGTCGTCGGCACGGCGACGATCGGGAGGCCCGTGTCGAGCGCCACCGCCTTGGCAAGGCCGATGGTCGAGCCGCCGCCGATCGCGACCAGACAATCGGCGGCGAGCCGCCGCGCCGTCTCGCGTGCGAGCCGCGCGGTCTCAACCGGCACATGCATCACCGCTTCCGCATGGATGCCGGCGGTGGCGACGCCGAGGCGCTTTGCCGCCTCTTCGGCGAGCCGCCGCTGGCCCGGCGTCGACAGCACCATGGCCCGCTTCAGGCCGAGGCGCTCCACCTCTTCCGCCAGCCGGTCGAAGCTGCCGGCGGCGAAGACGACGCGCACGGGTAGTTGCTCATAGATGAAGTTCAGCATGTCTCACTCTTGTCGCAGCGTGCCGCGGCACCCCCCTCCCTACCCTCTCCCTCAAGGGGGGAGGGGCAGTTTTCCTCTGAAGCATCTTTCGCAAACAACAGAATGAAAACCCCTCCCCCCTTGAGGAGGGGGAGGGAGGGGTGGGGGGTGCAGCTGCGCTCGCTCTCTCAGGCCTGCACCACCAGTTTCTTCTGCGTATAAGCTTCGAGGCCTTCGATGCCGCCTTCATGGCCGTAGCCGCTTTCCTTCATGCCGCCGAACGGCGTCTCCGGCGTCGAGATGGCGAGGCTGTTGACCCCGACCATGCCGGATTCGAGCGCATCGGAGATGAGGTTCGCCGTGCGGGTCGAGCTGGTGAAGGTGTAGGCGGCAAGGCCGAAGGGCAGCGCATTGGCGCGCGCCACCACCTCGTCGAAAGTCTTGAACGGCGTGATCGGCGCCACCGGCCCGAACGGCTCCTCGGTCATGAGGCGCGAATCATCGGGGATGTTCGTCACCACCGTCGGCGCGAAGAAGAAGCCCTGATTGCCGTGGCGCGCACCGCCCGCGAGGATCTCGGCGCCGCGCTTCTTGGCATCGGCGACGAAACCTTCCATGGCGTCGAGCCGGCGCGGATTGGCGAGCGGCCCCATGCTTGTGCCGTCGACGAGCCCGTCGCCGAGCTTGAGGCCCTTGGCGTAATCGGCGAAGCGCTTCACGAAGCGGTCGTAATTGTTCTCCTGCACGTAAAAGCGCGTCGGCGAGATGCAGACCTGGCCGGCATTGCGGAACTTGCCGGCAGCGGCGATCTCGGCGGATTTCTCGGGATCGGCATCGCCGAAGACGATCACCGGCGAATGGCCGCCGAGCTCCATGGTGGTGCGCTTCATGCCCTCGGCGGCGAGCTTGGTGAGATGCTTGCCGACCGGCACCGAGCCGGTGAAGGAGACCTTGCGGACGATATCGGAAGCGATGATGTGCTCCGAGATGCGCGCCGGCACGCCGAAGACCAGGTTGAGCACACCTTTGGGCAGGCCCGCTTCATGGAAGGCGCGCACCAGCTCGACGCAGGTGCCAGGCGTCTCCTCCGACGCCTTGATGATGAGCGAGCAGCCGGCGCCGAGCGCGCCGCCGATCTTGCGTGCCGGCGTCACGCCCGGGAAGTTCCACGGCGTAAACGCGGCGCACACACCGACCGGCTCCTGCACGGTCATCTGCCGCACGCCCGCGACGCGGCCCGGAATGATGCGGCCATAGGTGCGCTTTCCCTCCTCGGCATACCATTCGATGATGTCGGCGGAGACGGCGACCTCGACGCGCGCTTCGGCGAAGACCTTGCCCTGCTCCATCGTCAGGATGCGGGCGATCGGCTCGAGCCGCTCGCGGATGATGTCGGCGGCCTTGCGCATGATGCGGGCGCGCTCATAGGGCGCGGTGGCGCGCCAGACCTTGTAGCCGCGCTCAGCCGCTGCGAGGGCGCGGTCGAGATCGGCCTTGCTCGCATGGGTCAAGGCGGCAAGCGGCTTCTCGGTCGCGGGGTTGATCACCGGCTCGCTCTCGCGCCCGCCGCCCGAGATCCATTCGCCATCGATGTAAAGCGCCAGATTCGCATACATGCTTTTGCCTCCGCTTGAATTCATGGAAAACGCCTAGAACGACGCGGCGCGCGCCAGAGCGGGCCGCCTCATCGCGTCCTCGAGGATCATCTCGGCGCCCTTCTCGCCGATCATGATGATCGCCGCGTTGGTATTGCCCGAGACCACGCTCGGCATCACCGAGCCGTCGACGATGCGCAGCCGCCCCACGCCGTGCACGCGCAGCCGCGCATCGACCACCGCCATGCCATCCTCGCCCATGCGGCAGGTGCAGGTCGGATGATAGATCGTGCTGGCGCGCTCGCGAATATAACGCAGCAGATCCGCCTCGCTGACACAGCCGGGGCCGGGCTCGTATTCGCTGTCGATATAGGGGCGCAGCGCCGGCGCCTGCATGATCCGGCGCAGCAGCGCCAGCCCCGCCACCATGGTGCGGCGGTCGGTCTCGGCGCTGAGATAGTTGAGCTGGATCGCCGGCCGCGCCGTGGGATCGGCGCTCTGGAGGCGGACATGGCCGCGGCTTTCCGGCCGCAGCTGGCAAATCGACGCGGTGAAGCCCGAGAAAGGATGGAGCTTGTCGCCCATCTTGGTCGTGCTGAAGGTGATGAAATGCGCCTGGACGTCGGGCGTCGCGAGGCGCGGATCGGTGCGGAAGAAGCCGCCGGCATAGCCGGCGCTCACCGCGAGCGGCCCCTTGCGCCAGAGCGCGTAGCGCAGCCCGATGCCAAGCTGTCCCGCCAGGCTCGCGACATCGTCGTTGAGCGTGATCGGCTGGGTACAGCGATAGACGAGGCGCGATTGCAGGTGATCCTGCAAATTCTCGCCGACGCCGGGGAGATCCTTCGCGACGGGGATGCCGAAGCGCTGCAGCAGCGCGCCCGGCCCGATGCCCGAGAGCTGCAGCAGCGGCGGCGTTGCGATGGCGCCGGCAGCAAGGATCACCTCGCCTTCTGCCTGCGCCCGGCAAGTCTCGCCCTGATGCGCGAAGATCACCCCTGTGGCTGCGCCGTCCTCGATCACGAGCTTGAGGCTCGGCGCCTCGGTCATGACGCGGAGATTGGCGCGCTGCCGCGCCGGGCGGAGATAGCCCACGGCGGCGCTGCAGCGGCGGCCGCGGCGCGACGTGGTCTGGAAATAGCCGACGCCTTCCTGGCGCGCGCCGTTGAAATCGTCGTTGCGGGGAATCCCCGTCTCTTGCGCCGCGGCGATGAAGGCATCGCAGAGCGCGTGCGGCTCGCGCTGATCGGAGACACAGAGCGGACCGCCGGCGCCATGGAAAGCATCGGCGCCGCGCTGCTGGTCCTCGGCGCGACGGAAATAGGGCAGCACATCCTCGAAGCTCCAGCCGACATTGCCGAGCTGGCGCCAATGGTCGAAATCCTCTTTCTGGCCGCGGATATAGACGAGGCCGTTGATCGAGCTCGAGCCGCCCAGCACCTTGCCGCGCGGCTGGAGAATGCGCCGTCCGCCGAGCTCCGGCTCGGGCTCGCTCTCATAGAGCCAATTGACCTTGGCGTTCTTGAACAGCTTGCCGTAGCCGAGCGGGATGTGGATCCAGGGGTTGCGGTCCTCGCCGCCCGCCTCGAGCAGCAGCACGCGGTGCTCGCCCGAGGCGCTGAGCCGGTTGGCGAGCACGCAGCCCGCCGAGCCGGCGCCGACAATGATGTAGTCGAAGCTGCCGAAGTCGCGCATTCGACCCTTTTTCCTCCCGCCGGGGACTCATAGAGTGTTGCCGCGCGGGTGTCACCCCTCCCCGGCCTTGCCGCAGCCTAGTGCCGACTTCCACAAACCCGTGATTCTCACCCCAAACCCAGTGACCCGGCCGACCGCATTGCGGTCGGCCCCGGAGGGTTCGCTCGCAGAGCGAGCGAACGGGTCACTCCCCTCAGGGGCGGAGAGGGAGGGACCCGCGCAAGCGGGAGGGTGAGGTGGGGCGTCGACCAGGTCGCAGGCTGCGCCGGAACCCCAATTGTGAATGCTAGCCGCCGTAGAAGACGTTCTCGCCGAGATCCTTCATCTCGAGGATGGCCGCGTCGGGACGGCCAGCGGGCGGCTTCATCAGATGCGCCTCGACCACTTCGCCGATGACGATATGGTGGTCGCCTTCCGCCAGAATGGTCTTGACCGTGCACTCGACCGCGCCCGGCGCCTCGGTCAGGATCGGCGCGCCGGTCGTGCCGGGGCGATAGGGCTGGCCGCTGAGCTTGCCCTCGCTGACATCCGCCGGGCGGAAGAAGGTGAAGGCAAGCGCCTTCTGATCCTTGCTCAGCATGTTGAGGGCGAACTTGCCCGCCGCCTTCACCACCTGATAGGCGCCGCTGTCCGCCTTGACGCCGACCACCACCAGCGGCGGCGCGAAAGAGCTCTGCGTCACGAAGTTCACCGTGGCGGCGGCGATACCGCCTTTGCCGTTATCGGCGGTGAGCACATAGATGCCGTAAGGGATCATCCGCAGCGTCGTCTTCTTGGCGTCGTTGTTCATCGGCCTCTCCTCTCCTTCCCGTCGGCAAGCCCCTGGGATCGCCCGCCATCATTAGATTAGAGTGCCGCCGACGCAAGCTGGGGGATGGGATGGGGGCGGTGATCGCCCGGCACCGATGACGATGGCCGGGCCTAGCGCAGGCTCGTACCGGGGCGCTGTGTGATCAGGCGCCGCGAGCGCCTTGCTGTTTCGACTTTCGCTTTGCTTTTGGCACGACCCGCCGCACTTTCCTCTCGCCGGCTGCATGCTTCGCGATCAGGCGCCGCGTTACCCCTCCGCGCAGCTTCAGGACCGCTGCCTGGGCGAGAAACTTGGATCGATTGTCGGTGCGGGCATCGATCTGGCGAAGTAGCCCCTCGGGGAGCATTACGTTAACTCGGACGTTGCGTTCTGGCTGATCTGGCACAGCGACGAGAAACGCAACTGCGTCGCGATTGGTCCGCTCCCTCATAACCTCTGCCAACAGGCTTGGACTTGGAATTTCCTGGCCGTCCTCGCGCATGCCCTCGATATGGAAGGCAAGCGCTTCGGCCGCCATGGCCCGCGCCTCGTCGAGGGTCGAGCCCGCCGTGATGCAGCCCGGGAAATCCGGAAACGAAACCCCGTAGTCGCTGTCCGCGTCCTTATGGATCAAGGCGATGTACTCGGCCAAAATCGTCTCCTCATGCTCAGCGAAGTTTGAGCCCGGCTTGCCGCTCGATGCTTCGCAGCGTGCCAATTGGGATGTCCTTCCGCGGGTGTGGCACGGTCACCCGCCCCGGCTTGGCCGGGTGCCTGAACTGCACGTGGCTGCCCTTCTGGGCGACCTCGCGCCACCCGTCCTCCTTTAAGAGGGCAATGATCTCGCTGCTCCGCACAGTGTGGATAATTATACACACTGTGGAAGGAATCTGCAATCGCCGCTCCCGCTCCCGTATGAGAGAGGGGTGTCATTAGATTAGAGTGTCGCCGACGCAAGCTGGAGGATGGGATGGGGGCGATCATCGCCCGGCGCCGATGACGATGGCCGAGCGGAATGCACGCGCGAGCGCTGCCGATCCGGTCGCGCCGCTGCTGCAGCGCTTCGCCCAGCGCCAGCCGATCCGCACCGGCTCGCTCATCGTTACCGTCTTCGGCGATGCGATCTTGCCGCGCGGCGGCGCGGTGCTACTCGCCGATCTCATCGCGCTATTGCGGCATTTCTCGCTCAACGACAGCCAGGTCCGCACCGCGCTGTCCCGCCTCGTCGCCGATCATTGGCTCGAGGCCGAGCGGCGCGGCCGGCAGAGCCTTTATCGGCCGACCGAGACCGGAAGGCACCGCTTCGAGGAAGCGACACGGCGCATCTATGCCGGACCGCTGCGGCGCTGGCGCGGCGAATGGCATGTCCTGGTGCTGCCGCCGGGAGCGGAGCGCAGCGAACTCGGCAAGGATCTGAGCTGGCTCGGCTTCGGCCTCCTCGCCCCGGGCGTGATGCTGCACCCCGCACCCGACCTCGCCTCGCTCGCCTCGGTAATCCGCGACGCGCCCCCCGCGCAGCGGCCGCTGGCGATCGCCGGCAAGGCGGCGCTGTCGGCGCCGCATCTGCTGCCGGGACTGGTGGCGCGCTGCTGGGACCTCGGCGGGCTCGCGGAATCCTATCGCCAGTTCCTGGCCGATTTCGCCGGGCTGCGCGCGGCGCTGGCGCAGGGCGCCGCGCCGGAGCCGCTACCGGCGCTGCTGGCGCGGCTGCTGCTCATCCACGATTACCGCCGGCTCATCCTGCGCGACCCGATGCTGCCGCCGGCGCTGCTGCCGCGCGACTGGATCGGCCGCGAGGCCTATGCCGCGGCGCGCAGCGTCTACCGCGCACTAGCAAAGGCGGCCGAACGCTGGATCGACGACAATCTCCACGGCGAGAAAGGCCGTTTGCCGACGCCGGGCGCGGCGTTCAAGCGGCGGTTTCCATAAGGCCTTGCGCCCGGCGCACTGACGCGCACCGCAATATGTTACAGAAACTTACTGGAAAACATAATTTTCTGTGATATATTCCAGGCCATGTACACGCAAGGCCTGCTGCACGGGAAGGACGAGGATCGGGGCGGTCCGGAGCCGGCGGAGAAGCTCGCCCGGTTCCAGGAGCGGATCGACGCCGAAGAAAAGATCGAGCCCAACGATTGGATGCCCGAGGCCTATCGGCGCACCCTCATCCGCATGATCTCGCAGCACGCCCATTCCGAAATCGTCGGCATGCTGCCCGAAGGCAACTGGATCACGCGCGCGCCGAGCCTCCGGCGCAAGGCGGCGCTCCTCGCCAAGGTGCAGGACGAAGGCGGCCACGGGCTCTATCTCTATGCCGCGGCGGAGACGCTGGGCGTCTCGCGCGAAGAGCTGGTCGAGCAGCTCCTCGCCGGCAAGGCGAAATACTCCTCGATCTTCAACTACCCGACCTTGAGCTGGGCCGATATCGGCGCCATCGGCTGGCTGGTCGACGGCGCCGCGATCATGAACCAGATCCCGCTCTGCCGCTGCTCCTACGGCCCTTATGCCCGCGCCATGATCCGCATCTGCAAGGAAGAGAGCTTCCATCAGCGCCAGGGCTTCGAGATCATGCTGACGCTGTGCCGCGGCACCCCGGAGCAGAAGGCGATGGCGCAGGACGCGCTCGACCGCTGGTGGTGGCCGAGCCTGATGATGTTCGGGCCCTCGGATACGCAATCGCAGCATTCGGACAAGTCGCTGCGCTGGAAGATCAAGCGCTTCAGCAATGACGAGCTGCGCCAGAAATTCGTCGATGCGACCGTGCCGCAGGGCCATTTCCTCGGCCTCGCCTTCCCCGATCCTCAGCTTCGCTTCGACCACGCGACGAGCCATTGGCATTTCGGCGCCATCGATTGGGACGAGTTCCGCAACGTGCTCGCCGGCAACGGCCCCTGCAACCGCCAGCGGATGACGCAGCGGCGCGCAGCGCATGAGCGCGGGGCATGGGTGCGTGAAGCGGCGATCGCCTATGGCGAGAAGCGCCGCCTGCGGGAGGCCGCGGAATGAGCGAGGTGCCAATGCCGCTCTGGGAAGTCTTCATCCGCGCGCGCAACGGGCTGGCGCACAAGCATGTCGGCAGCGTCCACGCCGCCGATGCGGCGATGGCGCTGCAAGCGGCGCGCGACGTCTACACGCGGCGCGGCGAGGGGCTGTCGATCTGGGTGGTGCCGTCGGGCGCCATTACCGCCTCGGATCCCGCCGAGAAGGACATGATGTTCGAGCCGACGGCGTCGAAGATCTACCGTCATCCGACCTTCTATCGGGTGCCCGAGGATGTCGGAAACATGTGACGGCGCGGCGCTCGCGCCGCCGCTCCTCGACTACACGCTGCGGCTCGCCGACACGGCGCTGATCCTCGGCCATCGCCTGTCCGAATGGATCGGCCATGCGCCGGTGCTCGAAGAGGAGATGGCGCTCGGCAATATCGCGCTCGACCTCATCGGCGAGGCGCGCGCGCTTTACAGCTATGCCGGCGCGGTCGAAGGCAAGGGGCGCGACGAGGACGCCCTCGCCTATCGCCGCGATGCCGGCGGCTTCCGCAATCTGCTGCTGGTCGAGCAGCCCAATGGCGATTTCGCCGCGACCATCGTCCGGCAATTCCTCTTTTCCGCTTTCGCCCAGCCCTTCTGGCGGAGGCTCGCGGCATCGCGCGACGCGACCCTCGCCGCCATCGCCGCGAAATCCGAGAAGGAGGCCGCCTACCATCTCCGCCATGCCGGCGAATGGCTGATCCGGCTCGGCGACGGTACGGAAGAGAGCCACCGTCGCGCGCAAGCGGCACTCGACGAGCTCTGGCCCTATACCGGCGAGCTGTTCGAGCGCGACGCGGTCGAGGACCCTCTGATCGCGGCAGGGATCGCCGTCGATCCCGAGACGCTCCGCGCGGAATGGCAAAGGACGGTCTCTGCCGTGCTCGCCGAAGCGACGCTTGAGGCACCGGAGCGGGTATGGATGCAAAGCGGCGGGCGCAGCGGCCGCCATTCCGAGCATCTCGGCCATCTCCTCGCGACGATGCAGTTCCTGCAGCGGGCCTATCCCGGAGCCACCTGGTGACCGCCGCCGGCCTGCGCGAGCGCGCCCTCGAAGCGGCAGCGCACGTCTTCGATCCGGAGATTCCCGTTCTCACCATCGGCGATCTCGGCGTGCTGCG
>Ga0335077_10000988_pt1 | contig 33035 bp, 45 predicted proteins | sample Lox_Sample_31_FD_207151 | JGI IMG/M metagenome (GOLD analysis project Ga0335077, IMG submission 207151) | Soil microbial communities from Loxahatchee National Wildlife Refuge, Florida, United States - Lox_Sample_3.1 | ecosystem: Environmental > Terrestrial > Soil > Wetlands | place: USA... | reverse complement strand
CGTACGTGTTGACGAAGGAAGAGGGCGGGCGACACACGCCGTTCTTCACGGGATACCGTCCGCAGTTCTACTTCCGGACGACGGACGTGACCGGCGACGTGAAGTTGCCACAGGGAGTGGAGATGGTAATGCCTGGAGACAACGTGAGCGCGGAGATCACTTTGATCACGCCGGTGGCTTTGGAGAAGGGGCTGCGGTTCGCGATTCGCGAAGGCGGCCACACGGTGGGAGCAGGCGCCGTGGCCGAGATCATCGAGTAGCCATGCCAAACGGAGAAAAAATTCGGATTCGCCTGAAAGCGTACGATCACCGCATCCTCGATCAATCCACGAAGGAAATCGTGGATACGGCAAAGCGCACCGGCGCGGACGTGGCCGGTCCGATTCCTCTGCCGACGGTGATCAACCGCTGGACGGTCTTGCGGTCGCCGCACGTGGACAAGAAATCGCGCGAGCAGTTTGAGATGCGCACGCACAAGCGGTTGATCGACATCCTCGAGCCCACGCCGGACACGGTCGATGCGCTGATGAAGCTCGATCTGCCTCCGGGCGTGGACGTCGAAATCAAAGCCTTCGGGCGCGAACATAGCGCCAAGTAGGAAAGAGCGAGAGAAATGGGAGTCAACGGCATACTCGGAATCAAGCTCGGGATGACGCAAGTCTTCGCCGAGGACGGCACGGCGGTGCCCTGCACGGTGCTGCAAGCGGGCCCGTGCGTGGTGGTGCAGCGGCGCACGAAGGACAAGGACGGCTACGACGCCGTGCAGCTGGGCCTGGTGGAGTTCATCAAGCCGCAGCGCGTGACGAAAGCTCTGACCGGGCACTTCAAGAAGGCGGGCGTCGCACCGATGCGGTACGTCGGCGAAATGAAGATCGAGGATTCGAAGGACGAGACGAAGCCCGGCGACCGCGTGCTTGTGGACGGATTCAAGGTCGGCGAATACGTGGATGTGAGCGGCGTGAGCAAGGGCAAGGGTTTTCAGGGCGGCGTGAAGCGCTGGCACTATCGCGGCGGCGACGCGTCGCACGGCTCGATGTTCCACCGCGCGCCGGGCGGAATCGGCGCGAGCTCGTTCCCTTCGCGCGTGTGGCCGGGCCAGCATTTTCCGGGGCACATGGGGAACGAACGCAAGACGTCGAAAAATCTGCGCGTAGTGAAAATCGACGCGGACGAAAATTTGCTGCTGGTGCGCGGCGCGGTGCCCGGGCCGGCAGGCTGCTATATCGAAATTCGTAAAGTGAAATCATCCAAGTAAGAGAGACGACGATGCCCGTTGTGGACGTGAAAAATCTGGAAGGCAAGAAGGTCGGCACGATCGAGCTGGCCGACGACGTGTTTTCCGCGAAGGTGAACCAGAATCTCCTGCACGAAACCGTGCGCCACTACCTGGCGGGGGAACGCGCGGGAACGCACAAGACGAAGGACAAGAGCGAAGTGAGCGGCGCGGGCAGGAAGCTCTGGAAGCAAAAGGGAACCGGGCGCGCGCGCATCGGCTCGATTCGGTCGCCGCTCTGGCGGCACGGCGGAACGGTCCACGGCCCGGTGCCGCGCAGCTACGATTACGCGCTGCCGAAGAAGATGATTTTGGGCGCGCTGCGTTCGGCGCTGTCCTCAAAACTTGCGCAGGAAAAGTTGACCGTGGTGGACGGCTTCGCGCTCGAATCGCACAAGACCAAGGCATTCCGGCAGGCGCTCGACAAGCTCGACGGCGAAGCGAAGACGATTTTGCTGGTGGAAAACGGCGCGAACGTGAATCTGGAGCGCGCGAGCGGCAACCTGAACGGCGTCACGCTGCTGGCGACGACGGCGTTGGGACCCTACGATTTGATGCGGCACGACCGGCTGATGCTTTCGCGCGACGCAGCGGTAAGGCTGAGCCGCGCGCTTTCGGGGGAGAGGTCCGGAGAAGCTCCCGCGGCGGTCGGAGCGGCTGAGTCCGCTCCTGCGAAGAAGGCGGCGCCCGTGAAGGCTGCCGCAAAGAAGGAAGCGGCTCCCAAGGCGGCGAAAAAGCCCGCGGCGGGGAAGAAGGAAAAGCCGAAGGCGAAGCCCAAGGCGAAAAAGGACTAGCCGATGGCGACCAGACTCTATTCAGTGATCCGGCGTCCGATCATCACCGAGAAGGGTCTCGGTGTGAAGGAGACGCAGCACACCGTGGTGTTCGAAGTCGCGTCCGACGCCACGAAGACGGAAATCAAGGAAGCGGTACAGCGTATTTTCAAGGTGAAGGTGGACCGCGTGCGCACCGCGATCTATCACGGAAAGTTCCGCCGCCGAGGGCGCGCCGAAGGTTTTCGGAGCGACTGGAAGAAGGCGTACGTGAAGCTGGCACCCGGCGAGAAGATGATCGAATACGCCGAGAACGTGTAGTTCCGGCGAGGCCGCGAAGCGGCAAGGCTTTGTTCGAGGCAAGAGGCAACAAACATGGCACTGAAAACATTTAAGCCGTACACACCGGCGCGGCGGTTCCTGACGATGCTCGACAAGAGCGAGATCACGAAGGAGACGCCGGAGAAGTCGCTGACCGAGCCGAAGAAGCGCACCGGCGGCCGCAACTCGCACGGGGAGGTGACCTCGTGGCATCGCGGCGGCGGGCACGCGCGAAGGCTGCGTTCGATCGATTTCCGCCGCGAGAAGACCGGAATCCCGGCGAAGGTGGCGGCCATCGAATACGATCCCAACCGCTCGGCGCGCATCGCGCTGTTGCACTACGCCGACGGCGAGAAGCGCTACATTCTCCAGCCGGTGGGGCTGGAGGTCGGGATGACGGTGCAGAACGGCGAGGGTGCGGATATTCTTCCCGGCAACGCGTTGATGATCCGGCACATACCGCCCGGCACGATGGTCCACAACCTGGAGCTTTTCCCGGGCAAGGGCGCGCAGGTGGTGCGTGCGGCGGGTGGAGCGGCGCAGTTGCTCAGCAAAGAAGGCGATTTCGCGCTGGTGAAGCTGCCGTCGGGAGAAGTGAGAAAATTCAGCGTGGACTGCATGGCGACGGTCGGCCAGCTGGGGAATCTGGACCACGAGAACGTGACGTACGGAAAAGCGGGGCGCACGCGGTGGCACGGCAAGCGCCCCACGGTCCGCGGCGTGGCCATGAACCCGGTGGATCATCCGCACGGCGGCGGTGAAGGCCGCGTGAAGGGGAACCATCCGCAGACTCCCTGGGGATTTCCGACCCTGGGAGCCAAGACGCGCAAGAAGCGCAAGAGCAACAGCATGATTATCGAGCGGCGCAAGCCGTAGCAAGACGCGGCGACCCTTCGTCCGCCACGGCGGACTCAGGGTAAAAAGCCGTAGAGTTTGGAGCAGAAGTAAAAATGAGTCCGGCGCGGCGGGGAATAGAGAGCACCCTTATGACAGCCACAAGAACATCAAGACGGTCGTCCCGGCGAACGTCCCGTGCGCGGAAAGCAGTTCCGCGGCGCGCGGCAAAGCCGGCGGCAAAGCCCGCAACGAAAGCTGTGTCGAAGCTCGGACCTGCGCCGCAGGTGCTGTTCCGCCTGTGCCGGGCCGGATGGGCCGTGATCGTGGACAGGATACCGAACGCCCAGGGGACGCGGTTTGTGTGTCCCTTCTGCCCGATTTCGCACCGCGTGCCCGGGCCTGTGCGGGGATTCAGAAAAATGCGGCGTGCGCAGTGGGTGAAGCTGCGCCGCGTGGAAGAGTAGGGAGACCGAATGCCGCGTTCGCTGAAAAAGGGACCGTTCATCGACAGCCATCTGCAAGTGAAGGTGGAGGCGATGAACGCCCGAAACGAAAAGAAAGTCGTGAAGACGTGGTCGCGCCGGTCGACGATCCTGCCCGAGATGGTGGGACACACGATCGCGGTCCACAACGGGAAGAAGTTCATTCCGGTGTACATCACCGAGCAGATGGTGGGACACAAGCTCGGCGAATTTTCTCCGACGCGGAGTTTCAAAGGCCACGGCGTGAAAGTGGCGCTCGAGAAGGCGGCGGCTGCCGCGGCTCCTGCAGGAGCGGCTCCGGCGGCGGGCGGCGGCGCTCCGACTGCTAAGTCCTAGGCAAAGGCAGAGACGATGGCGACGGAAACGCAGGGACAGATCGAAGGAATGGCAAACACGCGGTTCGTCCGCGTATCGCCGCAAAAGGCGCGGCTGGTGATAGATCTGATTCGCGGCCAGCAGGCGGAAGCGGCGTTGCAGACGCTGAGGTTCACCAAGAAGCGCGTGGCGAAGGAAATCGAGAAGACGCTGCGCAGCGCCATCGCCAACGCCGAGCGCAAAGCGGACGACGCCGGGGCATCGCTCGACGTGGACGCGCTTTATGTGTCGAGCTGCTGCGTCAATGAAGGTCCGCGGTGGAAGCGCATGCGTCCCGCGCCGATGGGGCGCGGCTTCCGGTATCAGAAGCGCACCAGCCACATCGTCGTGCAGGTGGCCGAGCATCATCGCGCCGCGGCGGACCGCGCGGCGGCGGCGGCGGCCGAAGCGGAAGCGTCGAAGGGCGTGAAGGGCGCCGTGCGGAAGGCTCGCAAGGCGATCGAGAAGCGCGCGAAGCAAGCGCAGAAGAAGAAGTAGGAGGCGAGTTTGGGGCAGAAAACACATCCGTACGGTTTTCGGCTGGGCTACAACAAGGGCTGGAAATCGCGATGGTTCGCGAAGAAAGAGTACGCCGACCTGCTGCACGAGGACGTCGTCCTGCGCAAACAGCTCAAGGAGCGGCTGCGCTCCGCCGGCGTGAGCAGCATCGACATCGAGCGCGCCGCCAACAAGCTCGTCGTGCGGATTTACACCGCGCGGCCGGGGATCATCATCGGGCGGAAGGGCTCGGAAATCGACAAGCTGAAGGCCGAGGTGCAGAAGCGGACCAAGCGCGAAGTGCACATCGACATTCAGGAAGTGCACCGGCCGGAACTGGACGCAACACTGGTGGCGGAGTCGATCGCGCTGCAACTCGAAAAGCGCGTGGCGTTCCGGCGGGCGATGCGGAAAGCGGTGGATTCGGCGCTGCGCTTCGGCTGCAAGGGGATCAAGGTGTACGTCGGAGGACGCCTGAACGGCGCGGAAATCGCGCGCAAGGAATGGTACCTGCAAGGGCGGCTTCCGCTGCAAACGCTGCGGGCGGACATTGATTTCGGCACGGCCGAGGCGCACACCACGTACGGCTTGATCGGCGTGAAGTGCTGGGTATATCAGGGCGAAAAAGTGCCGCAGCGCGGGAACGCGAAGGCAGTTTCCGGCACGGAAGCATAGGGAACAGGCGACTCATCATGTTGATGCCGAAAAAAGTGAAGTATCGCAAGCAGCAGCGCGGGCGGCGCGCGGGTAAAGCGTGGCGCGGCGGGGCGCTTGCGTTTGGCGACTTCGGGTTGAAGGCGCTCGAGCCGGCGTGGATCACCGACCGGCAGATCGAAGCGGCGCGCGTGGCCATCACGCGGTTCATCAAGCGCGGCGGAAAGCTCTGGATCCGGGTGTTTCCGGACAAGCCGTTTACCAAGAAGCCGGCCGAAACGCGCATGGGAAAAGGCAAAGGTCCACCGGAGCGCTGGGTGGCGGTGGTGAAGCCGGGGCGCGTCATGTTCGAAATGGCGGGCGTCGATCTCGCGGCCGCGACCGAGGCGATGGAGCTGGCGGCGAACAAGCTGCCGATCGCGACGAAATTCGTGACCCGGGCGGAGGAACTCTAATGGCGCGGCGCGTGGAGAAATACCGCGATATGAACGCGAATGAGCTCGAAATCCAGCAGCGCGAGCTCGCCGAGCAGATTTTTCGCTTACGCTTTCAGATGGCCGGGGGACAAGCCGAGGGGCTGAAGAAGATGCGGGAAGCCCGGAAAGATCTGGCGCGCGTGAAGACGCTGCTGCGCGAGAACGAATTGAGGAAAGCGTAATGGCGAACGAAACGCAGGCCGCCCGCGAGGCCGCCACGGAGCGAGGCGCGCGACAGGAACTGGTCGGCGTGGTGACCAGCGCCAAGATGGAGAAAACGATCGTGGTGAAAGTGCGGCGCGCCACGCAGCACCCGCTCTATCACCGCGTGATCCGGACGGGAAAGAAGTACTACGCGCACGACGAAACCGGCGAGGCGCGGGTGGGCGACATCGTGCGGATCGTCTCGACGCGCCCACTTTCGAAACTGAAGCGGTGGCGGCTCAAGGAAGTCGTGCAGCGCTCGACGCGCGTGGCCTGAGCCGGCGAAAAAGGATAAGGGAGCACGACAATGGTTCAGATGCGGACATGGCTGACGGTGGCCGATAATTCCGGCGCCCGCCAAATCACGTGCATTCTCCCGCTGGGAGGAGACGCCGGGCTGAAGGCCGGTCTCGGCGACGTGATCACGGCCGCGGTGAAGGAAGCATCGCCGGACGGCCAGGTCAAGAAGGGCAAGGTGGTGCGCGCGGTGGTGGTGCGCACCAGGAAAGAGCAGCGGCGGAGAGATGGAACCTACATCCGGTTCGACGACAACGCCGCCGTGCTGATCAACGACGCTAACGAGCCGATCGGAACGCGCGTTTTCGGGCCGGTGGCCCGCGAGCTGCGCGACAAGAAATTCACCAAGATCGTGTCGCTCGCCCCGGAAGTGTGGTAGCGATGAGAAAAACCAACGAAGCGGCGGCGCTGCTCGGCATTCGCCACGGCGATACGGTGAAAGTGATGGCGGGCCGGTCGAAGGGCAAGACCGGCAAGGTGCTTTCCGTGAATCGCGAGAAGCAGCGCGTGACGGTCGAGCACGCCAACATGATCAAGAAGCACACGCGGCCGAACCCGCAGAAGAACGTTCGCGGCGGCATCGTGGACAAGGAAGGCCCGATTCACATTTCGAACGTGATGCTGGTCTGCCCGGGATGCGGGAAGCACACGCGCGTGGGCCACACTTCGCTGCCCGACGGAACGAAAGCGCGGGTCTGCCGGCGCTGCAACACGACGTTTGAGCACTAAAATTCGAGGCGAGTGAAAGATGGCGAGCCGTTTACACGAAAAATACCGAAAAGAAGCCGTGCCGGCGCTGACCAAGCGCTTCGGCTACAAGAACACGATGGCCGTGCCGCGCGTCGCAAAAGTGACGCTCAACATCGGCCTGGGCGAAGCGAGCGCCAACGTAAAGCTGCTGGATACGGCGGCGGTTGAGATGGGCCAGATCGCGGGACAGAAGCCCGTGATCACGCGGGCGAAGAAATCGATCGCGAATTTCAAAATCCGCAAGGGAATGCCGATCGGCTGCATGGTGACGCTGCGCGGCGAACGGATGTACGAGTTTCTCGACCGGCTCTCGGCAGTGGTTTTCCCGCGCGTGCGCGACTTCAAAGGCCTGGCGCCGAACTCGTTCGACGGGCGGGGCAATTACACGCTGGGCTTGAAGGACCAGCTCGTGTTTCCGGAAATCGATTACACGCGCGTGGACAAGATCAAGGGCATGAACATCACGATCACGACGACGGCCCGAAGCGACGAAGAGGGGCGCGAGCTGCTGAAATTGCTCGGCGTGCCCTTCCGCGCCTGACGGGCGCAAGGAGAAGGATTCCTAAATGGCAAGAGACAGTCAATTCGCCAAGATGCGCCGGAAGCTGAAGTACAAGATTCGCCAGCGGAACCGCTGCCGGATTTGCGGCCGCGCTCGCGGCTTTTTGAAGAAGTTCGAGATGTGCCGCATCTGCTTCCGGGGCCTCGCGCTCAAGGGAGAAATTCCCGGCGTCGTGAAGGCGAGCTGGTAGGGAAGGAAGAATGACAACCGATCCGATTGCCGATTTTTTGACGCGAATCCGAAACGGCGCGAAAGCCAAGCACCCGCGCGTGGACATGCCGTCGTCGAAGCTGAAGACGGAGATCGCGCGCATCCTGAAGGACGAGGGCTACGTCACGAATTTCAAGGTGGTGGAAGAGAAAGGCAAGAAGACGCTGCGCGTCTTCCTGCGCTACACGCCGGATCGCCACAGCGTGATCACCGATCTGAAGCGCGTTTCGCGGCCGGGTTCGCGGCGCTACATCGGGAAGACGGGAATTCGCCCCGTGGTGGGCGGAATGGGCATTTCGATCCTTTCCACGCCGCGCGGGCTGATGACTGGGCAGTCGGCGCGCAAAGAGGGCGTGGGCGGCGAACTGCTTTGCGAAGTCTGGTAAGAGAGGGTTTCATAGAGCCATGTCGCGAATTGGAAACAAGCTGATTCCGGTACCGTCCGGCGTGAAGGTGCAGATCAAGGACGGCGCGGTGGAAGTGCAGGGCCCGAAGGGCAAGATGACCGTCGCGGTGCCGCGCGGCATTTCGTTCGAGCAGAAGGACGGCACGCTGATCGCAAAGCGCGAGACGGAAGACCATCGCGCGCTGCACGGGCTGGCGCGGGCGCTCGTCGCCAACGCCGTCACGGGCGTGACCGCCGGATTCAAGAAGGAACTGGACATCGTGGGCGTCGGCTACCGCGCCGAGGTGAAGGGCAAGAACGTGGTCCTGGCGCTGGGCTACTCGCACCCGATCGAATTCCCGATTCCCGAGGGAATTCAGATCGCGATCGACAAGCAGACACACATGACGGTATCCGGCGCGGACAAGAACAAGGTGGGCCAGGTGGCGGCCAATCTTCGCAGGCTGCGCCCGCCCGACCCGTACAAGCAAAAGGGCGTTCGCATCACCGGCGAGCGGCTGAAGAAGAAGGCCGGCAAGGCCGGCGCCAAGACGGCGGCCGCCTAAAGCGGCAGGCAAAGGAGAACGAGCGTGGCAGCACCGGTCCGAAGATTATCGCGCGAGGCGCACCGCCGACGCATTCACGTGCGGATGCGCAAGAAACTCGCGGGCACGCCCGAGCGTCCGCGCCTGTGCGTCAACCGTTCGAGCAAGCATATCCGCGTGCAGGTGGTGGACGACGCGACGAGCCGCACGATCGTTTCCGCCAGCTCGCTCGACAAGGAAGTGCGGGAAAAGATCAAGGGCGGCGGCAACATCGCGGCCTCGAAAGTGGTGGGCAAGATCATTGCGGAGCGCGCCCGCGCGAAGGGCGTGGAGCAGGTCGTCTTCGACCGCGGCGGCTACCAGTATCACGGCCGCGTGAAAGCGCTTGCCGAAGCGGCCCGTGAGGCGGGCCTGAAGTTCTGACAACTATGCCGAAACAAGAGCTCAAAGATACGCTGTCGATTCGCCGGCCGGTGCAGGCCAACCAGGCCAACATCAAGGATCAGGTCGTCTCGATCAACCGCGTCACGAAAGTGGTGAAGGGCGGCAAGAACCTCAGCTTTTCCGCTCTGGTGGTGGTGGGCGATCAGGGCGGCCACGCCGGCTTCGGAATGGGCAAGGCGCGCGAGGTTCCCATGGCCATCCGCAAGGCGATCGAGCAGGCCAAGAAGAACATGGTGAAGCTCAACCTGAAGGGTTCGACGATTCCGCACCAGGTGATTGGGTCGTACGGCTCGGGACAGGTGCTGCTGAAGCCCGCGCCGGAAGGAACCGGAGTGATCGCCGGAGGACCGGTGCGAGCGGTGATGGAGGTCGCGGGAATTCAGAACGTGCTGACGAAATCTCTCGGCACGTCGAATCCGCACAACGTAATCAAGGCGACGTTCGACGCTCTGCTGCACCTGAAGGACGCGGCGCGCGTGGCGGAGTCGCGCAGCAAGGGAACGGGAGAAGCGGCGGCCGTCTAGCCGCGCGGTTCATCGAGGATCCGGACGAAAATGGCGACAGCGAAAAAGAAATCGGGGACTTTGAAGATCAGGTGGGTGCGCAGCTTCATCGGCTGCCCGCGCGGCATGCGGCAGACGATTCGCGGGCTGGGTTTCCGACGGATGCAGCAGGTGGTCGAGCGGCCGGACACACCCGAAACGCGCGGCATGATCGCGAAAGTCCACCATCTGGTTGAGATCGAGGGGTAGCGAGACATGGCCACGGGACCGACACTTTCGAATTTGAAGCCGCCGCGCGGCTCGCGTCACCGCAAGGTGCGCGTGGGGCGAGGCATGGGGTCGAAGATGGGAAAGACCTCGGGCGCGGGCAATAAGGGGCAGCAGTCCCGTCGCGGCTATTCGCGCCGACCGGGATTCGAGGGCGGGCAGATGCCGCTCCACCGGCGCCTTCCGAAGCGCGGCTTTTCGAGCCCGTTCGGCAAGACGTTCGCCGTCGTCAACGTCGAAAGCCTCAACGCTTTTGCCGCGGGCGAGACGGTGACTCCGGAATCCTTGACCGCACATGGAATTGTGCGGGCGGCGCGGGACGGCGTGAAGGTTCTGGGCGACGGCGAGTTGAAGGTGGCGTTGACGGTGCGCGCACACGCGTTCAGCAAGTCGGCCGAGGAAAAAATCGCGCGCGCCGGAGGGAAGACCGAAATCCTGCCATGAGGAAACTGGTCGAGGCGTTTCGAAACATCTTCAGCACGCCCGATCTGCGCAAACGAGTGCTGTTTGCGCTGGGCTTGCTGGCGGTGTACCGCCTCGGCGCCGTGATTCCCACGCCGGGAATCAATACGGACCTCTTGCAGCAGTTGTTCGAGCAGAGCCGGGGATCGCTTCTCGGCATTTTCGACCTGTTCAGCGGCGGCAATTTCCGGCGCCTGACGATTTTCGCGCTTGGAATCATGCCGTACATCACGTCTTCGATCATTTTGCAATTGCTCGTGGTGGTCTGGCCCTATCTCGAGCGGTTGCAGAAGGAAGGCGAGCTCGGCCGGCGCAAGATTACGCAGTACACGCGCTACCTGACGATCGTTTTGAGCGCCTTTCAGTCGTTCGCCATCGCGCGGACGCTCGAGGGGCAGGGCCTTTCGGGGCAGTCTCTGGTATATCACCCCGGCCTGCGATTCATCCTGATGACGATGCTGACCCTGACGACCGGGTCGGCCTTCATCATGTGGCTGGGCGAGCAGATCAGCGACCGCGGAATCGGAAACGGCATGTCGCTCATCATATTCACAGGTATTGTGGCCGGCCTGCCGCGCGCGGTAAACGACCTGTGGGGCAAGGTAAAGACCGAGCAGTGGGGCCCGTTCACGCCGATCGCCATCCTGGGTTTGCTGGCCCTGATGATTGCGGTGGTGGCGTTCATTGTGTTTGTTGAGGGCGGCCAGCGGCGCATCCCCGTGCAGTACGCCAAGCGCGTGATGGGCAGAAAAGTGATGGGCGGGCAGATGACCTACCTCCCGCTGCGCGTGAATTCCGGCGGCGTGATTCCGCCGATCTTCGCGAGCTCGCTGCTGACGGCGCCGGCGACTTTTGCCGTGATTTTCGGGAGCCGCTGGCACGGGCTTCAGACTTTTGGCAAGGCGATCAGCTGGGGGGAGCCGCTCTACACGGTCCTCTATGTGACGCTGATCATCGGCTTCGCGTTCTTTTACGTGGGAATCATTTTCAATCCCACGGAGCTGGCGGACAATATGCGGAAGTACGGCGGGTTCGTTCCGGGCATTCGCCCCGGGCGAAACACGTCGGAATACATCAACCGCATTTTGTCGCGCCTGACGCTCGTCGGCGGCGTGTATTTGGCGATCGTCTGCCTGATGCCGGAGTGGATGATTTCCGGCATCCATTTGCAGCACCTGTGGGGGCCGATCGGCGTTTGGTTCGACAACCACATGTGGCGTTTCGTGCTCGACGGGCTGGGCGTGCAATTCTATTTCGGCGGCACTTCGCTGCTGATCGTGGTAGGCGTGGCGATGGACACGGTGCAGCAGCTGGAAGCGCAGCTCGTGATGCGCAACTACGAAGGGTTCGTGCGGAAGGGCCGGGTGCGGAGTCGTCGCGGTTGATCGGATTCGCTCGGCGGTGACGATGGCTCACAAGCGGGCGTTCATTTTTCTGGGTCCTCCCGGAGCGGGAAAGGGAACCCAGGCGAAGCGAATCGCGCAGCGCTCCGGCATGGCGCACCTATCGACCGGCGACATGCTGCGGGAAGCGGTCAGCCGCGGCACGGAGCTCGGCAAGCTGGCCAAGCCGATCATGGAGCGCGGCGAGCTGGTGCCGGATGACCTGATCTTGAGGATGGTCGAGGAGCGGCTGGCGCGGCCCGATTGCGCCGGCGGGCTGATCTTCGACGGATTTCCGAGGACGCTGCCGCAGGCGGAGCGCCTCGACGGAATTCTCGAGAGCGCGGGATTCGGCAAGCCGGTGGTGGTGGATCTGAGCGTGAGCCACGACAAGCTTTTGCGCCGGCTCACCGGCCGGTGGACGTGCAGGGTGTGCGGCGAGATTTACAACGTGCATGAAGCGCCGCCAAAGACGCCGGGGATTTGCGATCGCGACGGCGGCAAGCTGGTGCAGCGCGCCGATGATCGGGCCGAGGTGGTGACGGAACGGCTCGCGGCATACGATCGGGCGACGAAGCCGCTCACGGAGTATTACCAGCGCCAGGGCGTGCTGCACACCGTGGACGCCGCGGCGAGCGTGGACGATGTTAGCCGGGCGCTCGGCGAGATCGTGAAGCGCGCGGAAAAACGAGATGGTCATCTGTAAATCACCGGCCGAACTGGACAAGATGCACCGGGCCGGCTTGATCGTGTGGGGCGCGCTGGAAAAGATGCGCGCGATGGTCCGGCCGGGAGTCTCGACGAAGGAGCTAGACGAATTCGCCGAGAAGTACGCGGCGGAACATCACGCGCGGCCCGCGTTCAAGGGCTACAGGGGATATCCGGGCTCGGTGTGCACGTCGATCAACAAGGAAGTCGTGCACGGGATCCCGTCGGCCACGCGGAAGCTGCGCGAGGGCGACATTCTGTCGCTGGATTTCGGCGTTGAGCTGGACGGCTATTACGCGGACGCGGCGCTGACGGTGCCGGTGGGCAAGGTGGCCCCGGAGCGCGAGAAGCTGCTGCGCGTGACGCGCGAATCGCTCGAGCACGCGATCGAGAAAGTCCGGCCGGGCAACCGCCTCGGAGACGTTTCGGCGGCGGTGCAGAAGTGGGTCGAGGAAAACGGCTACTCGGTGGTGCGCGAGTTTGTGGGGCACGGCATCGGAACGAAGATGCACGAGGAGCCGCAGGTGCCGAATTACGGCTCACCCGGGCAGGGACCGCGGCTGCAAGAGGGAATGGTGATCGCCATCGAGCCGATGGTGAACTCGGGCGGTCCGGGCGTGCGGGTGCTCGACGACGATTGGACCGCGGTGACGACGGACGGAAGCGATTCGGCGCACTTCGAGCACACCGTTGCGGTGACGAGCAAGGGACCCTGGATTTTGACGCGGCCGAAGGAAGCCACCGGGCCGTGCTGGTAAGCGGCCGGGGCCGGGTTCGATAAGGGAGCACATGGCAAGACGGCCATTCGAGGAAAAGAAGAAGCCGAACGACACGAGCGGGAAGGAAGACGCCATCGAGGTGATGGCGACCGTGCTCGAGCCGCTTCCAAACGCGATGTTCCGCGTCGAGCTAGAGAACAAGCACCAGGTGCTCGCGCACATTTCGGGAAAGATGCGGAAGAATTTCATCCGCATCCTGGCGGGCGACAGAGTCGCGGTGGAGCTTTCGCCCTACGACCTGACGCGCGGGCGGATCGTTTACCGGTACAAGTAGCGGCACGGGAAACGGAGTCGGGAAAATGAAGGTACGAGCATCGGTTAAGAAAATTTGCATGAAGTGCAAGATCGTTCATCGGCGCGGCGTGGTGCGGGTGATCTGTTCAAACCCGAAGCACCGCCAGCGCCAGGGCTAGGGAGAAGAGAGCTATGGCACGCATCGCAGGTGTGGACCTTCCGCCGAACAAGCGGCTCTGGGTCGGATTGACGGCGATCTACGGAATCGGGCAGCAGCGCGCGCGCACCCTGGCCGAGAAGGCCAACGTGGACTCGACGAAGAAGATCAAGGACCTCACGGAAGAGGAAGTGACGCGCCTGCGCGCCGCGATCGAATCGGAAGGCGGCGTGGAGGGCGATCTCCGCAAGGATATGCAGATGAATATCCGCCGGCTGATCGAAATCCAGTGCTACCGCGGCCTGCGCCATCGCCGGAATCTTCCGGTGCGCGGCCAGCGAACGCACACCAACGCCCGCACGCGAAAGGGTCCGCGGAAGGGCGCGGTCGCGGCCAAGAAGAAAGTAGCGGCGCGCAAGTAAGCGCCGGACTTATAGAGACGGACGAAGAGAGGAAACATCGTGGCAAAAGAACCCAAGGATGCGGCGGCGGCAGCGGCTCCGGCAGCGGGAGCCAAGCCGACAAAGCGCAAGAAGGAATTTCGCAAGAAGAAGGAAAAGCGCGTCGTGCCGCATGGAGTCGTCTGCATCCAGGCGACGTTCAACAACACGATCGTGACGCTCACCGATCCGGACGGGCGCGTGGTCAGTTGGGCCTCCGCCGGCTCTTCGGGATTCAAGGGCTCGCGCAAGGGCACGCCGTACGCGGCGCAGCAGGCCGCGATGACGGCGGCGGGCGTGGCGCGCGACCAGTATGGAATGAAGTCGGTGGAAGTCCGGGTGAAGGGGCCGGGAGCGGGACGCGAGTCCGCGGTGCGCGCGCTGGCTTCGTCCGGGCTGCACATCAACGCGATCAAGGATGTAACGCCGGTGCCGCACAACGGCTGCCGTCCGCCGAAACGCCGCCGCGTATAGTTCTTAGGGAGTTTGTCGCAGGGCAAAGGAGAGGCAATTGGCAAGACATCGTGAAGCAGTTTGCCGGCTGTGCCGTCGGGAAGGGCAGAAGCTCTTCTTGAAAGGACTCCGGTGTTTTACGGAAAAGTGCGCGATCGAAAAGCGCAATTTTGTTCCCGGACAGCACGGCCAGGCACGGCGCGCGAAGATGGTCGGCTACGGCGTGCAGCTGCGCGAGAAGCAGAAGGTGAAGCGCACTTACGGGCTGCTCGAGCGGCAGTTCCGCTCGTACTTCGAGAAAGCGGTGCGCTCGAAGGGTCCAACCGGCTCCAATCTGGTGATCATGCTCGAGCGGCGCCTCGACAACGCGGTGTATCGCGCAGGCCTGGCGGGCTCGCGGGCGCAGGCCCGGCAGCTCGTGCTGCACGGCCACGTGCGCGTGAAGGGCCAGAAGGTCAACATTCCGAGCTACCTGGTGCAGGTGGGCGACGAGATCGCGCTGAAGGACAAGATGCACCAGAACACGATGGTGCTCGAGGCGCGCAACCTGGCGCAGAGCCAGGGAGTGGCGCCGTGGCTCGATATCGATCGCGAGAATTTCAAGGCGCGCGTGGTGGCGATGCCGCGTCGCGAGGACGTACAGACGCCGCCGATGAACGTGCAGCTGATCGTGGAGTTGTACTCGAAGTAACGCGAGTTTGAGTTTGTCTTCGGATGGCAGTGGGTCCGCTGCGGGCGGGCCGGAAGGAAGGACCAGAATGTGGAAAGGCTTTCAGAAACCAAAGCGGTTGGCGGCGGAACCCGAGACGCTGACCGACAAGTACGGTAAGTTTTCCGCGCAGCCTTTCGAGCGCGGCTGGGGAACGACGGTGGGGAACTCGCTGCGGCGCGCGCTGCTGAGTTCGATCGAAGGCGCGGCGATCACCGCGGTGAAGATCGAAGGCGTGCTCCACGAGTTCTCGCCGATTCCCGGCGTGGTCGAGGACGCGACCGACATCATCCTCAATCTGAAGCAGGTTCCGTTGAAGCTAAACACGGACCAGCCGAAGACGATCACGCTCAACGTCGATGTGCCCGGCCCGGTGACCTCCGCGAAGATCGAAGAGGACGCCGACATCGCCGTGCTCGACAAGAACGTGTACATCGCGACGGTGAGCGAAGGCGGCAAGCTCGAGCTCGAATTGCGCGTGAAGAACGGACGCGGCTACGTGGCCGCCGACCGCAATTTCGACGAAGACCTGCCGATCGGCTACATCCCGATCGACTCGGTTCACTCGCCGGTCCGCAAAGTCAACTATTCGGTGGAAGCAGCGCGCCTCGGCCAGATGACGGACTACGAGAAGCTGACGCTCGAAGTCTGGACGAACGCCGCGATCACGCCGCAGGACTCCATCGGCCTCGCCTCGAAGCTCATCAAGGATCACATGAGCATCTTCATCAACTTCGAGGAGCAGCCGGAGCTTCCCGAAGAGGCGGTCGAGAACTACGCCGACCCGCGTCTCGAATTTCTCGACCGCTCGGTCGAGGAGCTCGAGCTTTCGGTGCGCTCCTACAATTGCCTGAAGAACGCGAACATCCAGAATCTCCGCGAGCTGGTGCAGAAGACCGAGTCCGAAATGCTCAAGACCAAGAATTTCGGGCGGAAGTCGCTGAACGAGATCAAGGACATCCTGCACAAGATGGGCTTGAGCCTGGGCATGAAGTTCGACGAGCACGGCCGCGTCATCTGGCCGCCGCTGCCGAGCCAGACCGCTCCTCCGCCATCCGAGGAAGCGTCCATCTAAGTCACTCGAAAGGGCCACGGACCGGAAAATGAGACACCTAGTTTCAGGCAGCAAACTCGGACGTCAGCCGGCGCACCGCCGCGCCACGCTCCGCAATCTGGTGACGAACCTCATCGAGAAGGAGCGCATCCACACGACGGTGCTCCGCGCGAAGGCCGCCCGCCCGATCGCCGAGCGCATGATCACGCTCGGCAAGCGCGATTCGCTTCACGCGCGCCGTCAGGCGGCCGCGTTCCTGATGACCACGGACGCCACGAAGAAGCTCTTCGCGGATCTCGCGCCGCGCTTCGCGGACCGTCCCGGAGGTTACACGCGCATCATCCGCACCGGCTGGAGGATCGGCGACGGCGCCGAGCTTGCGATTCTGGAATTCATCGGCTCGGAGCTGAAGAAGAAGGAAAAAAAGCCGAAGAAGGCCGCCGCGGAAGAAGCTCCGGAAGAAGAAGCGGCCGCAGCCCAGAAGTAAAAACGGCCCACACCAGGCTTGAAACAAAGCCCGCCCCGACTTGTCGGGGCGGGCTTTTTCGTTTTAGGAGTCTCCGCCGGCGGCTTCCTGCTGCGCCCGCCGTTCCCGCACGTGATACCACAGAGCGAAAAGGGCCGCGATCACCTGCGCGGCCACACCTCCCGCCGTATCGATCAGCACGTCGCGGACGGCTGGAGTGCGCCCCGGCACGAACCGCTGGTGGAACTCATCGAGCGCCGCGTAACCCGCGACCACCGCGATGGCTGCAAGCGCCCAGGCGAGATGCGTCTCGTGCCTGCCGGCGCGGATGCCCCGCAGGATCAGCAGGCTCAGAATGAAGTACTCGGTGAAGTGCCCACACTTGCGAATCACGTGATGCATGAACACGAGCGTGGTGTGCGAAGCGAGGGGAAAAAGCCAATGCAGGACCGGCAGAATGACACGGCTGGTGTTTTCCGATGTGAAGGCGCCGGTCGAGAAGATCGAGATGACCGCGGCCCATGCGAGCGCCGGCCACCACGTCTTGAGCCAGCGCATTCTAGCGCGCCCCTGAAGGGCGATGCGGCATTACTCGAGCCTGTAGTTGGGTGCTTCCCGCGTGATGATCACGTCGTGGACGTGGCTTTCGCGCAGGCCAGCTTGTGAGATGCGGATGAACTTGCCGCGCTCCTGCAATTCCCTCAAGGTCGGTGTGCCGCAATAGCCCATCCCGCTGCGCAGCCCGCCCACGAGTTGGTCGACCAGCCCAGCCAGCGGCCCCTTGTAGGGCACCTGGCCTTCGATTCCTTCGGGCACCGACTTGCCGCGCTCGGCGGTCTCCTGCGCGTAGCGGTCAGCCGAACCCGCCTCCATCGCGCCGAGCGAGCCCATTCCGCGATACGACTTGAACGTGCGGCCTTGGTAGAGAATTGTCTCGCCGGGCGATTCCTCGGTGCCGGCGAAGAGGCTGCCGATCATCACCGCCGACGCGCCCGCGGCAATGGCCTTCGTGATGTCGCCCGAGAACTTGATGCCGCCGTCGGCGATGATCGGTACGTCGCTCCCGAGCGCCGCGCGCGAACATTCGGCGACTGCGGTGATCTGCGGCACGCCCGCGCCGGTCACCACGCGCGTCGTACAGATCGAGCCCGGCCCGATGCCGACCTTGAGGCCGTCGATGCCGAGCGCGATCAGATCGCGCGTGCCTTCCGCCGTCGCCACGTTGCCGGCGACCAGCTGTATCTCCGGGAATTTGCGCTTTACCGCGCGGATTGCGTCCATCACGCGCGTGGTGTGGCCGTGCGCGGTATCGATCGCCAGAACGTCCACCTTTTCGCGGGCCATTTCCTCGGCGCGCTCGAGAAAATCTCCCGTGGCGCCGATCGCCGCGCCCACGCGCAGCCGGCCCTGCTCGTCCTTCGTGGCGCTGGGGAATTCGAGCTTCTTCTGGATGTCCTTTACGGTGATGAGGCCCTTGAGGTTGAAGTCCTTGTCCACCACCAGAAGCTTTTCGATGCGGTGGCGCTGGAGGATGCGTTCGGCTTCGTCGAGCGTCGTCCCTACCGGCACGGTGACCAGACTCTCCTTCGTCATGATGTTGCTAACGGGCTGGTCGAGGTTGCGCTCGAAGCGCAGATCGCGGTTCGTCAGAATGCCGACCAGGCGCGGCCCTCGCGTGACCGGCAGGCCCGAAACCTTGTACTTGTTCATGATATCGAGCGCCTGCCGGACCGACATTTCGGGCCCGATCGTCACCGGATCGACGATCATTCCGCTTTCCGAGCGCTTCACGCGGTCCACTTCCTCGGCCTGGCGGTCGATCGTCATGTTGCGATGCACGAACCCGATACCGCCCTGTCGCGCGATGGCGATCGCCAGGCGCGCGTCGGTGACCGTATCCATGGCGGCTGCGGCAATGGGGATATTCAGCGCAATCTTGCGCGAGATAAACGTGCGCGTATCCGCCTGCATGGGAAGAAAAGAGCACTTGCCCGGCAGGAGCAGGACGTCGTCGAACGTCAGCCCCTCGGGAATCGCGTGTTCGATCATCCGGTCGCCGGCGGTTTCGTCGCGCGTCGCCACAAACAGCGCTTCTCTACTCATGGGCGTATCCCCCCAAAAACACGAAAGCCCAGCCAGATTCGCCGGGCTTGGAAAAGATTACCTTGTCGAAGAAGACCGTCATGAACCATTCGTAATTCTAGGCCCATCTCCCCGCGAAATCAAGGAGCGTGGCCGCTGCGCCGGGCGGCCCGGCCGGGCAGCTATCCCGAAAAGTGATTTGTTCGAACGCAAACTTGAATTGGATTGTTGTTCGGGCGCTGGCTACACTTCTGCCATGGCCGAGAATTTTGGAATGAGCGGGGCGGTGAGCACCTTTCTTCCGCCCGTCGCTGTAAGGTCCCGCGATGCAGTCGAAGCGCTTCCGGCGTCACCGCCGGAGCGGCCCACGCTGAAGAATTCGATCACCGCCGGTGCTTTCCTGGTTTTGTATCTGGCTGCGTACCTTGCCGCCGGATTTGCCGGGATGGCGATGCTCGAATGGGCGTGGCTCCGCATCTTCGGCTGAGGTTCCGTTCCTCTACACCGCGCTTCTGCGCGCGTTCGATTCCTCGTCGCCTGACGTTGCCGCCAGCCATCCACGATTTCCTCACCGCCGATTCGCCAGGCCCCGGCCATCTCGCACAAGTCTGATAAGCGCCAGGCAGGGTTGGGCGCAAGCCGCGCGTAACCCCGCCCACGAGCGCCCCCGCTTGCTTTTCAGAAATTCCGGTGTTCCAATACCGCCAATTGTACGGGTCTGCAGCGGGGCGGGCATAATCGACGGACGCTTCGAGAGGCGGGCAAAGAAAATGCGACGCAAGCCAGCGCCGAGATCTTCGCGACGAAGGCTGGCCCGCATAACTCGTACTTCCGTTTCGACTCCTTCAAGCGAAGACCGCTTTCGAAAGCTCATTGAGGACCTCCACGTAGGAGTTCTATTGCTCGGGCCGCGTGCGGAAATCGAGTACGCCAACCAGGCCGCGCTGCACATCTGCGGAATGACCGGGGACCAGATTCTCGGAAGGACGAGCGATGAGCTGGGCCTATCGGTGTTCCGCGAGGACGGAACGGAAATACCCTTCTCGATGCGTCCCGGACCCAGGGCATTGGAGTCACGGCAGGCCGTTCGCAATCAGGTGATGGGTTTCCGCCGCCCGGGCTCCAGCGAGATCGTCTGGATTTACGGAAGCGCTGTGCCTCAGATGGCGAGCGACGGAACGATCCGGGGGGTTATCGCAACACTCACCGACATCACGGACCGGAAGATCGCCGAAGCGGCTTTGGAGAAAGCCAACGAGCTAAACCGGGAAATCCTTCACAGCGCACAAGAGGGAATCATCGTTCACGATCGCCAGCTCCGCTATGTGCTCTGGAATCCCTATATGGAGCGAATCAGCGGCATGAAGGAGAGTGAAGTCCTGGGGAAACACCCGCTGGAACTCTTCCCGTTCATGGGCGAGGGTGGGATGTACGCAGACATGCAGAAAGCGCTCGCAGGAGAGGTCGTCACCACCCACGACATTCCTTATACCGTTCCGCAGACACGGCTCGGAGGCTGGTGCGACAACAACTTCGCTCCGCTTCGCGACAATAAAGGCGAGATCGTAGGAGTTGTTGCGACCGTGCGGGATATCACCGGGCGAAAGAAGCACGAGGACGATTTGCACGAACTATCGTCCCGCCTCCTGCAATTGCAGGATGAAGAGCGCCGGCGCATCGCGCGCGATCTACATGACAGTTTTTCCCAGAGCCTTCTTGCCGTGAATCTGAACCTGGCGCAACTGGGTAAGTCCAGCGGAGCTCGCAACCAGAAAGCCCGGCGCATACTGGCGGACACCCGCAAGATTGTGAAAGGCCTGGCCAGAGAGGTTCGATCGCTTTCGTATCTGCTGCATCCCCCCTCACTCGATGATCTTGGATTGGCGTCTGCCATCGAGGAATACGCGAGCGGCTTCAGCCGGCGCAGCGGGATTCACACGGATGTGGAAATTTCGCCCGAGATCGGCCGTTTGCAGCGAGAAGTGGAAACGGCGCTGTTTCGGATCGTCCAGGAAAGCCTCGGAAACATTCAGAAGCATTCGGGAAGCTCCACAGGCAAGATTCGGCTGAGGAGAGACGAAAGAGAAATCGTGCTCGAAGTAATCGACTACGGGCGAGGTATGCCGGGGGAAGATGCACAGGAAGCCAGGGAGCGCCGAAGAGCGCTGGGCGTCGGGATCCTCGGCATGCGAGAGCGCATGAGACAGTTGGGAGGACGCCTGGGGATCAGTTCTGCCGGGCGGGGAACTACGGTGAGGGCGGCGGTGCCGCTGCGCGATGAAATCCACGATCCCAGTGCGAATCCTCATAGCAGATGATCACGGCGTGGTGCGAAAGGGGCTCCGCACGATTTTGGAGTCCCGGAGGGGATGGAAGGTTTGCGCTGAGGCAGCCAACGGCCGCGACGCCGTCAAGAAAGCGCGGCTCCTCAAGCCGAACGTAGCCATTCTGGATATCGGCATGCCGGAGCTGAACGGAGTGGAAGCAACCCGCCAGATTCGCGAGGTTTCTCCCCGAACGGAAATCCTGATTCTGAGCGCGCACGGGTCGGAAAAACTGGCGCGCGAGGTTCTCGAAAACGGGGCTCGCGGATACCTCGTGAAGGAAGATGCCGACGAGAGTTTGCTGTTGGCCGTTGATTCCCTGCGGCGACACACGCCCTACTTCACGCGAAGGATCCTTCAATGGATGGCCCGGGAATCGCGTAGCGGAGGCGGCAAGACACCCCGAAGCGTGCTGACGCCCCGCGAGAGGGAAATCGTTCAGCTTCTGGCGGAGGGCAACAGCAACAAGGAAGTAGCGGCATCTCTCGGCATCAGTGCCAAGACGGTCGAGACTCACCGTGCGAATATCATGCTCAAGTTGAACCTCCACACTATCACCGAGCTGGTTCACTACGCGATTCGGAATCATATTGTCCGTAGCTGACGACTCAAAGTAATTGCGCCTACAGGTTTTCCCCTAGGGAATCCGCAGAATTTACTCCGCCTCTCAAATCCGCCACTCTGTCTCGATGTCAGGAATTCGTAGGAGGAAAAAGAAAGTGGATATACAGAAGTCCGTTCGGGTCCTCGTGGTGGACGATTCAGCGCTGTCGCTGGAAAACCTCTGCACATTCTTGAGGACCCTGAACGGGATCGAAATCGTAGGAACAGCCAGGAACGGCTTCGAGCTGCTAAAGAAGGCGGAAGAGCTGCGGCCGGACCTGGTCGTGACCGATCTTCATATGCCGCGTATGAGCGGCCTTGAGTGCACCTTGCGACTTCGCGAGCTCATGCCCGCGACGCGCTTCATCGTCTTTACGGACCTGAACTCCCCGTTCACCGAGGAGGAATGCTCCGAAACCGGCGCAGATTTCTATCTGTACAAGGAACACATGCCGGCAAAAGTCGTCACGGCGATCCATCAACTATTCCCCGCCTTGGCTCAATTCGATAAGAAGCCGGTTCGTCACGCCGATGAGGGCGTGTACTGCTAAGGCAGAGTCGGCAAATCGGTCCGTGCAAAGTTGCGTGAAACGGGTCAAGTGCCTACCATAGGAAGTGGTGAAAGACTTTCGGCCACACAAAGCCCTTCGCAACGCTCACCTGATGACCATCGCGGCGGCGTTTATGCCGCTCCGCTTTCCGCGGCTGCCCGCGGGCGCGCCGAGGTTCTTCGAGGTCGAGTCTGGGACACAGGTGCGCGGTGATTGCCACTGGCAGCCCGAGCCGCGCAAGCATCCCACGCTCGTGCTGCTGCACGGCCTCGAAGGCTCGAGCGACTCCGGGTACATGCTCGGCACGGCGGAAAAAGCCTTCACCGCAGGCTTCAACGTGGTGCGGCTCAACCAGCGGAATTGCGGCGGCACCGAAGGCCTGACGTCCACGCTCTATCATTCGGGCAGAAGCGGCGATATCCGCGCGGTGCTGCTCGAGCTGATCGAGCGCGACCGGCTGGCGGAGAATTTCGCGGCGGGATTCTCCATGGGCGGAAACCTCGTCCTGAAAATGGCGGGCGAGTTCGGGAGCTCCGCTCCGCCGGAGCTCTGCGGCTTCGTTGCCGTGGCTCCCTGCTTCGATCTGGCGGCTTGTGTCGAGGCACTCGGCCAGCCCCGGAATTTTCATTATGAGAGGCACTTCGTCCGCCGGCTGAAAGGCCGGATGCGGCGCAAGGCGCGGCTGTTTCCGAAGATCTATGCCCTCGACCAGATGAGCCGCATCCGCACGGTACGCGACTTCGACGAGATCATCACCGCGCGCTTCTGCGGCTTCGCGGGCGCGGACGATTACTACGCGCGCTCGAGCGCCATGCACGTCCTGGAATCGATCCGGCGCCCGACGCTGATTCTGACCGCGCAGGACGATCCCTTCGTCCCGTTTTCGACGTTCGAGCGCGACGCGATTCGCGGCAACCCAAATATTCAGCTCGTCGCTCCGCACCACGGCGGGCATTGCGGATTCATCTCTCAGGAAGAAGGGGCGGAGCGATTCTGGTCCGAGGCGCTCATCGTGGAATTCTGCGCCAAACATTCAGCCAGGAGTGCGCGCAAAGCGACTGTCAATAGCAGGGAGTGAAAAACAGCGTTTTAGGCGATTCAGGGCGCACGAGGGTCGAATTTCTCTGCCGGACAACCACCCGTGGCATTGCGAATTGTGCGGCACCATCGTGCGTCCATGTCCTCCAGCAGCTGTTTAGCGGTTTCGTCTACGGTTTGCCGCTTCACGACGACTACCTTGTGGTACCACATTTCTGCAACCGGAAGGCTGTTGGGACGACCCATGTCTTCGATAACAACAGACACGACTGACCTGCGGCCTTGTTCCGGACTGTTATCTGAGGGATCGAGCGTGACGAAGCTCACGTAAAACCGGAACCCGGTTTCGAGTCCCTTCATCGGCTCGTAGCGAGCCGAGTGCGATAATTGTCGGTTGAAGGCTCCAACGAAGAGCGAGCCAACCTCGTCCTTGCCGGTGTGACCCACGGATACCGGGGTCTTCTGGTCCTGGGCGAATCCTGCGCCGGAAAACATAAGAGCAAGTACCGCCACGAGTATTTGCTTCATGATCACATTGTAGCTCGTTGCAGGTTTCTGGAGGCGCGCGCATGCGGTCGGAGATTCGGACTAGTTCTTGAGGTGGTTCACAGCTTCAAGCGCGAGTTCGTGCAGCCCGCTGCCGCCGTGTGCGACGTATTCGATGATCTGCTTCCTCATGCGCGGTTCCCAGAATTTCTGGAAATGGTCGGTGACCCCGGCCACGGCCTCGTCCCTGGGATAGCTGGCGAAAAATAGGGCGATCTGATTCGCCATGTGGACCATGTTCTCGGATTCCATGGCTCAGTCGTTTGCGGTGGATTCCCGCTCGATCCGCGTCGTGATGCGGCGCGTTTCGCGATAATGTTCCTGCCATTCGGAAATGTGTCTCGCGAGCTGCACCTGCACCGCCGTCACCTTGTATTCGGGGCAGTTCGTCGCCCAGTCGGAAAATTCCGTGGTGACGACATTCGCTCCGGTCATCGCATGATGGAACGTCGTGTAAACGACGCCCGGCTGCATGCGCTCCGAGATGCGGGCCGGGAGCGTAATATCGCCCGAGCGGCTCGCGAGCGAAACCAGGTCGCCGTCCTTGATGCCGCGATTCTCGGCGTCGGACGGGTGAATTTCGAGCACGTCCATGTCGTGCCAGACGTTGTTGGGCGTGCGGCGTGTCTGAGCGCCGACGTTGTATTGCGAGAGAATTCGTCCCGTGGTCAGTATCAGCGGGAATTTTCCGGTCGTCCGCTCATCGGTGGGCACGAATTCAGTGATCATGAATCGGCCCTTGCCGCGGACGAACCCGCCAATGTGCATTACCGGCGTGCCTTCGGGAGCCTTGTCGTTGCAAGGCCACTGCACGCTGCCCAGCCGGTTGATTTTCTCGAAACTGACTCCAGCGAAGGTCGGAGTCAGGCGCGCAATCTCATCCATAATTTCGGATGGATGATTGTAATGCATCGGGTAGCCGAGCGCATTTGAGAGCGCGATCGTGGCTTCCCAGTCGGCCAGGCCCGCCATGGGCGGAATCGCCTTCCGTACGAGGCTGATGCGCCGCTCAGCGTTCGTGAAGGTCCCGTCTTTTTCGAGGAAAGTTGCGCCAGGCAGAAACACGTGCGCGTAGCTCGCGGTCTCGTTCAGGAAAAGATCCTGGACGACGACGCATTCCATCGCAGCCAGGCCGGCGGAGATGTGCTGCGTGTTCGGGTCGGACTGGACGATGTCTTCGCCCTGAATGTAGATGCCCTTGAATGTGCCGTCCACGGCCGCGTCGATCATGTTCGGAATGCGCAGGCCGGGCTCGGATTGCAGGGATACGTGCCACTCCTTTTCGAAGGTTTCGCGCACGGCGTTTTCAGAGACGTGGCGGTATCCGGGGTATTCGTGCGGGAATGATCCCATGTCGCAGGAACCCTGCACGTTGTTCTGCCCGCGCAGGGGATTGATGCCGACGCCCTTCTTGCCGTAGTTGCCGGTCGCCATCGCCAGGTTGCACATGCCCATGACCATGGTCGATCCCTGGCTGTGTTCGGTGACGCCGAGGCCGTAGTAGATCGCTCCATTGCCGCCGGTCGCATAGAGCCGGGCCGCGGCGCGGACATCGGCCGCAGGCACGCCGGTGAACTTCTCCATGGCCTCCGGAGAATTTTTCTCCTCGGCGACGAACTTGCGCCACTGCTCGAAGGCTGCGAGGTCGCAACGTTCCTTCACAAAAGCCTCGTCCACCAAGCCTTCCGTCACAACGACGTGCGCGAGCGCGTTGATCATCGCGACGTTCGTGCCGGGCAGTAAGGGCAGATGGTAGTCCGCCTGAACGTGAGGCGACTTCACGAGATCGATGCGGCGCGGATCGACGATGATCAGATGTGCGCCTTCGCGCAGCCTGCGCTTCATCTGCGAAGCAAACACGGGATGCGCGTCCGTGGGATTCGCGCCGATGATCATGATGACGTCGGCCTGTTCCACGGAATCGAAATTCTGCGTGCCGGCGGAGGTCCCGAGAGTCGTCTTCATGCCGTAGCCCGTCGGCGAATGGCAGACGCGCGCGCACGTATCGGTGTTGTTGTTGCCGAAGGCGGCGCGGACCATTTTCTGGACCAGATAGGTTTCTTCGTTCGTGCAGCGCGAAGAAGTGATGCCGCCGATCGAATCGCGCCCGTACTTGGCCTGGATGCGCTTGAATTCGCTCGCAGCGTGGTTGATGGCCTCTTCCCAGCTCACTTCGCGCCACGGATCGGTGAACTTGGCGCGAATCATCGGCTTCGTGATGCGATCCTTGTGCGTCGCGTAGCCCCACGCGAACCGCCCCTTCACGCAGGAGTGGCCGTGATTCGCCATGCCGTCCTTGAAGGGCAGCATGCGGACGACATCATTACCCTGCAGCTCGGCCTTAAACGAGCAGCCCACGCCGCAGTACGCGCACGTGGTGACCACGCTGCGCTCCGGCTGGCCTTTCGCAATGACTGTTTTCTCGAGAAGACTGTTTGTCGGGCAGGCCTGCACGCATGCGCCGCACGAGACGCACTCGGATTCAAGGAAAGGCTTGTCGCCCGCCGAAACGTGAGAAGCGAAGCCGCGCCCGTCGATGTTCAAGGCAAAGGTGCCCTGCACCTCCTCGCACGCGCGCACGCAGCGCGAGCAGACGATGCACTTTGCGGGATCGAATGTGAAGTAGGGATTCGACTCGTCCTTTTCGGCGGCTTGGTGATTCTTGCCGGAGTATCCGTAGCGGTTTTGGCGCAGCCCCACGGCTGCGGCCATTTCCTGAAACTCGGAGTTCACCTTGAGCGAACCCTTGAGTAGGTCCTGGGGAAAATCGGATGCGTAAAGCTCCATCACGCCGAGGCGCAGCTTCGAGAGTTTGGGCGATTGCGTCCGGACCTTCATGCCTTGTTCCGCGGGAGTTGTGCACGAGGCGGGCGTACCCTTCCGCCCTTCCACTTCGACCAGGCAGAGCCGGCAGGAGCCAAAGGCCTTCAGGTTATCGCTGGCGCAAAGCTTGGGTATCTGAACGCCCGCTTCGGCGGCCGCGCGCATCACCGACGTGCCGGCCGGCACGGTGACCGGCTTGCCGTCGACCTCCAGCGTTACGAGCGTCTCGGAAATGCTCTTCGGCGTGCCGTAATCGACTTCTCGAATCAGCGCCATGATTGCGTCTCCTGAACTTTATTGGAACTCCTGGCCGGCGGGAGAGGAGCCGGCTTTCGAAAATCTTCCGGAAAATGGCGAATCGCGCTCTGCACGGGGAAGGGAATCAGCCCGCCGAGCGCGCAGAGCGAGCCGTCCGTCAGCACTTCGCAGAGATCGCCGAGGAGCTCAAGATTCTGCTCGCGGTTATCGTTCGCGATAATCCTGTCGATCACTTCGACGCCGCGCGTGGAGCCGACGCGGCACGGAGTGCACTTGCCGCAGCTCTCGACCGCGCAGAATTCCATCGCGAAACGCGCCTGCCGTGCGAGATCCACCGTGTCGTCGAACACCACGATTCCGCCGTGCCCGAGCATGCCCTTCTTCTCGGCAAACGCTTCATAGTCGAGTGGCGTATCGAGAAGCGATTCAGGGAAATAAGCTCCCAGAGGTCCGCCGACTTGCACGGCTCGCAACGGGCGCCCGGAAGCCGTCCCGCCGCCGAAATCGTAAATCGCATCGCGCAGGCTGAGGCCGAAAGCTTTCTCGACCAACCCGCCGTGTTTGATATTCCCCGCGAGCTGGATCGTCAGCGTGCCACGCGATCGGCCCATGCCGAAATTCTTGTAGTACTCGCCGCCCTTGTCGAGAACGATCGGCACGGTCGCCAAAGAAATCACGTTGTTGACGACGGTCGGCTTGCCGAACAGTCCTTCGATCGCGGGCAGCGGCGGCTTGAAGCGAATCTGGCCGCGCTTGCCTTCGAGGCTCTCGAGCAACGACGTCTCTTCGCCGCAGATGTACGCGCCGGCGCCCATGCGCACGTCGAGATCGAATCTCTTCCCGCTCCCGGCGACGTTCGCACCGAGATAGCCCTTGTCATGGGCGATCGCGATCGCGCGCTTCAGCGTTCGAAACGCGTCGGGATATTCGGAACGTAAGTAGATGTACCCGCTCGTGGCTCCGACGGCGATGGCCGCGATGGTCATGCCCTCGATCAGCACGAAGGGATCGCCTTCCATGATCATTCGATCGGCGTACGTGCCGCTGTCGCCCTCGTCCGCGTTGCAGACGATATACTTCTGGTCCGCCGGAGCATTCAAAACGGTGCGCCACTTGATTCCGGTCGGAAATCCCGCGCCGCCGCGCCCGCGAAGTCCGGAATTCGTGACCTCTTCCACGATCGCATGCGGTGTGAGCTTGAGAGCCTTTTCTAGGCCGCGGTATCCGCCGTGGCTCATGTAATCGGAAAGCGAGAGAGGATCGGTGACGCCGCAACGCGCGAACGTGAGCCGCTCCTGGCGCTTCAAGAATGGAATTTCTTCGGTGGGGCCTAGGCGAAGCGCGTGAGGCTTTCCTTCGAGGAATCCGGCGTCGAACATTCCGGGAACCGCATCCGTCGACACCGGCCCGTATGCAATGCGGCCTTGCGGCGTCTCGACCTCGACGAGCGGCTCAAGCCAAAACATTCCGCGCGAACCATTGCGAACCAGAGTCGCGCCGAGCCGACGCGACGCGATTTGATCCGCGACAGCCCGCGCGACGGCGTCCGCGCCGACCGAAACGGCCGCAGCGTCGCACGGAACGTAGACCTTGACGCTCATGCGTGCCTCTGCGCGTTATCGATCAGGAATTCGGCGACTTCCGGCGAGACCCGGCCGTAGAGCTTGCCGTCGAGCATCACCGCGGGAGAAAGCGCGCAATTTCCAAGGCAGTAGACGGCGTCCACCGTGAAGCTGCCGTCCTCGGTCGTCTCGCCGAGGCGAACTCCCAGCCGCTTTTCAACTTGCCGGATCGTCTTGTCGCAGCCCATCGACTGGCAAGCCTCCGCGCGGCACATTTTCAGAACGTGGTTGCCTGCGGGAGCGTGGCGAAAATCGTGATAGAAGCTAATCACGCCGTGCACTTCGGCGTGCGAAAGATTGAGCGCGTCCGCGATGAGCGGAACAGCGGCCTTGTCAACGTATCCGAACTCTTCCTGCAAGGCGTGAAGAATCGGAAGCATTGCGCCGGGCAAATGCTCCAATTCACGAATGCGGGCCAAGGCTCGGTCGGCGTCCCATGGCTGCTTCTTGCTCATGCGGTTCAGCCTCTAACCTCGTCTGAATCAGATACATCCGGCGCAAGCAAACTACGACGCTCCGGCAATCGAACCAATTCTAACATATGCCTCCAAGCCGAGCCGAGCTTTTGTGTTGCGTGAAGTCGGGGGCCGTCCCTGCGCGCCCTTGCGCAAGAATGAGGCAACCTATAGGTAACTCTCTCTCTCACACCACTGTATTTAGGATGGACACGCCAACCCGCTCTCGTTCAAAGTTATAGAGACAGGCGAGAGGCGGGGGACGCTGAGGGGAGATAGGCGATGAGATTCACTGTTTTTTTGCTTGGGGTGATCCTTCTGTTTGCGGCTGGCGCAGGGGCTCAGATGAATCAGCAGAATGCTCCGCTCCTCGCATCGGCCGAACCCGGAATGCCGTTTGCCGCCGCGCCGGGCTCTTCGCCTGCGCTCGCGTTGCCGTCGAGCCAGCCCGCAGCGCAACAACCGACCGTATACGGCGTCTTTCAGAATTACAACTGGCAGCTATCAGGCGGCTACACCTTTGTCCGTTTTTACGTCGTTCCGCACGTGACCTCGGACATGAACGGCCTCAACATCGGGATGGTTTACTACCCGGGTGGAAGGTGGATCGGCGGGGAAGGGGAGTTCGAAGGCGCGTGGGGATCAGTCGAGGGTTGCAGTTGCGGAAAGCTGGCGCTCGCGACAGGCGGCCCGCGGTTCCGGTGGTCCGCGCCGCGCGCGGTGGAACTCTGGGCCCACGGCTTGGTCGGTGTGGCGCACTTCCTGCCTCAGACTCCGTTCGGCGGCCAGACGGCATTCGCCTTCGTCGCGGGCGGCGGCGCCGATCTCGGACCGAAGCACTCGAGGATTGCCTATCGCGTCTCGGGAGACGTGATCGGAACGCGTCTGTTCGGCACGTATCAGTACAGTCCGCAAGCGTCCATCGCCGTCGTCTTCAAGTTTTAGAGTCGCGCCAACTGCGCTCGCTCCCAGCCCAGCGCAGAGGCGTTTCCTGCCTGCTTAGCTCCGGATTCTCGACGGCCTGATAATTCTTCCCAGAAACGCGCGCGCCTCGGAAATTCCCAGGATCCATGCTGCTCCGAGATAGATCACTCCGTACGGCCCTAGCACAATCACTGCCAGAAAAATCGGCGAGTGATGCCCGAAGAAGTGGTGGATCGTCCACCCGACTCCCGCGCCCACGAGAGCCGCGAGCCAGACCTTCACGAGATATTCTCCCGGAAGTCCCGTCGAACCGATCCGGCGATTCAGCGTGCGTCTCAAAAGATGAAATTCGACCCATGAGGCAATTCCGGCGGAAATCGTGAGACCTGCAACTCCCCATCGCGCATCGAGCCCCAGCCGGGGCGGCAGCGTGATCGCGCCGAGATAGCCCAGCGCGGTCGTCAGCACCACGCGCACGATGGCGTAGCGCAGAGGCGTGCGCGTGTCGCGCAGCGCGTAGTACGTCGAGGAGTAGAGCCGCCCGAGCGTCGATGCGAGCAATCCGACGGTCGCGCCAGCGAGGATGCCCCACACGTACGTCACATCCGCTTGCGTGAACTGACCTCCGCGCGTCCTGTAAATCGCTGCAACGACCACGTCGCCCAAGATCAGAAACGCTGCTGCCGACGGCACCACGAAGAAGGCGATCTCGCGCAGGCCGCCATTGAGCCGCCCGCGAAGCGCCTCGGCCACTTTCGCTTCGCCGTCGATTACGCCGGACATCTGCGGCAGCTCGGCAGCCGATACGGACATTCCGAAAAGGCTCACGGGCAGCGTGTAGAGTGTCTGCGCGTACGACAGCGCGGAGACGGCGCCGGTGACCTGAACGAGGCCGGCCAGCCAGACGTCCACGTAGGCGCTGATTTGCACGACTCCGCGGCTGATGAAGACAGGGAAGAAATTCCGCACCACCGTCTTCACATTCTCAGCCTGATAGCTCAGCGACAGGCGCAGCTTGCGCAAGAGCCGCAGTACGACCGGCAATTGCACTCCCACTTGCAGCGCGCTTCCGGCCACCGATCCCCACGCCAGAATTTCCGCGAGCGGCGCTTGCGGGTAGCGGCGCCCGAATTGCAGCAACGTGACGATCATTGCCGCGTTCCAGATCACCGGCGCCGTGTAGGAAAGGAAAAACTTGCGATGGCTGTTGAGAATTCCGAGGCACCACGCGGAGAAGACGAGAAGCCCGGCCCCGGGGAAGAGAATGCGCACGAGACGAATCGTCAATTCGCGCTTTTCGCCGTGGAAACCCATCACAATTAAATCGATGAGATACGGCGTGGCCAGAACACCGATCAGCACCAAGATCGACGTCGTCAGCGCGAGCAAACCCGCGATGGCCCCGGCGACGCGCCGCGCCTCCTCCTCGTCGTCCCGCGCCAGCAGGCTGGCGTACACGGGAATGAACGAAGCTGAGAGGACTCCTTCTCCAAACAGGTTTTGCAGGAAATTGGGAATGCGAAACGCCGCACGGAACGCATCCGCCGCGTCGGAATTCCCGAAGTAGTGCGCGAACACGCGGTCGCGAATCAGTCCCGCGATGCGGCTCAGGAAGATTCCCGCCGCAACCAGAAACGCGAAGCGCCGCGATTCGCGTCGAGGCGCGGTGCTTTCGCCGGAGCGTGTCACGGCCAGAATGGAGCGGGAATGCGCATCGAGTGGATGAAGTTCATTACAGAAGTTACCCGCGGAGAAGTCAACTTCGATTCTGCGCTCTGTGCGGTGTTGATAGCTTTGGCGGGGTGTGCGGCTTCACTGCGCGGGCGTGAGCGATGTAGGGATTCTTAAGGCGATTGCTCAAGTATGGGGTGCAGCGTGAGCTGGCTATCCTTCATGACCTCAAGGTTGCGCTCCCAGCCCTGCTTGCCCTGGGATTTCACCTCGATGCGATGCGGGCCGCTCGGCAGATGAATCGTCGAGGGAGTCTGTCCCACGAATCTCCCATCGACGTATATTTCGGCGCCTGGCGGCTCCGATGAAATGGTAACGCTGCCCGCATCGGCTCGCGCTTCACCGCGATCTTCCTGAAACGCGACATTTGATGCCGGCGGCAGCGGGCCCTCGATCCCGAGTGGGTCCGCCGGTCCGGCTTCGTAGGAGATGGGGTCGAGTTTGACGTCGAAGTGAGCCGATTTCAGCAGGAAGTAACTTCCATGATGGCGGCCCGTGACCGCGACCCAGTCGAAAGGGCCGTCCGTCAACGTGACTTGCCGCGCAAGATACCCCGCCTTCGTGACGCGAACGGTAATTGAGTGGTCGAGGCGGGAGCCGAACACGGAGTGCGTCTTGTGAAAATAGCCGCCCGGAAACTGGGTTTTGTAGGGTGTCGTGCCTGCGGCAACGCCGTCGATTTCGACCGTCGCGCCGGGAGGCGAGCTGGTGATGGTCAACGTGTCGGCAAGCGTTTGCGGAGGGCAGAATGAAAATGCCAGCAGCGCGAACGATGCATAGATACAGTGCCGCCTCGACGGCTGCATCCGAGCCCTCCGAGGGAATTAGAGGGGCTAACGATGTCAGGCCGACTGTGCGCTGTCAATTGTGGCAACTACTGATGTCCCCTGCTTTCACGTGGAACGAGCGCAGATGTCACTCATTTCGTGGCACATACCGCCTTACGAATGCGGCAGAAAGTCCTGCACCCAGGCTCCCATGACGACTTTCCGGAATTCGGCATCCAAATAATGTGAGTGCAACATGCGCGTCTACGGTGGGCGCATGTTGCTCTCGCCGGCCGGAATCCCGGGACATCGCCGGGAAGGTCCGGCTGGAATGCATTTCCATCCCACAGGAGGCAACCAAGAGATGCGTTTCAAAGCAAAACATTACGTTGGAGCCCTCGCAATCCTTGTACTCGCTATCCCGGTTTGGGCCGGCAAGGACTCTTCCCGCACAGATTCGGCCGAATTCGATACGAGCCAAGTCACAACGATCGGAAAAGCGGAGCTCCAGCCCGGACACTACAAGTTCGAGGCGAAAGAACTCCAGAACCAGCTCGAAGTGCTTCATGACGGCAAGGTGATTGCCACTGTTCCGTGCCACTGGATTCAGCTCACGAAGAAGTCTCAAAACT
>Ga0335077_10000987_pt1 | contig 33036 bp, 25 predicted proteins | sample Lox_Sample_31_FD_207151 | JGI IMG/M metagenome (GOLD analysis project Ga0335077, IMG submission 207151) | Soil microbial communities from Loxahatchee National Wildlife Refuge, Florida, United States - Lox_Sample_3.1 | ecosystem: Environmental > Terrestrial > Soil > Wetlands | place: USA... | reverse complement strand
CCGTCAATTCAGAGAGTTAACCGAACTGTCTTGCACTGACCTGCACTTGCAAGACAAAGAGTAGTGGTGGAGACGAGGAGGATCGAACTCCCGACCTTCGCATTGCGAACGCGACGCTCTCCCAGCTGAGCTACGTCCCCACTGTGGACCGGCGAGTTTACGCGGCCACGCTGCGGCACTCAAGTCGCCGCGGGCGCTTCAGTACACTTCGCCGGATGCGCACCGACGACCCCGACGATCACCCTCCCTACACGACCGATTATTGCGACCGCGAATACAACGCGCGCGCCGCCATCCCGGAGCATCCACGCATCCTCGCGGGCTGGGCCGAGCGCGGCGCGGTGACGCGCCGGCAGCGCGCCGGGCTGCTCGATCTTCCGTACGGCGAAGCGGCCGCCGAGCGCCTCGATCTCTTTCCGACCCCGCGCGGAGGCTCGCCCCTTCTGGTCTACATTCATGGCGGCTACTGGCGCGCCCTCGACAAGTCGGACTTCTCGTGGGTCGCACCACCGTTCGTCGATCACGGCGTCGCGGTGGCGGTCGTCAACTACGGGCTCGCACCGGGCACGAGCATCGAGGAGATCGTGCGCCAGATGCTGCGCGCGATGGCTTGGCTGTATCGCAAGGGTGACGACCTCGGTTTCGATCCGCAACGCATCTGCGTGAGCGGACATTCGGCCGGCGGCCACCTGACGGCGATGTTGCTGGCGGCGCTTTGGAAGCGTTTCGCGGACGACCTGCCCCAAAACCTGGTCAAGGGCGGGCTTGCCGTGAGCGGCGTGTTCGACCTCGAGCCGCTGGTGCATGCGCCGTTCGTCAACGTCGACCTGCAGCTCGATCTCGAACGCGCGCACGCGCTTTCCCCCGCACGCATGGTGCCGGCGACGAAGGCCCCGCTGTACACGGCGGTCGGCGGCGAGGAATCGGCCGAGTTCAAGCGCCAGAGCGCGCTGCTGGCGAAGCGCTGGCGCGAGAGCGTCGTGCGCGACGTGCCGATGGCGGGCTTCAATCACCTCACGGTCGCCGAGGAGCTCGCCAACCCCGAAAGCCAGCTCTTCGACGCCGCGCTCGAACTGATCCGCCACGCCACCTGATCGCCCGGCATTGCGGTCCGGCAATGCAGCCTCACCAACGCACGCGATCGAAGATCGTCCCGCCGCGAGAGGCTCGGGGCATACTGCGCTCCAGTTGCCTGCCCGCCTTGGAGATTGCTCGATGAGAAAGCATTCCACCGCCCTGTCGCTGGCGTTCGCCGCGGGGTACGCGCCGCTCGGCGCGATGGCCTACGACGTCAACAGCGTCGGCAACCTGACGCAGTCGGAGTTCCGCCTGTTCTCCGAGGACATGGGCGCCGCCCTCTCCTACAAGCCGATCATCCCCACCGAAGCCCTTGGGGTCACCGGCTTCGACATCGGCATCGCCGGGAGCGGCACGTCGCTCAAGAATCCAATCCTGCTTTCGAAGGCATCGAGCAGCGCCTCGGTGCGCACCACGATGCCGATGGTCTCGCTGCGCGGGGACAAAGGCCTGCCCTGGGGCATCGACATCGCCGGCAGCTACAGCGCCTCGACCGACAATCCCATGCGCGTTTACGGCGGCGAGGTGCGCTGGGCGTTCCTGCCCGGAACGACGGTCATGCCCGCGGTCGGCATCCGCGCCAGCGGTACCAAGCTCACCGGCGTCGACCAGCTCGGCTTCACCAGCTACGGCCTGGACATCTCGATCTCGAAGGGCTTCGCCATCTTCACGCCGTACGGCGGCCTCGGCGAGGTCTGGGTCCACAGCTCGCCGGAAGGCGCCGCCACCGGCACCGCCACCAACCTGCAGGCCGAGAAGTTCACTCAGACCAAGTTCTTCGCCGGTGTCAACATCAACCTCGGCATCAACTTCGCGTTCGAGTTCGACAACACGGGATCGATCAATACGTACAGCGCGAAGATGGGGGTGAGGTTCTGAGCATTCTGGTTTCGGCCGCTTCCCTTCTGCGTCTGGCCCCCTCCCCAACCCTCCCCTGCACGCGGAGGAGGGGGCACAAGACAGCAGTGTCATCGCGAGCGAAGCGAGGGATCCCGGCCCTTCGTAACGTCATCGCCCCCGGTTAGCGGACGAAGGGCTTCGCGGCGGCGGTGATGCACTCGGCGAGGACCTCGTCGTCGCCCACCTGATTGGCCAGCAGCAGGATCAGGCGCGCGTTGAGCTGCGCGCTTTCATCCGCGTTCAAGCCACGGTGGGCATCGAGCAGGCGCTCGTAGAAATCGTCGGGGCTCTTCAACGTGGGCTCGGTCTTCATCGTCGTTCACGCCTGGGCGAGCAGTTTGCGCAACGCTTGTTCGATATCCGGTGCGCCGGCTTCGTCCAGCGACCCTGCAAGATGCAGGTCCGGACGCAGCAGGCATGCGCACGAGGCAGCGATGCCGAGCTCGGCGCTGAGCTGCTCGTCGGCATCGATCACGGTGGGAAGCGCGCTCGTTTCGACCGCGGCGGTCTGCAGGCGGAAGAAACGCACGGGATAGCGCTGCTCGAGGAGCTCCAGCTCCTGCGCGAAATAGCGATCGACCGGCTGCGTGACCAGGCCGAGCACGCGATAGGCGGCGTACTCCAGCAGGTCGACGAGATCGCCGCGCTTTCCGTCCGGCAGCGTGAGCGCGATGTTCTGCACCGAGCGCCCGCCTCCCGGCCCGACGTTCAACGGCGATTCGGCGTAGTGGCTCGGCGACGAAAGCCGCCCGGTGTTGACGAATCCGCGCGCGAACGCGTACTCGCGCGCGAGCGAAATGACGGCTTCGCGCAGGATGCGCTCCATCTGCGCCTGCGGCGAGAGAAAGCGCGTGGTGCGGGTCGTGATGCGGATGTTCTGCAGCGCGGCGGGCCGCCGCTCGGCGTCGTAGCTGTCGAGCAGGCGTTCCGGCGCCTTGCCCTCGAGCACGAATGCGAGTTTCCACACCAGGTTGTCGGCGTCCTGGATTCCGCTGTTGCCGCCGCGCGCGCCGAACGGGCTCATCACGTGCGCCGCGTCGCCGGCAAAGAACACGCGCCCGACCCGGAACGTCTCGAGGCACTGGCCGCGATACGAGTAGGGCCCGACCCACACCAGCTCGTAGTCGACGCCGGCGCCGAACTGCCGCTGCAGGCGATCGGCGACGACCGCGGGCTGGCTGAATTGTTCGGGATCGGCATCGGGCGCCATCTGGTAGTCGAGCCGCCACACGTCGTCGCCCATCAGGTGCTGCCACACGGCGCGGCCGTCGTTGAACGGCGCGCGGATCCACGTCCAGCGCTCGGCCGGCGGTCGCGCGCGGAAACGCACGTCGGAGATGCACCACCGGTCGACCGCGTGCTCGGTCTGCACGGGCACGTCGAGGATCGAGCGCAGCGCGCTGTGACTGCCCGAGCAGTCGATCACCCATTGCGACTCGAGCTCGTAGTGCCCCGCCGGCGTCTCGACGTGCAGCACCACGGCATCGCGCCGCTGTTCGCAGCCGATCAGCCTGTTCTTCCAGCGCAGATCCACGGTGCCGAGTTCGTAGATCCGGTCGACCAGGAACCACTCGATGTAGAACTGCTGCAGGTTGATGAAGGGCGGCTGCTCGGACGCGCCGAAGGTCGGCAGGCTCTTCAGGTCGAACGAGAAGATCTCGTCGCTGCCGGCGAGCGTGCGCCCGACCGACCAGGAGACGCCGCGCGCGGCGATGCGCTCGTAGATGCCGAGCCGCTTGAAGATCTCGAGGCTCTTCTGCGCGTAGCAGATGCCGCGGCTCGACGCGCCGCGCACGCCGACCGTGTCGTCTTCGTCGAGCACCACGACCGGCACGCCGTGCAGCGCGAGGTCGCAGGCCGCCGTCAGCCCGGCCAGTCCGGCGCCGACGACGACCACCGCGTGACGGCCGATCTTGCCGCGCAGTTCGGCGGGCTCGACGAACGGATAGACCGGCAGCTCGTACGCGCCGCCCGTGGTGACGCCCGCCACCTTGGTGATCGGTGCCAGCGGCAATACGACAGGGTCCTCGGGCATGCGGGCGCTGCGGACGCGAAAACCGCGATGCTAATTCCGGCGCCGCCATTTGGGCGGCCGCGCGATCGCGCACGACGCGCCCGGAGAGGCCCGGGCGCGCGCGCCGTCAGAAGAAGCTCGCGACGCTCACCAACGTGCGGTAGATGCCCCACGCCAACGGCAGGCCCACGGCGGCCCAGGCAGCGGCGACCACGAGCCGCGGCGTACGCGCGGGGGAACCGCTGCCCGAGCCGACTTCTGCCTCCGCGGCGCGCTCATGCGCTAGCCGCTTTTCTTCGGCGAGTTCGGCCTCGGTCATGAACCACTTCGGCGCAACCGGCCTCACCAGAAGGTTGCAGACCAGGCCGATCGCGAGCATGCCGACGAGGATGTACATCGGATGGTTGTAGACCTGGCTGCGCGGCAGGCCGAGACCAAGCTGGTATTCGCGCATGTAGTTCACCACCACCGGACCGACGATGCCGGCGGTCGCCCAGGCGGTAAGCAACCGTCCGTGGATGGCGCCCACCATCTGCGTTCCGAAGAGGTCGGCGAGATAGGCCGGCACGGTCGAGAAGCCGCCGCCGTACATGCTCAGGATGATGCAGCAGGCGGCGACGAAGAGCAGCTTGCTGCCGGCCGCCGCGGAGACCGGAATGCTCGCGTACAGCGCCATGCCAAGCACGAAGAAGACGATGTAGGTGAGCTTGCGCCCGAGCTTGTCGGAGAGGCTGGCCCAGAAGAAGCGGCCGATGATGTTGAAGGGGCTCAGAAGCGCGGTGAAGCCGGCGGCGACACCCGCGATCGCCGTCAGTTGTGCCTTGTCGAGCTGGTTGAACTTCAGATCGACGCCGATCAGGCCCCCGCCGAAGACCTCCTGCAGCATCGGGCTCGCCATCCCGATGACGCCGATGCCCGCGCTGACGTTCATGCACAGGAGCAGCCAGACCAGCCAGAACTGCGGAATGCCCCACACCTTTTTCACGTGCACGTGGCCGTGCGTGATCATCGCGTTCGATGCCCGCGCGGCCGGCGGCGTCCAGCCCTTCGGCTTCCAGCCGGTGGGCGGCAGGCGATAGGAGAACGCGCCCCCCAACATGAACACGAGGTAGACGAGCCCCACCACGATGAAGGTCTGCCAGACGCCGACGTCGGTCGAGGTCGCGAAGGACTTCATCAGCATTGCCGCCAGCGGCGACCCGATCATCGCGCCGCCGCCGAAGCCCATGATCGCCATGCCGGTCGCCATGCCGCGCCGGTCGGGGAACCACTTGATGAGCGTGCTCACCGGGCTGATGTAGCCGAGTCCGAGGCCGATGCCGCCGATCGCGCCGGAGCCGAGAATCATCAGCCAGAGCTGATGCATGGACACGCCGAGTGCGGACAGCAGCATGCCTCCGCACCAGCACGCGGCCGCGACCACGCCGGCCTTGCGCGGGCCGACGCGCTCGAGCCAGCCTCCCCAGAGCGCTGCCGACGAACCGAGCAGCACGAAGAACAACGTGTACATCCAGCCGAGCGTCGAGATGCGCCAGTCGCAGTTGGTCGCGAACAGCTCGCCCAGGAACCCGGTGCCAGCCGGGCAGGCGATCGATTCCTTGATGCCGATCGCTCTCGAAAGCGGGAGCCAGAACACCGAAAAGCCATACGCCATGCCGATGCAAAGGTGGATCGCGAGCGCCGCGGGCGGCACCCGCCAGCGGTTGAAGCCGCTGCCTGCGATCGTGCGTTGCTTGTCGAGCAGGCCCGGTCTCGTCTGATCCGCGTATCCACGTAGTGCTTCGTCGGCTGCCGACATCTGAGCGTCTCCTTTGCGTGTTTTGCCGCCGCAACACGACGCGTTGCCGTGCAGGACGGTCGATCGCAAGGAGGTTCAACCGGGCGCAGCCGTGCGTCCAATGGAATCGAGAATTGAACCGATTGATTCCCGGAATGACGCGCTGCGAACGCGTCCCGGCGCGACGCGGCGTGCTGTTACCGAACGACCGGACTGGCGTAACGCGCCGCCTCGCGCAGCCAGGCTTCGTCGCGCGCCAGCGCAAGCGCGGCCTTGTGCGCGAGCGACGCGCGCGAATGCATCAGCGTGATGAGACCGATTCCGACCGTGATCTCCGGTTCGACCAGCGGTCGCGCCTGCATTCCCGGCAACTGCATCGCGAGCGTCACCAGCGAGCCAGGCAGCACACTGCAGACGTCGCCGGTCTGAGCGGTCACGAGCAATGCAAGCACGGCGCTCGTGTCGATGCAGCTCTTGACCCGCGCGCCGGCGCGCTGGAACGCAAGGTCGATCACGCTGCGGTTGTAGGTCTCCGGCGTGAGCAGGCACAACGGGAGGACGGCCGCGTCGCGCCAGCGCATCGGCTTGCCGATGCGACGATGGCCGCGGCCGCTTGCCGGCATCTGGCGCAGGAGGTAGTAGCGCTCGTCGTATTGCTTGAAGACCTTCAGGCGCGCACCGCCGAGCGCGGAGGCCCTGTCGACGTACCCGAAGCCGATGTCGAGGCCGAAGTCGTCGATGCCGGTTTCGATCTCGTGCGAGCTGAGCGTGCGCACGGTGACGGTGATGCCGTTATGGCGCGCACGCAGCCGGGCCGCGAAGCGCGCCGCGACCGGCACCGTTGTCGGAACCGCACCGATGTTGAGGCCGCCGCGCGGCTGGCGCCGCGCCGCCGACAGTTCCTGGCGCAGCGCCTCCTGCTCGTACAGCATGCGATTCGCACATACGAGAACGAGCTGGCCTTCCGGCGTCAGTCCCTCGTAGTGACGCCCGCGCCGCACGATCGTCACGCCGAGTTCCTCCTCCATCGCGCGGATCGCGTTCGACAGTCCGGGCTGCGTGATGTGGCACGCCTGCGCCGCGCGGCCGAAGTGGCCGTGCCGGTGCAGCGCCGAGGAGGTAGCGCATCGACTCGAAGAGATTCATCGCGTCCTAGCTGAACGCTTCTTCGAGCCGCCGCTTGTCCCAGCCGGGCGCGATCAGCTCGATGAACGAGTACACGAACCCGCGCAGATACGCGCCATGCTTGACCGCGAGCCGGGTGGTGTTCTTGCCGAACAGGTGACCGCACGGCAGCACGGCGAGGTTGTCGCGCGCCAGGTCGGCCGCCACGCCGGCGATGATGCCGACGCCCATGCCGAGCTGCACGTAGGTCTTGATCACGTCGGCGTCGATCGCTTCGAGCACGATCGACGGCTCGATGCCTGCCTCGGCAAACGCCGCATCGATCCTGCTGCGGCCCGCGAACGTGGTCTCGTAGGTAATGAGCGGGTTGCGACCCAGGTCCTTCAGCGTGAGTTTTCCCGGCGTGGTCTGCAGCTTCGCCAACGGATGCCCCGGCGGAACGATCGCGACGTGCTGCCAGTCGTAGACCGGGATCGAGCGCAGGCCCGGTGCATCGGCGAGCGTCTCGGTGGCGAAGCCGATGTCGGCCTGACCGTTGACGAGCATGGCGGCGATCTGCGGCGGATTGGCCTCGAGCAGCTTCAGGCGCACCTGCGGAAACTTGTCCGAGAACTGGCGCACGACCGGCGGCAGCACGTAACGCGCCTGCGTGTGGGTGGTGGCGACGCGCAATGTTCCGGACGGCGCACCGGCATAGTCGCGCGAGAGCTTCTTGAGGTTGTCGACCTCCTGCATGATGCGTTCCGCCGCCAGCAGCACCTGCTGGCCGGGCGAGGTCAGGCCGAGGATGCGCTTGCCCTGGCGCGCCAGGATGGATACGCCCAGTTCGCCCTCGAGCTCGATGATCGCCTTGGACACGCCCGGCTGCGACGTGTGCAGCGCCCGCGCGGCGGCGGTGATGTTGAACTTGTGGCGCGCGGCCTCGCGCAGGAAGCGGAATTGCTGCAGGTTCATGGCGCGGCAGCCTTGTTGGGTTTTGTCGGCGACCCGGACCGGAGGGCGGGAAGTATAGGGAGCGGGTCGCTGCCAGGGTCGGCGCCGGATGACCCCCAAGATGATGTGGTCTCGATCATCCGATCTACCACCTATTGAAGACGCGGCGAAAGGTGTACGCTGCAAACTCGAAGCACGAACAGCGCAGGTCGCGCGACTTTCCAAGCCTCGAAGCGTGTCATTCCGAGCCGCAGGCGAGGAATCCCGGTCGTGCGATGCTCCGAGATCCCTGGCCCGGGCTCCGACCCCGGGGTCGGATGACGCTCCCGGCCCACGCCGCTTCGTCATCGTTAACGCGATCAGCAGGAGAACCAGCGGATGAAATTCGACCAGGCGCAGCTGTTGCTCGACGAGCAGCCGATCTCGATCGACGTGCTACTGGAGAAATACGCGAAGGGCGACGAAAAGTCGGTCGACGACGTGCGTCGCCGCGTGGCGCGAGGCCTGGCCGCGGTCGAGAAACCCGAACTGCGTGACGAGTGGGAAAAACGCTTCCACGACGCGATGACGGCGGGCTTCATCCCCGGCGGACGCGTGAACTCCGCCGCCGGCACGGGCATCGCCGCGACGCTGATCAACTGCTTCGTCGAGCCCGTCGGCGACGCGATCACCGAGGCGCGCAACGGCGTGCCCTCGATCTACGGCGCGCTCCAGCAGGCCGCGGAGACGATGCGGCGCGGCGGCGGCGTCGGCTACGACTTTTCCGCCATCCGCCCGCGCGGCGCGATGGTGCATGGCACGCACTCGCGCGCGAGCGGCCCGATCTCGTACATGCGGGTATTCGACAAGAGCTGCGAGACGCTCGAATCCGCCGGGGCGCGGCGCGGCGCTCAGATGGGGATGATGCGTTGTGACCATCCCGATATCGAGGACTTCATCCACGCCAAGCGCGACGGCTCGCTGCCCAACTTCAACATGAGCGTGGCCCTGACCGACACGTTCATGCGCGCGGTCGACGGCGACGGCGAGGTCGAGCTCTGGCACGCCGCCGAGCCGTTCGACAAGGCAAGCGCCTATCAGCGCCAGGATGGGTCGTGGGTGTATCGCAACGTGCGCGCGCGCGATCTGTTCGACCAGATCATGCATTCGACGTACGACCACGCCGAGCCGGGCGTGGTGTTCATCGATCGCGTGAACGGCGACAACAACCTGTCGTACGTGGAGAAGATCGCGGCGACGAACCCGTGCGTGACCGCCGACACGCGGCTGCACACGCAATACGGCATGGTGCCGATCGGCGAACTGCAAGCGCTTGCGCTCCCGCTCGAAGTGACGGTTGACCGACGTTCGCTGCCGTCAGCGGACGACGCTGCGGATCGCGGCACTGAAATTCGCGCTGCCAAGGCAGCGTTCATGACCGCGGTCGACGCGGATGTCTATCGCGTCGTCAGTGCCGATGGCTACGAGATCAAAGCCACCGCGTGGCACGACTTCTACACCGCGCGCGGCAAGGTCAAGCTGCGCGACCTGCGGGTGGGCGACGAGTTGCTGGTGCAGTCGGGAAAGGGCCAGTTCGGCAAGGAAGGCAGCGCAGAGCTTGGGTTGCTCATCGGCATGATCACGGGCGATGGCCATTTCACGAATCGCGGCAACGGCCTGCAGGCAGCGGTCCTGAACTTCTGGGGTGACGACCGTGAACTCGCTTCACGCATTTCTGCATACGTGAATGGGTTCGTGGCCAACACCTCCGTCAACGCGCGCACGTATCGCGCGAACCCCGTCGCGGTGCCTGACCGGAACCATGCCTTCGTCCGATCGGTTCTGCTGGCGCGCTTGCTCGAGCATCACGGGTTCAGTGCGCGCAACAAGCACAGCGTGCCCGAAGTGATCTGGCGCGGCTCCGAGGTCTGCGTACGCGCCTACCTTCAAGGCCTGTTCCGGGCCGACGGCACCGTCAACGTCTCCGACAGCAGCGACAGCTGTTCCATCCGACTCGCGTCGAGCTATCCCGTCCTGCTGAAGGACGTGCAGATCCTGCTCGCCAACTTCGGCATCTTCGCCCGGGTCCACCGGAGACCCGACGCAGGACAAAGGCTTCTGCCCGACGGCAGGGGCGGCCGGAAGCTGTATGACTGTCTCGCCGACCACGAACTGATCATCGACGGCGAATCGCGAGACCGGTTCATGCGGGAGATCGGTTTCCTCGGCGAGGCGAAGCCCGCGCGTTACCGGGCTTGGGCGCACGGCAAAGCGCTCCGCAAGACGCAACGATTCACGACGCGCGTGGAGCGTATCGAACATGTCGGCCGCGAGTCGGTGTTCGACACCACGCAGCCGGACGGCAATGCCGTCATCTTCAATGGCCTGGTGACCGGGCAATGTGGCGAACAGCCTTTACCGCCCTACGGCTGCTGCTGCCTCGGCTCGATCAACCTGACGCGCTTCGTGGTCGATCCCTTCGGTGCGCAGCCGACGTTCGATTTCACGCGCTTCCACGAGGTCGCCAAGGTGGCGATCCGGGCACTCGACAACGTGCTCGACGCCACCCTGTGGCCCCTGAAGGAGCAGTACGCGGAAGCGCAAGCCAAGCGCCGTGTCGGACTGGGCTTCACCGGGCTCGGCAACGCGCTGATCATGCTCAACCTGCGCTACGACAGCGCCCCCGCGCGCGCGGTGGCGGGTGACATCGCGCGCCGCATGCGCGACGCAGCGTACGAAGCGTCGGCCGAACTCGCCGCGGAGAAGGGTGCGTTCCCGCTCTTCGACGCCGACCGGTACCTTGCGGAGCCGCACTGCGCATCGCGCCTGCCGCAGGAACTCAAGGCGCGCGTCCGCAAGACCGGCGTGCGCAACTCGCATCTGCTGTCGATCGCGCCGACCGGGACGATCTCCCTGGCATTCGCCGCCAACGCGTCGGGCGGCATCGAGCCCACGTTCTCGTGGACCTACATCCGCAAGAAGCGCATGCCGGACGGCACGCGGCAGGAGTACGTGGTCGAGGACTACGCGTATCGCTTGTATCGCCTGCTCGGCGGCGACATCAACCGGCTGCCGCCGCCGTTCGTGCACGCGCTCGAGATGAGCGCGCGCGATCACATGCTGATGATCGCCGCCGTGCAGCCGTACATCGACGCGGCCGTGAGCAAGACCGTCAACGTGCCGGAGGACTATCCGTTCGACGACTTCCGCGCGCTCTACCTCGAGGCGTGGCGGGCGGGACTGAAGGGCATCACGACCTATCGGCCGAACAACGTGATCGGCTCGGTGCTCGAAGTCCAGAAGGACGACGTGAAGGCGCCGCAAGCGCCACAGGATCTGAAAGACGATCCGGATCGCCGCGTCCGCCTGGCTTCGGCACCGCAGCCGGCACTTGCAAGCCTGAAGTGGCCCGGCCGCCCTGCCCTCGACGAAGGCAATCTCGCGTGGACCTTCATGGTCGAAATCCCCGAGCGACGCGAGAGCTTCGCCATCTTCATCGGTCAGGTCGGCGAGCCGCCGGTGCCGTTCGAGGTGTGGGTCAACGGCGCGGAGCAGCCGCGCGGCCTCGGCGCGATCGCCAAGACCCTGTCGATGGACATGCGCAGCGAGGATCGCGCGTGGCTCAAGCTCAAGCTCGACGCGTTGGCCAAGGCTCGTGACGAACAGGGCTTCGCGCTCAAGATGCCTGGCGAGGCCGAGCCACGCTGGCAGAGCGGCGTGGTCTCGGCGTTCGCGAACATCGTGCGCTGGCGCTGCGAACAGCTCGGCGTGTTCCAGGACCCGGCGCAGCAGCTGGTGCCGTTGCCGACTCCCGTGATGAACGCGCTCTTCTCGCGCAAGGAACCGAAGGCCGGACCGCTCGGCACGATGAGCTGGACGGTGGACGTGACCAACGCCAACACGGGCGACGACTTCGTGCTCGGCGTGAAGGAACTGCATCTTCCCGACGGCAGCCGGCGGCCTTATTCGATCTGGCTCGCGGGCGAATATCCGAAGGCGCTCGACGGGCTATGCAAGTTGATCTCGCTCGACATGCGCGTGGTCGATGCGAACTGGATCGGGCTCAAGCTCAAGAAGCTGCTCAACTTCGGCGAGCAGAACGGCGAATTCTGGGCGCCGGTGCCGGGCGAGGAAAAGTCGTCGCTGTATCCGAGCACGGTCGCCTACATCGCGACGCTGCTGTTGCATCGCTACAAGGTGCTCGGCATCCTCGACGACGACGGCCGCGCGATCCAGAGCGCGGGCATCCTCGCGCTGCCCGATCAGGTCAAGGTGATCGAGAACGAAACGGCGCCGATCAAGGGCAAGGTCTGCCCGAGCTGCCATGCGGCGGCGATGATCAAGCGCGATGGGTGCGAGTTTTGTACTGCGTGCGGGTATACGGGGCAGTGCTCGTAGGCGGCGGGCCGAGGCATCGAGCGTTCTTCTATCGGGCGCCGGTGAAACGCGGTCGCTTGTCCAGGTCGACGCGCCGACCGCTTCATGACCGGAGCTGGCGCGTGCCTCATTTGGACGACGGTGCCGTCCGCTCGGAGGGGACCTCTTTGCTTCCGGGTTTCTGAAGGACACCCTTCTCGACCAGCACCAACGCCACGATGCCCAGGAGGACGGCTACTCCAACGGCGACCAACATCTTGGTGGCGAGTGCCCATCGCACCTTGGCTGCGTCCAACACGAACAAGGTGAGCACGCCGCCTGCGGCGCCGACGCAGAATGCGAATCCGCCCTCGCTCTTGAGGCTCGCAAAGAGCGTGTCGGAGAAGGACTTCGCCACGTTCGGCGCGACGTTGTACGTAACGAGAGTCTTGGAAAGGTCGGCAGCCGTTGCGACATTCGGCAGGGCCGTGAGTGACAGCGGAGCACCCGCGGCCACCACACCTTTGGCGGATTTTTCAATCGCCTCCGACCACGTGAACCCTGCGGCTGGCGGTGTCGGTTTGCCGGCGCCGGAAATCGACCCGCCTGCAGCCGGCGTGGTTTGCACGGGCGCGCGTGCCCCCTTCAAGACCAGCGCACCGAGCAGGCCGACATGAAGCGCACCTGTGGCGGGATTACCGACAGGCCCGTTCGGGTCGACCGGCTCTTCCAACGAACCAAGGGGAACCGAACTTACAACCCGGACCGGCACCGTCAGTGGCCTGATCGTGGGGTACGCGTTCAACGAGCGACCGATGATCATCCCGGCCTCTCATCCAACGCCATGATCGGGTTCCTTTTCTGATGCATCTCTTCTTGTCGGGACTGGCGCCAGTGGAGCAGCAAGGCAAACTCGGGCGTGCTCAATCCTAGGACCCGGCGCGTGATTGCGGACGTTTGGTTTCAGCAAGCGCAAGGTTGGCGACAGCCTGCAAACACGGATCCCGCAACCCCAGCGTTGCGCATGGTCAGACCGCCGCAGTTGCTTGCGCGCTTCCTGAGAAGGTGGGTCTCAGCCCGAGAGACTGGCGAAGAAGCGTCTTGTCGCGGCCGCATTGGCCTGCGACTGCAGCAGCCAATCGATTGGACCGCCCAGCCTGGCCATCCTCGCAAGCACGTTCCCCGCGACCTCCACGCGGGCGAGCTTGCGCTCCGGATGCAGCGCCCATTCGGCAGGACTCAGAAGATGGCTCGGTCCGCGGAGCACGATTGCGGCAGCGGCGGCTGTGTCGTGCAGGTCGACCGCACCGATCGAGTCCGACCGGTTCTGCGCGAGCGCCGTGACGACGGCGCCCTTCTGGCGCCCGCCCAAGTCCACGATCGCCCGGCGGGCGTCGTCGATAGCCTGTTGTGTCCTTTCTGCCGCCTTCTCGGCCGCATGCCGCTCGGCGTCGAGGTCGTCCTCCTCGACCTCGGGCCACCAGATGATGGTGCTGCCCACTGCTCCGATCACGTCCAAGCCCATCGCCTCGCCCGTGGATTGGATGTACGACGTCCGAAGAGCTGCCATTGCAACGCCGGGTCGCAAGCCGTGGGAAGTCGGGTCCGCTCCCAGCTAGGACCGCTACTAGCTAGGAGCAACCCAACGGTCGCCCGGCGCGGTCAATCGATCTCCATCAGATCGGCACCGACGACCACGCGCCCTTTGAAATGCTCCCGCACACCGGCGGTCCACATCTCGTCGGTGATCGATGGGTCGTCGCCGGGCACGAGGTGCGAGAGCACGAGGGTCTTAACGCCGGCGGCGGCCGCGATCTTTCCCGCGTCCTCCGGGACCGTGTGGCTGGCCAGCAGGTGCTCGCGCAGCGTGGTGGCATTCGGCACGCGCTTGAGGATCGCCTCCAGGCCGGGCAGGTACATGACCTCGTGCACGAGCACGTCGGCGCCCTGCGCGAACCCGGCCAGCTCGGGCGCATAGGTCGTGTCGCCCGAGATCACGATCGAGCGGTCCTTGGTGTCGAAGCGATACGCATAGGCATGCTTGATGGGCGGATGGCGCACCGTGATGGCGGTGATCTTCACATCGTCGTTCTGCAACACAAGCACCGGCCTGGCGCCCTCGACCACGACATCGTGCGCGGCGACGAGCTTGCGCAGGTCCGGCCGCCCTTCGTCCGCGATCCGCGTGTCAATGTCGAACTTCATGTACTCGAAGAAGGCGCGTGTCATGTCCTCCAGGCCCGGCGGTCCATAGGCGTCGATGCGCGAACCGAGTCCGGTCGCCCATGCGTTGTAGATCAGACCGCCGTATTCGAGGTTGTGGTCGGAATGATGGTGGGTCAGCAGGATGAAGCGCAACTTGTTGAGCGCAACACCCGCGGCGGCGAGTTGCCGTGATACCCCGCTGCCGCAATCGACCACGTAGGGGGTCCCGTTGATCAGCAGCAGGTTCGCCGGATTGCTCCGCCCGGATCCCGCGACCCGCGGTCCACCCTTCGTGCCGAGCAGGATCAGGCGCGTGCCCCGGCTCGCGGCAGGCACTGCCTCGGGCGTCCAACTCGCCGCGGCGATCAGCGCCGGGAGCGCCAGAAGGAAACGCCTGCGTACGCTACGTCTCATCGCTCTCTCCACGTCGGACGATGGGAGCTACATTTTGTCCCATGGCGCGTGGTCTACTGCAGGAAGCAGCAACCATCCCGGCAAAGGCGGCGGCTTGGATCCGAGAACCGCTCGACGCGCATGTCATTCCGAGCCGGTTCAGCCCGCGAGAGGACTCTCGGCGTTGCGAACGGCCGCGATCCCTCGTCGTGCTCGCCCCCCCGGAGACGACAAGTTGGAGCGCGCGCGGCCCGAACCAGTGTCAATGGACGCGAGGGCCCGCGTGCAGCAACGCGGATCGCTTGCGCGGCCAGCGCGTCTAGCAGCACCGCGGGCTCGTCTCCGGCGAACCGGCAGCTTGGCAGCGGCGGCGCACTTCGGCACGATACCGTTGCCACCGTCGGGGGAGAGTGCGATGGTCTATCAGATGATTTACTCGTCGCAGGCGAACACGCCGATGTCGATCGTCGACCTCGAGGAGATCCTCGTCGACGCTCGCACCGGCAACGAGAAGCGCAACGTCACCGGTGCGCTCGTCTACATCGAAGGCGTGTTCCTGCAGATCCTCGAAGGCGAGAAGGAGACGTTGCAGCGCTTGATGAAGAGCATCGCTGCCGACACGCGCCATTCGCGGGTGACAGTGTTCCACGAGGGAGATGCCGATGGTCCGCTCTTCAGCAATTGGCGCATGGCGTACGTCGGCGCGACACCGGAGCAGATGGCGGCCTGGGCCGGGCTCGAGGGCGCGGCGTCGATCACGAGCATCCTGCAGGGGATCCAGCGCGACCCGCAGCGCCGGTCACGCCTGATCGAGAACCTGCTGGGCACGCTGGCGTCTTGACCGGCGGGAGGTCCCCTCCCTGACCCTCTCGCTGACCCAGGGGTCCCGATCACGATCGACGTCGCAGTCCACCGGATTCTTCTGCGCTGGGCACAACGCAGGCGGTCAGCCTGACGAGCGCTTCGATCACGCACAGCGCGTGGCCGATGCCCGAAAACAGCCAGTCGACCGGCGCCGCGCCATCCCGGCTACGACCGTCGGGTCCCCCGGCACTCTGCCAACTCATACTCGCGGCCATGAGCTGCCGCTCCGTGATGCGGCCGGCGCGGTCTGCTTCGAGCGTTTGCGGTCTTTGATCGGCGTCACCGTTGCACGCAGTACCGGCCTACCCGCGGCGCAGACGGCGGGCTTCCGATCGACGGACCCGGTGCACCTCGTTACCGACCCGTCGCCGGCCTCGACGCCGAGATTGACATCAAGGCAAGGTGGTCGCTCGCGGCCACGGCGCAGCAAGGCCCGACCTGAAGGGCGGCTTCCAACCAAATCGGGAGCCGGCCCGCGACCACCCATAACAGACGCTCAGCCTGAGTGCCTCGAATGTCCGCTCACCGGGCCAGCGGGCCGCTCCACATTTGTTGGACGCGGTGGTTCAACCCTTGAGCCTCCCCGGCGCGCGGAGAACGGCGAAGCCGACCGCAGTGCGTCGCATGCGGCCAAGGGCTAGGCCCTTACTTGCATGGCGATTCGCGGCAGCGAGAGTTCACGAGCGCTTCGAGGAGCCGGAGGTACTGCGACAGCACGATCCGATTGCCGGCGCCCTGCGGCGTCTCGAAGGCAACGACGAGGTTCAGCGCGGGCATCACCGTGACGAACTGGCCGTTAAGGCCATGGCCGGTGTAGGCGCCCTCGTAGGCCCCCTTCGCCCACCGGGAGTCCCAGATCCACCAGAGGTAGCCGTACCCCATCGGGCCCTTGCGCAGCCCCGGCGGGTGCATGTCGAGCGCCGGCGTGACCACGCGCGTCGTCTCCTTCACCCAATCACGCGGCACCAGCTGCTTGCCCTCCCAGTTGCCTTGGCGAAGCATGAGCCAGCCCACCCGTGCGAGGTCTCGCGCCGAGATGTGGAAGTGATACGCGGGATGGATTGAAAGATCGTCGTGCCGTTCCTTCACCTGCTCCGAGCGCCTGAAGTCCTGCATCTGCAGCGGCCTCGCGTAGTCGCGCTCGAAAGCGTCGTAGATGTTCTGCCCCGTCTGCTTCTCGAAGACGGTGCCGAGCACGTTGAAGTCCCAGTTGTTGTAGAGGAAGTAGGTGCCGTGCTCCTGGGAGTCGCGAGGCGGTGCCTGCGCGGAATCGTCGCCCTTGTTCGCTGCCGGGTGATAGACGCCCGAGCGCGCCCGCAGCAGGTCGAGCACCGTGGCCCGCTTCTCCTTCGGGGACAGACCGCCCACGTCGTCGATGCCGAGCTCGGCGAGCGTCGCGTCGAGCTTGATGGTGCCGTCGGCGACATAGTTGCCGTACATCATCGAGAGCAGACTCTTGCGCACCGAGGCGAGGAACACGGGCTTGGCCACGTCGCCGTACTCCAAGAGCACGCGCCCCAGGTACACCGCCACCACGCTCTCAGCGTGCGTGCGCTTCAGCTGCTCGCGGAAATTGTCGAGCGCCGACGGCGACCATCCGAGCGCGCCGGGATTCTCGATCTTCTGCCACGCCTTGCCTGGATAGACGGGGTCAGCCTCGCTGGGCCGCCCGGTGGCGGGCGCAATGCTGCAGACCAGCGCGATGGCCAGCGTGGCAACGGATCGCTTCATTCGAGTTCTCCATCGGCGATGGTTATCGAGTAGAACCCAGGGTCTCGTGGCAGCCGTGCGACAGCGTTCGCGACGCTCACGCCCGGGCATGGATCGCACGTCGAACCGAGCTTGCGCGCGGCCTGACCCCTCTGCGATCATCCGCCGCACGGAGGGATTCCGCCATGGTCTGCCGAAGATCGATGCTCATCGCATCGCTCGGCTGTTTGCCAACGATACGTTCGCTGGCGACTCAAGCACCGGATGCTTCGGCGGAACTCGACCGACTCGGCAGCTTTGAGGTCGTGCTCGGCCGCCCCGGCGTCGTGATCGGCGTGCCCCACGGGACTCCCGATGCCGGGACACTCGAAGCCGGGCGCCTGCTGTGCGAGAAGCTGGGAGTTGGCGGTGTCTTCGTCACCGGCTTCTGGGACCCGAAGACACGCCAGCGCATCAACGTCAACCGTCCAACGGAGCAACTCATCGGCGCGAACTCCGAGGTGCTGCGCCAATGGCGCAGCGATCGCGCGATCGCGCTGAACCTGCGCTATGAAGAGCGGGTCAGGGAGGTTGCCCAGGGACCTCTCAAGGCGTTCTACGAGATACATTCCAATCATCGGCCGCAGTACGCCGGATCGATCGAGGTCTCGACGCTCGGCGTGACGCGGGGCGAGGCAGCGCGCTTCAAGGCTGCGTTCGAGGCGGCACGCGACCAGCTTGCGCGGGACATGCCGAGGGTGGCCGTGCACGTTTCGCCGATCGACCGGGTCACCTACCCGAACTACCGCGCGGCCTCTTCGATCTCGGGACTCTCGCAGAAGGGGTGTGCAATCGAACACCCAGGGCATGTCTACGCGAACCGGGCTTGGCGGCACGCGTACGCCGATTGTTTAGCCGAGGCGATTGGAACCGCGCACTGGTAGCGGCGATGAGAGGTGCAAGGTCTGGCTCCGCTTCCGGAACAGGCATATGCCGGTGCGCCTGATGCATTGGCCGCCTCGGTCGCGGAGATTGGCGATGCAGTGGCCCGGTCGAAGTGCCGTCTGGATCGCCGGTGCCCTTGCGTTCGTCGGTCTTTGCTGGGTCACACTCGCGGTTCAGGCAGCGCCCGACGAGGACAAGCTCGGCAAGCGCGAGGGGTATCCGATCGCCGGCGTCGGGGCCGGAAAAAAGCGGAACTGGTATTTCGACGAGGTGGTCCGCGTCGGATCGTTCACGCACCAGGCCGAGATTCCTGGACTGTTCCATGGCGGCGTCAACGAGCTGAAACGCTCGCCGCGGCCGCTTGCATTGCCCCAGGCGCCGGCCGAGCCCGCATACCGATGGGGTACCGATCGCAACCTGACGATCGACGACTTCCTGGCGCGGCAGCGGATCATGGGCCTCCTGATCGTCAAGGACGGTGTGATCCAGGTCGAGCGCTACCAGTACGAGCGCAAGCCGTCGGACCACTTCACGTCGCATTCGATGGCGAAGTCGATCACGAGCCTTGCGGTGGGCATCGCGTTCGGCGAGGGGAAGATCGCGTCGCTCGACGACCGCGCCGACAAGTACGCGACGAAGCTCCGTGGCGGGGTGTTCGGCGAGACCACGATCCGCAACCTCCTGCGGATGGCGGTGGGTGCAAAGTACCAGCAGGGCTACAACCAGGGCGAGGGCGACACCGCAAAGTTCTGGCCGGTCGTAGAGCGTACGGGGATCGAAGAAGCACTCGCGTCGTTCGTCAACGAGCGCGAGCGGCCGCAAGGGGAGAAGTTCTACTACGTCAGCCCTGCGACGCTGGCGCTCGCCGCGGTGGTGCAGGGTGCCACCCGCATGAGTCTCTCCGAGTACTTGTCGCCCCGGCTGTGGCAGGCGATCGGCGCCGAGGGCTCGGCGACCTGGCGCACCGACCGCACCGGTCTCGAAGTCGCGAATGGCAACTTCAACGCCACGCTGCGCGACTATGCGCGCCTTGGGATCGTGCTCGCGAACGACGGCGTGCGTCCCGACGATCCGACAAAAAGGGCCATCGTCCCGCGCGAGTATCTGCTCGATGCGACCGACGAGAGGCGCGCGCCCGAGCAGTTCCGACCCGGGAGGGCGACGCCTTACCTCGGCTACGGCTACCAGTTCTGGCTCTATCCGGGCAAGCGCCGGCGGTTCGTGATGCTCGGTGTCTTCGGCCAGTCGATCTTCGTCGACCCCGACATCAAGCTCGTCATCGTGCAGACCGCCGCCAACCAGACGCCGGAGGCAGGTGACTCGTCGCTCGGCCGCGAGCGCGATTCTTTCTGGCGGGGCATCTTGCGCTACTACGATTGAGCGCGCCCTCTGCGGAGCATCCGCAGTAGCTCTCAACGACTCGGACTTGAATCGCGGAGCACAGTCCTGAGCAGGTGCTGTCGGCCAGTTCCGAGCATTCCCGTGACCTGCAGCGCGCCGTTCGGAATGGCGGGTCCAGGGGATACCGGCGATTGCTGTTCCAGTGAGCGGCGAGTCGCCCTGGCACGTGTGCGTCGTCTACCGCGCGAGGTCGTCGTCGAACTAAAGACCGAAGCGGCGGGCCTGGACTCGCTTTTCGTCGCGTTCTGGTCGCTCTACAAGACAAACGCTCCTCGCTCAGCGAACGGCCTTTCCACTCCAGCAAAGCCACCCGTGAAGTCCAAATCGCTGAAAGCCTGCCCGCTGCCCTTTTCACGAGCGGCCGAGGAGCCTCGTTCTCGCGTTGACGCGGACCGCGATCTGCGCCGGTGTTTGGGCGCCATCGCCGCGCGTTGGTCATGCCATCATTCGAGCGGCCCGGGAATGCGCTGACAGACTCTCGGCGGCTGAAGTCCGACTCGAGGTCTGCGCAGGAACATGCTGAATCTCGCGTACCGATTCCTCTTTCCCGCCATGTGGTTGGTCTGGGCGCTGTACTGGTGGCTTGCTTCGTTTGGAGGCAAAGCCACGCAACGTCGGGAACACCTTGGCTCGCGGCTTCTTCACGTTTTGCCCCTGGCCGCCGCCATTGCACTCCTGTGGCCGGAACGTGTTCCCTTTCGGGTGCTCAACCAGCGGGTGTTTCCATGGGCTCCGTGGGAGTTCTGGGTCGCTGCATTCGTCACGGCTGCCGGGTTGGGTTTCGCGGTCTGGGCCAGACGGCACATCGGCCGCAATTGGAGCGGCACGGTCACGCTCAAGCGCGACCATGAGCTCATCGTTACAGGACCTTATGCGTTCGCTCGTCACCCCATTTACACGGGGCTGCTGGTTGCCATCGTCGGCTCGGCGCTGGCACGCGGCGAGTGGCGCGGGCTACTGGCGATAGCCCTCGCTTGGGCAGCCTTGTGGCGCAAGCTTCTTCTCGAGGAGCAATGGATGCTCGAGCTCTTTGGTGACCAATATGCCGAGTATCGCCGGCGCGTCCCGGCATTGATCCCGTTTTCCAGGTCAGTTGCGGGCGCTTCGCGGCCGAGGTGAGGATGCGTGCAGGGATGTCGGCAGGCGCGACGGCGGCCACGCGCCCTATCGTCCAACCACGACGTCTCCCGCTCGACGCCGCATTTGCGAAGGCGCTGGCACCATGACCTATCGGATGATCTACTCCTCCCGGGCGAACTGGGCGATGTCGGTGAGCGATCTCGAGGCGATCCTCCTCGACGCGCGCACGGGCAACGAGGCGCGCAACGTCACGGGCGCGGGTCGTACGTCCCGCGGCGCAACCTCGTACCGAACAGCATAAACCGGGATCCGGACAGTTCGGCGCGTTGACTGACGTCTGACGATGGGATCGCCGCTCCGGCCGAAGCAAGGCGGTGCGCGACTGTCAGTCGAATGTCAGTTGGGGCGGACGCCGGGCGATCGCGACCTTGTCGGCGCTGCTCATTGCGCGCCGGACGCATACAATTTCCGCGGCCTGCCACCTGCAACTTTGCACGCGATAGAAGGGTATAGACCTCTCGCGCAGCGTAGGCCCATCCGCCCTCCCGGAGCGGGTTGCAGTTGGCTTCAGCTCGGCCCCCGCGCCGAGCAGGAGTACAGCCATGCGCCAGCCCGCCCAGGAATGCGATGCAAGGGTCCCCGGTCGAGGCACACGAACCACGAAGCGGAGAGCCATCCTATCCGCCTTGTTCGTTCTGGCTTCCACGATCTCTTGCGGTGGTGGCGGTGGTGGCGGCGGCATGTCGACCGGGGGATCGGTCACCGCTCCCGCGGGATTGAGCTACCTGCAGTCCTTCTCCGTTTACACGGTCAACACGACGATCGGGCGGAACATCCCGACGTACGCCGGCGGTCAACCGACGTCCTTTACCGTGAGTCCGCCCCTGCCTGCCGGGCTCAGCATCGATCCCTCGATCGGAGTGATCTCGGGAACGCCGACGGCAGTCACCGCCGAAGGCACGTACACGGTCAAGGCGATGAACAGCGCCGGCTCCACGACCGCGGTGCTCGAGATTGCCGTTGCAGACAACACGGGAACGTGGCTGCAAACGGTCTCAACTGCATATAGAACGGCCGCGGGAGGACTGGCCGGAAATTTTTCGACGTTTCAGGACGCGGACATCCTGCTCAGCGGCATCGACTTCAACAATACGGGCGGAGCAGGCCTGTACAACCACCTGGGAACGGTTTCCTGCGACAACACGCACCTCGTCCTGGCGGACCGGAACAACAATCGGGTGCTGGTCTGGAACTCGCTGCCTTCTTCGAACGCGCCGCCGGACCTCGTACTCGGGCAGCCGGACTTCGTATCGAACAATCCGGGCACCGGACTGAACCAGCTGAACTGGCCGGTCAGCGTTTCGGCAGCCGGCAACAGATTGGCCGTATCCGATGCGTTCAACAACCGCGTTCTCCTCTGGGACCATTTTCCGACCTCCACCCAGCAGCCCGCGGATCGTTCCATTTCCCGGCTGTGGCCCTGGGGCGTCTGGACCGATGGCACGAAGGTGGCGGCAACCGAGACCGAGTCGGCGCCCCCGTCCGGAGACGATGTGAACCTGTGGAACGCCTGGCCGACTCAGACCGATCAGGCGCCCGATATCGTCATCCATGGCGCACCGATCGGCATGGGGACCCCGCGCACCATCACATCGAACGGGAACTACCTCGTGGTGGCAGATCACAATGCATCCGTCGGGCCCTATCCGGACACCAATTTTTTCTGGACCTCATGGCCGACCCAGCCGGACCAAGCTCCTGCTTTCTACCGCACGGACCCGCAACTGCCCGGCGGATGGATGCAAGGCGTGATCACCGCGGACAGTCGTCTGGTGATGTTCGGATCACAGGCTCTTTCCATCTGGAACGCGCTACCGATGAGCGCCACGCAGGCTCCCGACCTGATCGTCGGGGCCGGAGGCTTCGGTCGGCCCGGCTTCGATTTCACCGGCGGCGGCGACGGCTCCGGAGCATGCGCGGCCGGTGGGAAGCTCTATGTGAGCATCTCGAACGGGAACCGGGTCGTAGGGTTCAACGGTCTCCCTGCTTCGCCGACTCAGATGCCGGACTTTGTCCTGGGGGCGCCCGACATAAACACGAATACCCTGTTAACCCATGGATTCATCACGAATCCGAACCCCAAATCCGATGGAACGTCACTGTTCGCACTGTCGGACTTCGATTCCGCCCTGTACGTCTGGAAGACGAGGCCGGACAACAGCGGCGCCCAGCCGGACTACATTTTTCATACCGCAGTTCCGGAGTGGGATCTGTCGGTCGCCGGTGGAAAGCTCTTCGTCGCTGGCAGGACCACCGTCCTTGGCTGGACCTTGGGCCTGCCTTCGACCGGCGCCTATCCCGACTTCTATCTCTCCGGCGGGGCAGGCACAGTGCAGTTCCAAAACCTGCAAGGCGTCTCCTGGGATGGCACATGGTTCGCCCTCAGTGACGGCGGCGCCGACAGGATCTACGTGTGGAACGGCATTCCCAATCCTCCGCGGAATCCGGACCACACCATCGCGACCGGGCCTGGCGGCGCTTCGGTCGTCGGGCGCCTCTCGTCGAACGGCACCACTCTGGCAGCAGTCCTCACGCAGGATCAAAAGATCGCCTTGTACGACCTGACGAACTTCAGCGCGTCCCCCCAGTATGTCGACGGCAGTTCTGTCGGAAACCCCAACGCCCCGATTCGTTTCAACCTTCCAAACGGCGTTGCCTTGGCCGGCACGAAACTGTTCATTGCCGACACCAGTTTCAACCGGGTTCAGATCTGGAATGATTTTTCCACTGCGACGAGCGGGTCGGCCGCAGACGTCATCCTTGGCCAGCCGGCCAATTCGATCAACGATACGAGTCCGGCGATCGGCAAAAACACCCTCTTCTGGCCCGGGGCCGTCTTCTTCGACGGAAGCTATCTTTGGGTCGGCGAATTCAAGTTTTCCGGCCGGCTGCTGCGCTTCTCCGTGCATTGATCGGGGGCGATCGATGCCGATGGCTCCGGCCGGGTCGAGCCCGGGGAAAGGGATCTCGACCCGCGCGGGAAGCGAGATCCTTCATTCGGGAACGTCGGGTTGGGTGACCAAGCCGACCGCCGAGAGTCCGGCCTTGCTGGCGTCCGCAAGCACCTGTGCGACGCTCCGGTACGCCACGTTCTCGTCAGCGCGGTTGTGGACTTCCGGTCGTGGCGTGCGCGCGGCTGCGGCGGCGAGGCGTGCCTGCGCTGAGCGTTCGAATGTCGGCTATCGGACCAGCCGCTTCGGCTCGACGCAAGCCTTCGCGCTTCCGGAGCTGCCGACCTCTCGATCGCAGATCCGTAACGCACTTGTGACGGCGCGAGTCGTACAAAGCGGCACGAGATCAGCAACGAGCCTCGGCAGCCTGCCCCTTTTGTCATTCCGAGGAGCAGAGCGGCGAGGAATCCCGACGTACCGTAGAGTGAAGATCCTCGTCGCTGATGTTCCTCGGGATGACAACGACGCGGGGGAGACTCGCGATGCCGCTGATACGCCCGGAAGCGCAATCCTTGACCGATGAAGCGCGGCACGGCTGCGCCGAGGACTCGCGATCGCCCATGCATCTGCGCCTGCTCGGCGCTCCGCGCGCGGTCGTGGCAGGCCAGGAGCTCACCCTCGAACGCAAGGACGCCCTGCTCTTCGCGTGGCTCGCGATCGAGGGCCCGACGCCGCGGGCACGGCTGGCAAGCTTGCTGTTTCCGGACGCCGACGATGCCGGCGCGCGCGGCGCGCTGCGCCAGCGCATGTACCGGGCGCGCCGATCGGCACTCGCCACAATGGTCGTCGGCGACGATCCGTGCCGGCTCGCCGATGCAACTCAGATCGACGTCGGCGATCCACTGGCGCCGGGTGAACTGCTCGCCGGCGTGCATGCGGACGACCTGCCTGAACTCGCCGAGTGGCTCGAAGCGCAGCGCGCGCGCCGCAGACGCGTGCGCATCGAGACGAGCATGCAGCTCTCGGAGCAGGCCGAGGCGGAAGGCGACCTCGCGGCCGCCCTCGCCCATGCGGACGCGGTGCTGGACGCCGACGCGTTGTTCGAGCCCGCGCACCGGCGCGTGATGCGCCTGCACTATCTGCGCGGCGACCTGCCGTCCGCGACGACCGCGTACGAGCGGGTGCGCAAGGTTCTGCGGCGCGAACTCGGCGCGACGCCAGCACAGGAGACGGAGGATCTGCGACGCCAGATCGACGCTGGCGCGCGGCCGCCGTCGGTGCCGCGGGCGATGCCGGTGACGGTGCTGCGTCCACCGCGCCTGATCGGGCGCGAGGCGGAGTGGTCGGCGCTCGACGCCGCATGGACGGCCGGCTCCGCGGCACTGATCCGCGGCGAGCCGGGGATGGGCAAGACGCGGCTCGCTGCCGACCTGGCGCGCACGCGTCCGGGCGCGGTGACGATCGCCGCGCGCCCCGGTGATCGCGATGCGCCGTACGCGGTGCTGTCGCGCCTGCTGCGCGCGCTGCTGCCCCGCATTCCCGGCGCGCTGCCGCCCGGCGTGACCGCCGAGCTGGCGCGCCTGCTCCCCGAGCTCGGCGCGGCCGAGCCGATGAAGTCGGGCGCCGACCGCGCGCGTTTTCTCAATGCCATCGAGACACTGGTCGCCCTGGCCATGCAGGCCGGCCTCGCCGGCATCGTATTCGACGACCTGCAGTACGCCGACGCCGCAAGCACCGAGGCGCTGCATCATCTGAGCGGGCGTCATGCGGGCCTCGCCTGGCTCGCTGCCTATCGCACCGGCGAACTGAGCGCGGCGGGACAGGCGTTCGTCGACACGCTGGCGGGCGTGCACGAATCGCGTTCGATCAGCCTGTCGCCGCTCGGCGAGCGGCACATCGCGGACCTCATCGCATCGCTCGCCATCGACGAGCTCGATGCCGAGCAACTCGCCGCGCCGCTGGCGCGCCGCACCGGCGGCAATCCGTTCTTCCTGCTCGAGGCGATCAAGGCGCTGCTCGCGCCCGGGCAGCGCGCGCCGGGAGCGAAGAGCCTGCCGCTCGCGCCCAACGTCGGTGCGCTTATCGAGCGTCGCATCGCGCGGTTGTCGCCCGAGGCGATCCGGCTCGCCCGCTGCGCGGCCGTCGCCGGGCAGGATCATTCGATCGATCTCGCCGCGCGCGTGCTCGGCGTGCGTGCCCTCGACCTGGCGGATGCCTGGAACGAACTCGAAGCCGCGCAGGTGCTGCGCGACGGCGCGTTCGCGCACGACCTCGTCTACGAGGCGGCGCTCGCCTCCGTTCCGCCCCCGATCGCGCAGTCCCTGCACGGCGAGATCGCGTCCTACCTGCAGGGGCGCGACGTCGAGCCGAGCCGCATCGCGCTGCACTTCGAGGCATCCCGGCAATTCGAGGCGGCGGCGAATCTCTGGATCAAGACCGGGCATGCGGCCGAACGCGCGCTGCGCTTCGCCGAAGCGGCCGACGCGTTCGAGCGCGCCGCGCGCCTGCTGGGCGACGGGGGGCAGAACAAGCGCGCATTCGATGCGGCGTTCCTGATGCGCCACGCCTGCTTCGAAGTCGATCTTGCCGCGCGCAGCGGCGCCGCGCTCGACCTGCTCGACCGCTTCGCCACGACGCCGATGCAGCGCGCCCTCGCCCACAACGAACACGCGGTCACCCTGCTCCATCGCGGCGAGATGGCGGAGACGGAGCGGCATGCGCTTGCCGGCCTGACCGCGCTCGGCGGCGCCGATGAGCCGCTGCTGCGCGCGGAACTGCGCCGCAATCTCGCCGCCGTGCTGGCCTGGCGCAACGACACCGCCGCTGCGCTGCGCGAGATGCGCTCGGTGCAGGCCGACGTCGAGCGCCTCGGTTCACCGGCGCAGCGCTTCGAGCTGTGGGACTCGCTCGCGATCCTGCTCAGCCACGCCGATCAGTGTGCGGAGGCGGAGGCGACCTACGAACGGGCGATCGCGCTGGCGATCGAACAGGGCAACCTGCCGGGCGCCGCCCAGACCGTGCTCAATCTCGCCGTGCAGTTCTTCGACTGCGGCGCGGCGCGGCGCGCGCTGAATGCGCTGGAGCGGGCGCGCAACCTGCTCGCCGCGGTCGGCGACGAGGCGACGCCGTATTCCAGCCTGCACCTGAACTACGGCCTCACGCTGCGCGCGCTGGGCGACTACGCGGCTTCGCTCGAACACTTCGATCGCGCGATGGTTCGCGCGCAGCAGCAGACACCCGGCTGGCTGCCTCTGGTGGCGGCAAGCAAGGCGCAGACGCTGGTGTACCTGGGCCAGCACGCGCGCGCCCAACAGGCGCTCGCGGCGAGCGCACCCGGCGAGCGGACGCCGCCGCTCGCGGTGAGCAAGTGGCAAGCAATCCGGCACATGCTCGCGCGCGCGCAAGGGCAGCAGGCAGGGTCGTCGCTCAGCACGCTGATCGAAGGTTATCCGCTGCGCGGCCGCCAGCTCGTGCGCTGGCGCATGCAGGCGATCGACCTGGCCGGGCGCGATGCGGATCCAAGCGGGCTCGAGCAAGCGCTGCAACTCGTGCACGACGTCACCGCGGCCACGCGCACTGGCCTGGCGATTCACGCGCACGCGCGCGTCGCCGCCGCCGCCCGCCGGCAACGGCGTGCCGATCTCGCGCGCCACCATGCACGCGCCGCACTCGCGCTGATGCGCGACCACGAACCCGACGACATCTACCCCGGCGAAGTGGTGCAGATCGCAGTCGCCGCCCTGCGCGAAGGCGACGCTGCCGACGTCGACGAAGCGCGCGCGGCGCTGCGCCGGATCATCGACTGGATCCGCCGGACCGCCGAGGAGCGCGTCCCGGCGGAATATCGGGACAGTTTTCTAGCCCGCAACCCGGCCAACCGCGAGCTTCTGACAAGCGCGTCGCGGTTGCTCAACTGAGAACCCCCTCCCCCGTGGGCGGGGAGGGATGGTCAATGGGTTCTGCGCGCAAGACTCGCCATCGCGCGCGGGATCACTTGCTGGCGGTGATCTCGCGGCCGTTGACCGGCTGCACCGGGCGGGCGTTCATCGGGTAAGACTTGCCGAAGCGCGCGACCTCGCTCTTCGAGATCGACGCCGGGTGCTTCAGCACGAACCACGTCACTCCTTCGCTGCACGGAGGGGTCGTGAGCGACCCGGTGAACGTGTAGTACGCGCGGTCCTTCGGAAGCAGGTCGGCGACGTTGATCGTCACTGCATCGACCGCGTGCTCCATTTCCTTGTCGTTCGGAAGATTGGCCCACAAGGTCTTGATGAACGGATTGTCGTGGCCCGTCGACAGCAGCACGGCGACCACTGCCAGCTTGCCGTCGGCGTCCTTGTGGACGAGGTGCGCCACCATCGCGAAGTTCTTGCCGTTGATCTTCTCCTCGCTCGGCTTGTGGAAGTGAAACTGGACGAGCTCGTATTGCTTGCCGCCGACCGTGATGGAGCTTCCGGGCGCGTAGTTGACCTGGATGGTGTGGCCGTTGTCGATGATCTTCAGCGGCGAGGCCTTGTAGTCGAATTGGATCGTGGGAAGGTCCGCCTTCTTCACGGCGCTGTCATGGATATCGATCGGCGATTGGGCCGTGCCGAGTCCACAGGTGCCGAAGTCCTCTTCGAGCTTCCCCCACGTGGCCGGACCTGTCTTCCCCGAGTAGCTCCAGTGTGGGGCGTCGTGTTCGGCGGCTGGCGCCAAGATGGGCATCGACAAAAGCGCGCCGATTGAAAGCGCAACGAGACTTCGAGGCAATCGAAACATGGTGGTTCCTCCATTGGCGAGGCAGTCGACGCCGGTGGCGTCGCGCGGATCCTGCCACAACCACCTGCGCGACCCGGATTCCTTGTCGCGTTCGCTCCTCGGGATGACACGGGAGGGGGCTGGAGGTGAAGGCCTTTGACGCGGTGCTACCGCCCGCCGTCGAGCACCGCTCCCGTGCTGGCGCTCGACGCGTTCTGGGCGAATTTCGCCATCACGCCGCGCGTGTAACGCGGGGCGGGCGCGCGCCATTGCCGGCGCCGGCGGGCGAGTTCTTCGTCGCTCACCAGCAGCTGCAGGCGAAGCCCATGCGCGTCGATGCTGATCGAGTCGCCTTCCTGCACGAGCGCGAGGTTGCCGCCGACGAACGCTTCCGGCGCGACGTGACCGACCACCATTCCCCAAGTGCCGCCGGAGAAGCGCCCGTCGGTCACCAGACCGACCGACTCGCCGAGACCGGCGCCGATCAGGGCGCTGGTCGGCGCGAGCATCTCGGGCATGCCGGGTGCACCGCGCGGGCCCAGGTAGCGCAACACCATGACGTCGCCCGCCTTGATCCGGTTCTGCATGATCGCGGCGAGCGCCGATTGTTCGTCGTCGAACACGCGCGCGGGGCCCGTCATCGCGGGATTCTTCAGGCCCGTGATCTTGGCGACGCACCCCTCGGCTGCCAGGTTGCCCTTCAGGATCGCGAGGTGTCCGTGCGGATACAGCGGATCGTCGACGCGGTGAATCACGTCCTGGTCCGCGCGCGGTTGCGCCGCGACCACGGACAGGTTCTCGGCGACGGTGCGCCCCGTGATCGTCACGCAGTCGCCATGGATCAGGCCGGCATCGAGCAGCAGCTTCATCACCTGCGGGATGCCGCCCGCGCGATGCAGGTCGACCGCGAGGTACTTGCCCGACGGTTTCATGTCGCAGAGCACCGGCACGCGCTCGCGCACACGCTCGAAGTCGTCGATGGTCCACGGCACTTCGGCCGCGTGCGCCATGGCGAGCAGATGCAGCACCGCGTTGGTGGAGCCGCCGGTGGCCATCACCACGGCCACGGCGTTTTCGATCGACTTGCGGGTGACGATGTCACGCGGCTTGAGGTCGCGCTTCACCGCCTCCACGAGTGCCTGCGCCGACTGCCGGGCGGACGTGACCTTCTCCTCGTGCACGTTAGCCATGGTGGACGAGAACGGCAGGCTGAGGCCGAGCGCCTCGATCGCCGAACTCATCGTGTTGGCCGTGTACATGCCGCCGCACGAGCCGCTGCCCGGGATGGCACGGCGCTCGATCTCGCAGAAATCCTGCTCGTTCATGCGCCCGGCGGAAAACTCGCCGACGGCTTCGAACACGCTGACGATGTTGAGGTCGTGGTCGCGATAGCGGCCCGGCAGGATCGTGCCGCCGTAGACGAAGATCGCCGGCACGTTGGCGCGCAGCATGCCCATCAGCGCGCCGGGCATGTTCTTGTCGCAGCCGCCGACGGCGAGCACGCCGTCCATCCACTGGGCCTGCACGCAGGTTTCGATGCAGTCGGCGATCACCTCGCGCGACACCAGGCTGAACTTCATCCCCTCGGTGCCCATCGCCATGCCGTCGGACACCGTCGGCGTGCCGAAGACCTGCGCCTTGCCGCCGGACTCTTCGATGCCGGCGACGGCAGCGTCGGCGAGCCGTTGCAGGCCGGAATTGCACGGCGTGATGGTCGAATGCGCGTTGGCGATGCCGATCATCGGCTTCCTGAAGTCGGCCTCGCGGTAGCCCAGCGCGTAATACATCGAGCGGTTGGGTGCGCGCGCGACGCCTTCAGTGATGTTCTTCGAGCGGCGATTGATGCCCATGTCGGTCTCCGGGTATGAATGGCGAGTCGATGCGTTGCTGCCGCATGCGTCTTCCGCCGACAGTTTGCGCCTTTGGTCGTATGATGAGTACAGGAGATGGCATTCCTCCGCTGACCGCCAGCCCGGCTGATGATGCCTACTGAACATCCCGTGACCCGGGAGGCGGATAGCAGCGCAGCGGCGGGCGGTCGCGCGTGGCACGTGTGCCTTCCTCGTCGCGGACGATGCGACAGGAGCAAACGCGATGGAAGCCGATCTCTCAGCGAGCGTGCTCAACGCGGACGCGCGCAACGAAGTATTCAGCCCCGCTCGTCCGACCTCGACACGCAAGCACGATCCCCCGGCTGACGCGTCGGCGAGTTGCCAGGCAGCGGCCGTCACCGCGCCCGGGGAAGCGCCGACCCGGCTGGCCCAATGCCTCGACGCTGCCATGTCCCTGCACGGTGTCGATCTGGAGGCATGCCGGCGCCTCAAAGCGCGCCTCGCCGAAGGCGTCTTCAACCTCGTGGTGGCGGGCGAGTTCAACCGCGGCAAGAGCAGCGTCATCAATGCGCTGCTCGGCGCCGCCGTGCTGCCGGTCGGGGTAGTACCGCTGACCTCGGTCGTGACGGTCGTGCGCCAAGGCGAGCGCCCGCGCGCCACCGTGTGTTTTGCCGGCGGCGCGACGCGCGAGATCGGAATCGAAAGCATCGCCGAGTTCATCACCGAGAAGGGCAATCCGCGCAACGCCAAGGGCGTCGACCAAGTGGTCGTGGCGTATCCGTCGGCCTGGCTGCGCGACGGCGTGCGCCTGATCGACACGCCGGGCATCGGCTCGATCCATCGCCACAACACGGACGCCGCCCTGCGCTTCCTGCCGTAGGCCGATGCGGTGCTTTTCATCGCCTCGGCCGATCAGCCCGTGGGCCGCGCCGAGATCGACTTCCTGGTCGAGATCCGTCGTTACGCCGACCGGGTCGTCTGCCTGCTCAACAAGGCCGACCATCTGTCGGAAGCCGAGTTGCGGGAAGTGCTCGCCTTCACGACTCGCGTCGTGCACGGCGCGCTCCAGGCCACGGTTCCGCTGGTGCCGTTTTCGGCGCGGCTAGCCTGCACCGACGACGGGCACGGCAGCCCCGCGTCGCTGCGCAACGGTGCACTCACCGAACTCGAGCACCGGTTGCGCACGCTTCTCGGCGAGGAACGGTGCGCGGTCTGGATCGCCTCCATCACGCGCGCGCTCGATCGCATTTTGCGCCAGGCAGAACTCGCGATCGGTCTCGAGTTGCAGGCGCGGTCGGCGCCGTTGGCGCAGATCGAGGCCAACCTCGCCGTGTTCACGGCCAAGAAGGAAGAAACGCAACAGGCGACGAGCGACAATGACGTGCTCTACTGCGCGGCGGTGAAACGCTTGCAGAAGAGCGAAATCGAGCCGGCGCTCTCAAGCTTCAGCGCGGCGCTGCAGGACGAGATGCGTGGGCTCTGCATGCGCCGGTGCGTCGATGGGGGCGCAATGCCGCTCAGGCGCCTGCAGGCGGACGTCGAGGCGGCATTCATCCAACAGATCCGCAACGCCTTCGATGGGTGGCGCGCGGCGCACGATGCCGAGCTCGCGCATAGTCTCGACCGCTTGTGCGAACGCTTCTGGAGCCAGAACCAGGAAATCGTCGATGAGCTTCTGCGCGCGTCGGCGACGTTGTTCTCGCTGCCCTTCGAACCCACGAAGACTCGCTCGGACTGGCAGCCGCAGCCCGAGTTCCGTTACAACTTCTGGAGCGAACCGACCGGCCTGAGCATGCTCGGCGCATCGCTCGTGCCGCTGCTGCCGCGTTTCATCGGCGCGCCGGTCGTTCGCCGCCGACTGACGGAACACGCGGTCGAACTGGTTGACAAGCAGGCCGGCCGGGTGCGGCACGACTTCGAGCAGCGCTTGCGGGAAACCGCGCTCGTGTTCCGGCGCGAGATGCACGGCCGCACGCAAGCGACCATAGACGCGATCGAGCACGCGATCACTGCGGGCGTGAGCCAACGCGAACGCGGCGAAGAGGAAGCCGCCGCGCGCCAGCGCATCCTCGAGGCGGACTTGGCGGCCATCGTGGCAGTCGAGACGCGCATCGGCGCGCTGTCGCGATGACCGCCGTGCCCGAAGCGACGACCCGCACGCGCCGTACGAGGCAGCAGAAAAAAGCAACCCCATGGCCCTCCCCTCGCTCATCGCGGTGTTCATCGGCGCCGGTATCGGCGCTGTGCTGCGCTGGTGGCTCGCGCTGGCTTTTAATTCGATTTTCCCCACCATTCCGCTCGGCACACTGGCGGCCAACCTGCTGGGCGGCTACCTGATCGGCGCAGCCACCGCGCTGTTCTCGCTCAAGGCCAGCCTGCCGGCGGAGGCGCGCCTGCCGGTCGTGACGGGCTTTCTCGGCGGGCTCACCACGTTCTCGACCTTTTCCAACGAAGTCGTCACCCTGAGCACCGGCGAGGAGTTCGCGTGGGCCGCGGGCGCCGTCGCGCTGCATGTCCTTCGCTCGCTCGCGATGACCGCCCTGGGTCTGGTGAGCATGCGCTGGCTGCTGCTCGGCGACTGGGCCATCGGTTAGGAGCGAGGAGCGACCATGGATGAACCGGCCTCGCAATGTCCGTTCTGTTCGCCCGATGGCAGCGTGCTGCGCAACTGCCTCGCTTATGCGCGCTTCGACCGCTATCCGGTGACGCCAGGGCACCTGCTGCTGATCCCGTTGCGCCACGAGGCGGACTTCTTCGCGACGACGCACGAGGAAC
>Ga0335077_10000986_pt1 | contig 33068 bp, 21 predicted proteins | sample Lox_Sample_31_FD_207151 | JGI IMG/M metagenome (GOLD analysis project Ga0335077, IMG submission 207151) | Soil microbial communities from Loxahatchee National Wildlife Refuge, Florida, United States - Lox_Sample_3.1 | ecosystem: Environmental > Terrestrial > Soil > Wetlands | place: USA... | reverse complement strand
CTGCGATCGTGCTGCAGCTCGCTCTGGGACAACACGCCGAGGCAGTGGTGATCGCAGTCTTGCTCCTGATCAACGCGGTTGTCAGCTTCGCGCAAGAGCATCGCGGTAACCGCGCGCTGGCGTTGCTGCGTGCCCGATTGACCGTGCAGGCCCGCGTGCTGCGCGACGGGCGCTGGCAGCTCGTGTCCGCGCAAGACCTGGTGCCCGAAGACATCGTCCACGTGCGGATGGGCGATATCGCGCCGGCGGACGCCCGGCTGCTGGACGGTCAGTTGCTCCTCGATCAGTCGGCGCTCACGGGGGAATCGCTGCCGGTGGAAGCGAGCGCGGGCGCGCTGCTTTACGCAGGAACCGTCGTGCAACGTGGCGAAGCGACCTGCGAGGTCACGGCTACGGGGACACGGACGCGTTTCGGCAGGACCGCCGAGCTGGTCGGCATTGCGCGAACCGTGAGCCATCTCCAGGAGACGATCTTCGCCATCGTCAAGTACCTGGTAGGGCTGGACGTGGTGCTGGTCGCTGCGGTGCTGACATACGGGTTGATCGCCGGGTTGCATTGGGCCGAAGTAGGCCCCTTCGCGCTCATCCTGTTGATCGCTTCCATCCCGGTGGCCTTGCCGGCGACCTTTGCGCTCGCCACGGCCCTCGGCGCGCAGGAATTGGCGAAGCAGGGAGTGTTGGTCACGCGGCTTTCGGCGATCGAGGAGGCCGCCGCCATGGATGTCCTGTGCTGCGACAAGACCGGCACGATCACACAGAACAAGTTGGCGCTCGCGGAGCTGCACGCGTATGCGCCGCATACGGAGTCCGATCTGCTGCGCCTTGCCGCGCTCGCCTGCGACGAGGCCACGCAGGACGCGATCGATTTGGCGATCGTGGCCGCCGCGAGATCGCGCCAGGTGCTCGGCGACCTTCCGCAGCGGATCGACTTTCTTCCCTTCGACCCGGCGACCAAGCGTTCCGAAGCCACGTACCAGGTTGGCGACGGGAAGCTGCATGTATTGAAAGGCGCACCGAGGACCGTCGCGGCGCTGGTCCAGGACGCGCGCGACGTGAGCGGCGACGTCGAACGGCTCGCCGCCGAGGGCTACCGCCTGCTCGCCGTGGCTGCCGGGAAGGATGCGAACTTACAGCTCGTGGGCCTGCTAGCGCTGCGGGACCCGCCGCGGGAGGACTCTGCGACGGCGATCCAAAGCCTGCGAGATCTGGGCGTCCGCGTCGTCATGGTGACCGGCGACGGGCTCGCCACCGCTCGCAACATCGCAGCGCAGGTTGGCCTCGGCGGGACGGCTTGCCCGAGAGAAGATTTGCAGCGTGCGGACGACGCGCAGCTCGAGCGGTGCGACATCTTCGCGCGCGTGCTGCCGGAAGACAAGTTCCGGCTGGTGCAGAGGCTGCAGCGCGCCGGACATGTCGTGGGCATGACGGGGGATGGAGTCAACGATGCCCCCGCGCTCAAGCAAGCCGAGGTGGGCATCGCGGTGTCCAGCGCGACGGATGTGGCCAAAGCCGCGGCCAGTGTGGTGCTCACCGCGCCGGGCCTCACCGACGTGCTCGCCGCGGTGACCACGAGCCGGCGCATTTACCAGCGCATGCTCACCTATACGCTGAACATGGCGATCAAGAAGTTCCAGGTGGCTTTCTTTCTGAGCCTGGGACTGATGTTCACCGGGACGTTCGTGGCCACGCCTCTGCTGATCGTGCTGTGGATGATCAGCAACGACTTCATCACGATGAGCATCGCGACCGATCGGGTGTCGTTCTCCCGCTCGCCCAACCGCTGGCGCGTCTCCACGCTGATCCTCGGCGCTGGCTCGCTGGCGGTGCTCATCCTTGCGCTCTCGTTCGGCGTGTTCTTCCTGGGGCGGGATGTGCTCCGACTGCCTCTGCCCCAAATACAGACCCTGGTCTTCGTCATGCTCGCGGTCGCGGGCCAGGGAACCGTCTACCTCGTGCGCGAACGGGGGCACCTTTGGCAGTCGATCCCCAGCCGGTGGCTGGCGTTGACTTCGGCATTGGATGTCACCGTCGTCATGTTCCTTGCCACCCGAGGGTTCCTGATGGCGCCCGTCAGACCGGCGACGATCGCCGCGCTGGCCATCGGGGTTCTGCTCTATCTATTCGGCGTGGATTTCGTGAAGGTGCGCGTATTCGCGCTGTTGGGGGTTCGCTGAGGAGGTGGCTGGCGCCAAGGCCTTCCGGCGCCGTGGGCGGTTCCAGCAAGAGTTCGTCGTGCCGAACTCGTCGACCCGGCGCGCCAAGCCGGGCAGATGCGACGCGACGGACAGGGAGCCCCAGACTCGGGCGGCAATTTCCTGCCTTCGAGGGGAGACAATTGCCGCGTCTCCCCACGCCGAGTGGGTGTCGGCGCCGCGTCGCAGGACTTCAGGCCTTGACGTTGATCGTGCTCGTCGGGGCCGCGCTGGTGGCGCTCACGCTGCTGCTTGAGCCGCCTTGACCGCCCCCAGTTCGATGGTGGTGGTGATGGTGCGCTTGCCCGGCGTTCTGGAGATTTTGCTGCAGCGTGGTGAACGCGGTCTGGGCGGCAGGGATGTTGCCCGAGGTCAGAGCTTGGCCCAGCGCCTGCAATGCACCCACGACGCTGTTTTGGGCGTTCGCCGCAGCGGGCTGGCCATTCTGGGCCTGAGGCGCAGCCTGAATGTCCTGCTGGAGCGCAGAGAATGCGCTTCGCGCGGCGGAGAGGTCCCCCGTGCTCAGCGCCTGGCTCAGGGAGACGAGCTGCGGCTGACGTTGCTTGAACCCATAGGCTTGCTCCGACTGCGAGCCTCGGATGTACAGATTGATTGCTGGAGATGGTCCGCTGACCGACATGATGTGCCCCCGTGATGAGTTGACTTCAAGAACCGGCCCCCGGCTGGAGGGCGTGCCGGGTACGTGAGCAATCGACGCGCCAGATCTCGACGCCCGGACCGCAAGACGGTAAAGGCGGCGTGTTCGCAGCCGCGGTTGAATGTTGCTTGATGCGCGTCCGCGTAAGTCTGGCGGAAGAATCGACAGCCAGCGGACACGGATCCGATCCACATCGCGTAGCGGAGACGCGCGCGCGGACGCGGACGCCGAGCTACACCGGCCCGGGGCTGCGGCGCTTGACCACGATGACGGGACGCTTGCTCGCCGGGCGGTCCGCGAGGTGCGGACTGACCGGGACGATGTTCATGATCGCCTGCTTGTAGACCACCTGCGTCTGGCCCTGTGCATCGAGCGCGATCATGTAGACATCGTGCCCCGACAGGACGCCGCGAAGCTTGGTGCCATTACGAAGAAACACATCCAGAGGAGTCGCCGACTGCTGCCACTCTTCGAGCACGCGCGCCTGGCAGCTCTGGGCCGGTTCGGCGCTGCGCGCTGGCCGCGCGCGCGCGGTCGGCCGGCCTCGGCCAGCGGCGGCCGGGCGGCCCGGGAGCCCGCCCCCGGACGGGTCTCGGGGTTGTCTCACTGGAGGCCCTCCCCAGGCTCCGCCTCAGTCCAGGACCAAGCGACCCACTTCGCGGGCTGGTCCGGCCGTGGGCTGTTCAATGGCGCTCCCGACGTCTCGTGATCGAGATCTGTGCGAACATACTTCCTGGCGACCAAGCAGTTTTGCGGATTGTCCAGGAGCACAACGGCATGCACAAGCCCCTGCGCCGGTTTCTGCGGACGGCGGCCGTCATCTTTTGTCCGGCTGACCCCGTGTGCAGCCGGAGCAAGCAGGATACACCGGCGGTCGTGGGAAATGTGCCCGCCGACGACGCGAGCGAGATCACGCCGACGCCCGAAAACGGGGCCAAGCTCCCTCGGGCATCCGTCGAAGTCGTGGATCGCGGCGGGACCAAGGCCGTCTTCGAAGGCGTCCGCTTGTGCGAGACCCGCAGGCTCGCTCGCACCCAGTCTGGGTATGAGTCGCGTGGCCAACGTTTTTCGCTGTACGGCATGGCTCCAGGATCGGACGGCTATCGGGAAGTGTACGCCCTTCCGGAGCTCGACCGCGGGTGTCATCCTTGTCGCGGACGGGAGGCATCGGAAGGATCTCTCGCCCAAGGATGGGCGCCTGCGGACGATCGTGCGCCGGGAGATGCACCACCCATGGGTACGGCAACGGGTTGCGCTGCGCCTAGGTGAGCTGCAAGCGAACCGGCTGCCCGGTCTTCCGCCAGCATCCGATCTGAACCATACAACAGCGGGTGAACGACCGGACCCGCCTCATGCTCGACCCCAGGCGAACCTAACATGAAGAGCGTTCTCGTCACCGGCGCCACGGACGGCATCGGCCGCGAAACCGCGCGCCAGCTCTTGGAACGCGGCCTGCACGTGCTCGTGCACGGTCGCACCGAGAAGAAAGCCACGGATCAGGCACAAGCTCTGGTGCGTGGCCAGCAGCGCGCGATGGCCACGCCGGTCTGGGGCGATCTCTCGAGCATGGAGCAGGTGACGGCGCTCACGCGACAGGTGCGGGAGCGCGCACCGGCGCTCGAGGTGCTGGTGAACAATGCCGGAGTGTTCGAACGCAGCCGCCGCCTGACCGCAGACGGCTTCGAGATGACGATGGCGGTCAACCACCTTGCGCCGTTCCTGCTCACTCGGCTGCTGCTCCCTGCAGTCACGGCTGCCCCGGCCGGCCGCGTGGTGACGGTCAGCTCGATGGCGCACCAAAGCGGCCAGCTCGACCCGGACGATCTCATGCCCGCGCGCGGCTACGACGGGTACGAAGCCTACGCATCCTCCAAGCTGGCCAACATCCTCTTCACACGCGCGCTCGCACGACGGCTCGCGGGAACGACGGTGACGGCCAACGCCTTGCATCCCGGCGTGATCGACACCAAGCTGTTGCACGCGGGCTTCGAGATGCGCGGCGCATCCGTCCAGCAAGGCGCGCGAACCTCGGTCTATCTGGCGGTTTCAGAAGACGTGGCGGGTGTGAGCGGCAAGTACTTCGTCGATTGCCGCGAGGCGACGCCGTCGCGCCTGGCGCGCGACGATCGGCTCGCCGAAGCGCTCTGGGTGCAATCGGAGCGGCTGTTGCAAGCGTTCCTCTGATTGCGCTAGAGGCGGATCGGCAGTTCGCGGATGCGCTTGCCCGTGGCCGCGAACAGTGCGTTGCACACGGCCGGTGCGATGGGAGGCGTGCCCGGCTCTCCGATCCCACCGAGGTGCTCGATTCCCGAGTCGACGATGTGCACCTCGATGTGCGGCGATTGCGCGAGCCGCACCATGTCGTAGCTCGGGAAGTTGCTCTGCTCGATCCTGCCGTTCTTGACCGTGATCTCGCCGAATAGCGCGGCGCTGAGGCCGAACACGATGCCGCTTTGCATCTGCGCCACCACCGTGTCGGGATTCACCGCGAACCCGCAATCGACGGCGCAAACCACACGCGTCACGACGGGCATGTCGTTGCGGACCTCGACCTCCGCCACCTGCGCCACGATGGAATGGAAGCTCTGCGCCAGCGCCATGCCGCGCCCAACCCCCTTCGGAAGCGGGTTGCCCCAGCCCGATCGCCGTGCCGCGGTCTCGAGCACCGCGCGATGTCTGGGCCGGTCCGCCAGCAGCGCCTTGCGGAACGCATACGGCTCCTGCCCTGCCGCCGCCGCGCATTCGTCGACGAAGCATTCGGCGAAGAACGCGTTGTAACTGTGCCCGACGCTGCGCCAATAGCCAACCGGCACCGGCTCGTGCGTGAGCACATGCTCCACTTTTCGGTTCGGCAGCGCGTACGGCAGATCGAACGCCCCCTCTACCGTGGTCTTGTCCTTCATCGCATCCGAGGCAAGCGCGGGGAGCAGCCGCGACAGGAAACTGCCGGTGCAGGATTGGCCCACGATGCGGTTGTGCCAGGCGGTGATGTTCCCCGCGGCGTCGAGCGCGGCGCGGAACTTCGCCATCGCCATCGGGCGGTAAACGTCGTGCTGGATGTCTTGCTCCCGCGACCAGATGAGCTGGACCGGTACATCCGGGACCTGCTTCGCCACCATCACGGCTTGCATGACGACGTCCATCTCGGCGCGACGGCCAAATCCGCCGCCGAGAAACGGGGTGTGCACGCGGACGTCGGCGCTATCGAGGCCCGCCGCCTTGGCGGCGTACCCTCTCACCAGGCTCGGCGACTGGTTTCCGACCCACACTTCGCAACTCGTCCCGCCGCGCACGATCGCCGTGCAGTTGATCGGCTCCATCGTGGCATGGGCGAGGTAGGGCGCGAAATACCGCGCTTCCAGCCGGCGGGCCGCACTCGCAAGAGCAGCATCGACATCGCCGGCAACGTCGTAGGTCCTGGCATCGCCGGACTCGAGCAACGACTGGTACCGTTCACGCTGCCCGCGCGTATCGTGCGCAGAATTCGGGCCGTCGTCCCATTGGATCGCAACCTCGCCGAGCGCGCTGTCGGCCTGCCAGTAGTGGTCGGCGACCGCCACGACCGCGGCGGCCGACGTGCTCGTGGCGGGCAGCGCGAGCACGGCATTCACGCCACGCCGCGTCCTGGCCTTGCCGGCATCGAACGACTTCAGCGAGCCGCCGAAGACCGGGCATTGCCTGATCGCCGCATACAGCAGGTTCGGGAGCCGCGTGTCGATCCCGAACTGCGCCGTACCGTCTACCTTCGCCGGGATGTCGAGCCGCGGTTGCGGCTTACCCAGTACGCTGAACGCCGCAGGCTGCTTCAACGGCACGTCGCTTGGAATCGGCAGCTTCGCTGCCGCCAGAGCCACTTCGCCGAAGCTCACACGCTGTCCCGACGCGGCGTGCGTGATGATGCCCTTGCTCACCGTGCATTCGCTCGTCGGGAGTCCGAGCTTCGCAGCTGCGGCCTGCACGAGCATGGCGCGCGCCGTCGCGCCCGCGCGCCGCATCGGTTCCCAGGCGTCGCGCACGCTGGTCGATCCGCCGGTCGCCATCACGCCCAGCGCCTGGCCGAACTTGAACTGGGTCACCCGCGCAATCGCCGCGAGCCAACCCGCATCGTCGGGACGAAACGGCGCGCCATCGCCCAGGACGCTGGCATTGGCGTAGACCGAATCCACCGGCGCCTCCTCGAACCCCACCTTCGCGAGGTCGGCATCCAGCTCTTCGGCGACGAGCATGGGCAACGACGTCGTCACACCCTGCCCCATCTCCTGGCGTGGAACCTCGACCGTGACGCGGCTGTCCGGCGCGATCTTGATCCAGGCGGTCAACACCGCCGGCCCAGGACCCGCTCGCAGAGCTGCGGGCGGCGTGAGGCGATCGCGTTCCCGGTAGAACCGCCATACGCCGACCGCCAGCGCTCCGCCGAGCACGCCCGCGGTGATCAGGAAACGCCGGCGCCATGGGCTGCGCGGCCGAAGTTGTCGTTCCTGTCCCATCATGAACGGCTCAAGCCCCGGCTTTGTGCGCGAGCGCAAGGATTGCCTGCTTGACGCGCGGATAAGTCCCGCAGCGGCAGATGTTGGTGATCGCCGCCGCGATATCCTCTTCGCGCGGACTGCGGTTCGCGGTCAGCAGAGCCGCCGCCGCCATGATCATGCCCGACTGGCAATATCCGCATTGCGGCACTTGGAAGTCGATCCAAGCCTGCTGCACCGGATGCAGTTTGCCGCCCTGCCTGAGCCCTTCGATGGTGGTGACGCGCTTTCCCGCGCATGCGGAGATCGGCATCACGCAGGAGCGCACGGGCGCACCATCCAGATGGACGGTGCAGGAACCACAGGCGGCGACGCCGCAACCGAACTTCGTCCCGGTGAGGTCGAGATGATCGCGCAGCACCCACAGCAGCGGGGTGTCCGGCTCGGCGTCCACTTCGACGCGCTGGCCGTTGACCGTGAATGACAGCATGTGCGTCTCCGACGTTTCGATCCGCGCCGAGTATACGCTGCATCCGTGCCCCTCCGGCGCCGGCCACTCGACGACAGCGTAGCAGCGCGAGCAGCGGCCTTGCCTGCCGCGTGCGGAACGACGCGGACCCCGACTTGCCCCGATCTGCCCTTCGTCTTGCGGTGGTAGATTAGCCGGGCCCGTTCATCGTTCATGACGCCGTCTCGCCGCAAGATGAAAAAGCTCGGAATTGCGCTGATTGTGGTCCTCGCCGTCGCCGTGGCGGCATTCTTCTTCGTGATTCCGCAAGTCGTGGAGCGCATCCGTAACGGTGTGTACCCCGGGACTGCACCCGCGGTTCCCCAAGCGGTCGCCGATCTGCACGCCCGCTTGCTGATCGCCGACATGCACGCGGACAGCCTGCTGTGGGGGCGCGATCTGCTCCAGCGCAGCAGCGTAGGGCACGTCGATATCCCGCGGCTCATTGCCGGCAACGTCGCCTTGATCGGCTTTTCCGTGGTCACCAAGACTCCCCGTGGCCTGAACATCGACCGCAATGCGGCCGACAGCGACAACATCACGCTGCTTGCGATCGCACAGCGCTGGCCGCCGGCTACCTGGTTCAGCCTGAAGGAGCGCGCGCTGTATCAGGCGCGGCGGATGCACGAGTTCGCGCGACGCTCCGGCGGCAAGCTCACGCTGATCGAGAATCGCGACGATCTCGCCCGCTATCTGGCTGAGCGGCGCAGCGATCCCGAGCGCACTGCGGGCTGGCTCGCTCTGGAAGGAGCGCATGCGCTCGAAGGCGACCCGAGCAACCTCGACGCGCTGTTCGATGCGGGCTATCGGGTGATCGCGCCGACACACCTGTTCGACTCCGAGTTCGCCGGATCCGCAAGCGGGGTGGGCAAGGGAGGGCTCACCGCGTCGGGCAGAGAATGGCTCCGCCGCATGGAGGCGAAGCACATGATCGTGGACCTGGCGCATGCCTCGTCCCAGACGATCGACGACGTCCTGGCGCTGGCGCAGCGGCCCGTGGTCGTCTCGCACACCGGCGTGAAAGGCACTTGCGACAACAACCGCAACTTATCGGACAACCAAGTGCGCGCCGTAGCGAGGAAGGGCGGCCTGATCGGGATCGGCCTGTGGGAGGCGGCGACTTGCGGCAGGGATGTCGCTTCCAGTGTCCGCGCCATCCGCTACACGGCGAACCTCGTCGGATTCGATCACGTCGCGCTCGGGTCCGACTGGGACGGCTCGGTTGCGGCCCCGATCGATGCCGGCCAGACAGTCCAGTTGACACAGGCATTGCTGGAGAGCGGCCTCACGCCGGACCAGGTCGCGATGGTGATGGGCGGGAACGTCGTGCGCCTGCTGTCGCAGCTTCTCCCCTAGCCGTGAGTCGGCTGCGCGTTGCGGCTCACGGCAGTGCATGGTAGCGTTCTGCATCCCATCTCGTGCCAAGCGCGTCTTGACTGGACCTCGATCCGATGAATCGCGTCCCGCACGAGAATCCACCCTTCGCCTTACCGATCGTCGCGCCGGCCGAGCCTTCGGCAGCGGTGGTACGAGCGCCCCTTCGCCGCTCGTGCAGCGATGCGGCCGGGGCAGCGACGGCACGCGCTCGCCGATAAATCCTGCAGCGGAGCCGAGATGCCGGCCAGGCCTTGCGCAGCGTGCGGTCATGTGGTTGCCGACGGCGCAAACTACTGCGAACGCTGCGGCGCGCGTGTCCCTGCCGCATGCCCTGCTTGCGGCGCCGAACTCGCAAGCTCCACCGCTCGGTATTGTTCCTCCTGCGGCGAGAAGCTGGGGCCGCAGGATGAGACATCCGCATCGGTCCACTCGGCCGCCAAGCCGCTTGCACCCGAGCGCCGCGCCGCCGAGCGACGGCAGACCACGGTCCTCATGTGCGACCTCGTGGACTCGACGGCGCTCAGCGCTGACCTGGACCCGGAGGAGGTGCTCGTCGTCTTGCAGGGCTTCCTCGATACCGCGACCGCGATCGTCCATAAGCATCGTGGATTCATCGCGCGGTACATGGGCGACGGGCTGCTCGTCTATTTCGGGTACCCCCGCGCGGACGAGCACAGCACAGAGCTTGCGGTTCGCGCCGGGCTTGAGTTGGTGAAGGCCATCCACGCGCTGCGCCCGTTGCCTGAGATCACTCTGCAGGCCCGCGTGGGAATTGCGACGGGCATCGTGGTCGTGGGCGACTTGATCGGGACCGGCTCCTCCCGCGAAGCCCCGGCGATGGGAGTCACGCCCAATCTCGCTACGCGCCTCCAGTCCGTGGCGCGTCCGGGAACGGTCTACCTATGCCGGGAGACGTATGCGCTCGTGGGGAGGTTGTTCGACTGCAGCTATGTCGGCGCCCACCGTCTCAAAGGCTTCCGCTCGCCGGTGAACGTTTGGGAGGCGGTCGGCACGCGCACTGTGGAGAGCCGCTTCGAAGCGCTGCACCCGCTGGCGTCCGCGACGCAGCTCGTGGACCGCGAGAAGGAGCTCGCTCGTCTCATGCCCCTGTGGGAGCGGGCCCGGAAAGGAAAGGGCCAATTCGCGTTTGTCATCGGCGATCCGGGAATCGGCAAATCCAAGCTGGTGAGCACACTTCTCGAGCACATCGCAGCCGACAACGTCGTTGCGCTGCGCATGCAAGGCGCGCCCAACTACGAGAACAGCGCGTTCTTTCCCATCATCGACCTTCTGCGGCGCATGCTTGCGTACAGCTCGGCCGAGGCACAGCAGGCGCCGGACGCGAACGTTCAAGTGTTCCTCGCCGAGCGCTACGGTCGGAGCGCGGCGGAAGCGGAGCTGATCCGGGATCTGCTGTCCCCGGCGGCGGAAGAAGGGCTCGCGCTGCCCAACCCGACCTCCGAGCGCCGGAAGGAGAGCACGATCCAGGCGTTGCTCGGCTTGATGGGGGCAGTCGCAGCAAGGAAGCCGCGCGTGCTGCTGGTCGAGGATGCGCAATGGGCCGACCCCAGCACCATCGAGGTCCTGGCGCGGCTGGTCCAGCGGCTGCATCGATTGCCGGTGCTGCTGCTCGTCACGTGCCGGCCGGGATTCGAGACGACCAGGATCGCGCGCAAGCCTGCGCGCAGACTCGTGCTCGACCGGCTCGGTAAAGGAGACAGCGCCGCGCTCATCCGGAACCTGTCCGGCGGGAAACCGCTGCCGGCGGACCTCATGGAGCTGATCCTGACGCGGACCGATGGAGTGCCGCTCTTCGTCGAGGAGCTGGCGAAGTCGATGCTCGAATCCTCGACGCTCAAGGAGTCCGGGGATCGTTACGAATACTCTTCCTCCCGCGCACGGGATCCTGTCCCGACCACTCTGCGCGACTCGCTGATGGCGAGGCTCGACCGACTGCCCGCCGCCAAGGTCATCGCGCAGACGGCTGCGACGATCGGACGCGAATTCAGCTACGAGCTGCTGTCCGCGGTGGCCGCCGTCCCCGCTCAGCAACTGGACGAGGCTCTCGCGAGCCTGACCGAGTCCGAGCTGATCTTCCCTGCGACCGCAGGGCCAAGCCGCCGCTACCTGTTCAAGCACGCCCTGGTCCAGGAAATCGCTCGGGACTCCCTGCTCGGCAGCCGGCGCCAGACCCTCCACCGCAGGATCGCCGAGCTTCTCGAGACACGGTTCGCCGAACCCGCAAACAACCAGCCGGAGATCCTTGCCCATCACTACACCGAGGCGGGAGACTACCGCAGGGGCGCCGAGTTTTGGCGCTCGGCGGGCTTGAGCGCCGTGCGCCGGTTCGCGAACCACGAGGCGGCCAGCCATCTGCGCCGCGCGCTGCACGTCCTTTCCCTCTGCCCGGAAACCGCCGAGCGCAATGCGCAGGAGTTGGAGTTGCTCGCGATCTTGGGACAGGTTCTGATCGCTGCAAGCGGGTATGCATCCCCTGGAGTCGAGGACTCGTTCCGTCACGCGCGAAAGCTCTTCGCCGTCACTTCGAACAACGCACACAAGGCACTGGTCCTCAGGACGCAGTGCCTGTTCCTCGTCACTCGGGCTCGATACGCCGAGGCACACGGGCCGGCGCGCGAGCTGGCTCAGCTTGGCGTCGAATCCGCAGAGCGGCGCGCTCAGGCGGATGCGGATTTTGTGGAAGGCTTGGCCCACCTGTATCAGGGCAACTTCACTCAAGCGCGCAGCCATCTGGAGCATGCTGTCGCAATCCTCGGCTCGCCCGAAGACGGCGACCTCAGCGTTTCCTGCCTGGCCTTCCTGGGACGCACTCTCGCATTCCTCGGTCAGCTCGATTTGGCATTGGCGCAGTGCTCGCGCTCGCTCAACCTCGCTCGCCACTTATCGGATCAGCGCGCACTTCCGCAGGCATCGGGCATGCTGGTCCTGGTGAGCCAGGCGCGCGGCGATCTCCCTGCGACGCAGAGATGGACGAAGAGAACGCTGCGGCATTCCAAGGAAAAGGGCACGATGTACTGGCTGCGGGTGGCCGAGTTCTTCGACAACTGGCTGCGCGCGTATGTGGACGGCCGGCCGGGCGCCCTCACCGGCATTGCCAACAGCATCGCGAGCTACGAGGCCACCGGGGCCCGCGTGGGCCTTTCGTTCTTCCTTGTGCTCCAGGCGGAAGCGCAGCAACGGGTCGGGCAGTATGACGACGCGCTGACGGTCCTGGACCTCGCGCTCAACCATGTCGAGCAAACCGGCGAAGCCTACTACGCAGCCGAGGTGCACCGAAGGCAAGGTGAGCTGACTCTGGCCCGCTGGGGGACCGCGCAAGCGCAGGCGGCGGAGGCATCTTTCCTGCGCGCAATCGAGATCGCTCGCCTCCAGCAGGCGCGCACTTGGGAGCTTCGCGCCGCCACGAGTCTCGCGCGCCTATGGCTGGCGCAGGGACGCGATCCCGCCGCCTACCGCCTGCTCTCCGCAGTGCATGCAGCGTTCTGCGAGGGCGCTGACACAACCGACCTGCGCGAGGCCGCCGCGCTGCTCGCAGAGCTAAGCGCTCGCGGTGCGGGGAGCGAGATTGCGGGTGTGGGCGACGAGAAGGATCAACGGCTCGGGAGCGCTTGACTGAGCGCGTGCCTCGCGTTTCGCCATCTCGGCGAGCCGGTCGAGCTCTCGATGTGCGTGCTCCGCCTGCGCCTTATAGGCGGCGAGCAACTTCGCTCTCACCGCTTCGTCCCCGCGGTCCCCGCTCTCGAACAGGCGCCTGATCTTCTCGTCGCGGATCGCGAGCGCCGCGGGCAGCGTGAGGATCCCTTCCTTGATGTCCTCGTCGCCTCCCCCGCCGAGGTCCTTCTGCTGGAACAGGTCGGCGACGTCGTCGCATCCGTGGTAGAGCGTGCCGAGCAGCCGGCCGAACCGGCGCAGCCGCTGGTTTCTGGCGCCCAGACACGCGCAGACCTCGAACATCGAGCCCGTATCCTCCCGGGCCAGCCAGTACCAGTCGCTCAGCCCCAGCGCCCGCTTGCGGTTTTGCCACTGCAGGCATTCGGCGACCGCCAGGCGCTTGAGCAGCTCCGACAACAGGCGCAGGTCGAAACGCACCGGTCCGACCCAGTCCAGATCCGGTTCGCCCTCGCCGGGTTGCATGGTCTCCGGCTTCGCGGCTGCATACCGCTTCCGGAACACGCTCCGCGCGGAAGGCTCGCTCCTGGAGGCCGCGCCGGGCCGGGCGTTCGCGAGATCCGGCTCGGTGCGCCGCGGAGGTTGCGGATAGCGATCGTCGCATTCGTCGACGACTTGTCGCGCGAGCAGGTCGTAGCCGTCCGCAACGATATAGCCGGCGACCATGTATGCGGTCAGCTCGTCGTATTTCTTGTGCATCGTCGGCTTGCCGCGGCGCGTATCCGATTTGTCCACCAGGTCGTCGATGATCAGCGAGACGTTGTGGAACATCTCGACCACCTGAGCGCTCGTGATGAGACTGTCCGGCACCGGCCGCCTCGACATCGCCCGGTGGCAACTGAACACGGTGAGAGGACGAAAATACTTCGCGTCGCAATCGAACTGGTGATCCAGCATCTCGCGCACGAAGGGGTCGGCGCGCTGGCGCCAGCCGACGATCGCTTCCTTGAGGCGCTCCATGTCGGCTGCCAGGTGCAGCGCTCGCGCGACATCACGCGTGGAGGTCGCGAGCTGCTCATCGACCGCAGAGAAGAAGAGCTTCTTGCGGCGCACGGGTGTCGCTCCGGCAAGCGCGGTACGCTCTCCCGGCAGCAACCGGCGCTGGAATACTTCGATGTCCCGCTGCAGCGCTCGGCCCTGGTCGGCCGCGAACTCCGCGAGCTCGGTCAAGAACAGTGCGACCTCGTCGAGCAGCGCGTCGCGCACTTCCGGCAGCGGATCCGCCTCGGCGCGGTAGTCTTCGATGCGACGCCGGATGGCGGGAAGCCGCCAGGACACGAGGCGTTGCCAGTCGAGCCCCATGCGCACGCCGGCGTTCGCCACGAGCTCGTTCGCCCGGATCATCAGCGCCAGCGGATCCGGGTCGGGCAGCGCCGCCTGCGGCGAGCCCGACCGCTCGCCGCGGAGCCGGTTGCGCATCTGCCGCTCGCCGATGGCACGCCAGACCTCGGCGATGTCCGGCATCAGGCGCGAGGCTTTGAGCAGGTCGGCGATGGTGCGCCCCACCTCCTCGGCCGACGTGTCGAATTCTCTTGGCATACTCGATCTCCGCGGGTATCAGGCAAGCGAAACCGCCGGCGACTTCCCTTGCAACGCCGATCGATTATGAGCTTTAATGCGCGCAAAGGCGAGCACCAGGCGGCCGCAGTCGCAGCTCGGCCGCCCCGGTGTCGCGCGAGGCCGGATCGTCATCTCGGGGAGGAGATTTTGCTATGGCAGCGGACACCGGGGAACGGCGCGACCCCAAGGCGCCGAACGCCGCCTTCGGCCGAGCGGGGTCGGTGCTGGCGGCCGCATGGTCCGAATTCTTCGCGCGCGCGTTCGAGGCCGGCGGCAGGACCGTAAGCGACGCGATCGTCCAAGCGCTGTCGCCGGCGCAACGCGACGGGTCGTCGTCCGGCGGGATCGAGGCGCTGATCGAGCGCTATCGCCAGGTCCTCGGAGAGACGGCGAGCCTGCTGCCGGCGGTCGGGCGCTATCTCACCGGGCTCGCGAAGCCGGTGAGCGGCGGAACGAATCGCCTCCTGTTCCGAGTCAGCACGCGGGAGTCGCTGGACGCTGGTGCGCAATGGCAGATCTCGGCACGCGAGGATGAGCCCGATTGGCCGGTTCGCATCCTCTTCACGACGCAGACGACCATTGAAGCGCTCGAGAGCGCAGCCAAGTCCGGGCTGCAGCCAGGCCCCGCTACGCTCGCCGATCTGGTGTTCGGGGTGGGGGTCACCATCGAATGCCGCAACGTGCGCGACCTCGCCGCGTTGCTCGACGAGCTCAAGTATGAATTCAGACGGCGTGGCCCGAGCGCGCTGCCCGAGATCCGGGAGCAGTTGCGCGCCCTGCTCGATCCGGAGCTCGATCAGTATTACCCGACGCTGACGGTCTTGAAGCATGCGCTGGGCGAGCAGGTGATGGAAAGGATCGTCGTGGAGCGGATCCTGTATATGTATGCCGACGCACTGGAGGGAAGGGCGAGGCAATTGGGGCCCGGCGTCCTCGCGTGGATCCAGGAACGGTTTCGGTCGGTGGGCATCGTGCTGTCCGACACAGTCTCGGCGGTGGCCGGCCGGCACGACGGCCTGATCCTGGACCACCTGAACGACGCAGTGTACGAGGTCAGGTACTCCATTGATCACTACGACGTGTACGGCCTGCGCGAGGGTCGCCGCTACAGCGTGTCGTGGGATGGGCACGATGTCGATGTCCTGCTGCCGGTCCGGGTGCTCGACGCGTCCCAGGGCTTCGTGGTCTGGTCGATCGACAAGCGCACCGTCCAGGAGCAGCTCGACTGCGACGGCACGGACCTCGAGGCATGGGATACCGGCGGAGGCAAGACGCCGGTCGTCCTGTTCTTCGTCGACCAGCGTGAGGGCGACCTCGGGGCTTACGCCGAGATCGTGCTCGGCTGCCTCGCGACCCCGCCGGGCCAACCGCTTGGGGTCGGGCTCTGGACGCTAGGCGAGGTCCCCATCAACAGCCCACTCGCCAAGGCCGCGAACGAGGCGATCTGGGGCTATCGGAAGCTCGAGGCGCGGATCGAGATCGACTACCGCGACAGCTCCGTCATCTGCGAGCTGCGCGGGACCTCTACCCGCGATGACGGCGAGCCGGCATTGCGCCTGACCCTGCCGCGCGGCGGAGAGGCCGCGTCGATGCCGCTGCCGCTGCTCGCCTACACGATGAAGTCACAAGGCCCCAAGACGCAGACCAACCTGCACCGGACCGTGATCACCCGGAGCGGGTCGGGAGAACAGGTCCGCGGTGGGGCCACGGGCGTGTCCTTGGTTGTCGGCAATCGCAACGCGTTCCGCCTCTGCGACAATCTGAGATACCTGGGACTGATCGATGACTACGGCGTGCTCGCACGACGCCCCTTATTCACCGTCTGGACCGAGCGCGTGATGGCGGAGATCGGGGCCCCCGCGCTCGTGGTGCCTCCGAGTAATGACGATTCGTAACCGGCCTCTGCGTCGGCGGCGCACCCGAGCCGACCGGCCGCCTCAGTCGCCGTCGCCGTAGGGCAGCTCGGCGATCCATTGCGCCGCGTCGATCGCGAACTGGGCCCAGTCGGCCGCCATCGCGCCAGGTGCGCCGAGCTGATCGGCGATTTCCCCAGCGACCTGCTCGGCGGACAACGCACGATCGGGCGTAGCTGCGAGTTGGATCAAACGCGACCAGGCCTTGGCGGCGGCCGCATGCGGCGTCAGCAACAGCTTCAGCGCGTCGGCGTTGACGGCGGGATAGGTGTCCGGAAGCAGGACCGGGATCTCCCGCAGCTCCGGCGCATCGGCCGCCAGGCCGCGATCGGCCCTGGCTTGCGCTTGTACGGCACGGGCCGCGCGCAGGCCGGTCACCACGGCCGCTTCCACGGAGACGATGCCGATCTCGTTGTCGCAAAAATCGCCGGCCAGGAACAAGTTGGGGATCTCGGTCCGGGTTCCCGGCCGCCACGGCTCAGTGCCCACCTCGTTCAAGAACAGCGGATCGCCGTCGTTCAGCTGCAGATAGGTCCTCGAGGAATCGATGTCCTCGTCATCGAAGTCCACGAAGCGCTTGAGGTCCTCGATGATGACCCGCACCACATCGTCGGGATCCATCCCCTCGACCTTGTAGAAGTCGGTGGCGGCAACGCTCAGGTAGGTCCCGGCCACGCCGGAGTCTGGATCGTGCTCCCAGATCTGCGAGTTGTCGATGAAGCTCAGCCCATAGGCGGAGCCGCGAAGCACGACATGACCGTCGGGCACCCCGGTCAGCTTACGGGTGAAATACAGATCCAGCACCGCCACCACGCCGCTTTGCAGCTTGCGCACCGTCGCCAGCGAAGGCAGCAGCTGCCGGATCGGGTTGGGTCGCTCCTCGCTGGCGCTCGCGTTCACCAGGTCCGCGAGTGCTGCGGGCGGCACGGCCACGATCACGTAATCTGGGGGGAAAGCGAACGCCTGTTCCGGGCTGGTGGGGAACTCCGCGGGCTCACCCGGTGCAGGCACGCGGCGCCAACCGCGCACATCCGAGAATCGGAACCTCAGCCCGTTGACGCGCGGCGCACGGCCGGCTCCCGATTCGAGGCTCTCCCCTTCGAGCGCGGTGACGCACACGCCCACGTGAATCTGGCAGCGCCTCTTCGCGAGCGCCGCCTCGAAGGCCTTGAACATCCCCTCGTAGCAATTCTGTTTCAGGATCCACAGCATCGGCTCGGGCTGGGCGAGGCTGTATTCGATATAGCGGCGATAGGCGTACGCCGAGCTGTAGTACGTGGGCACGGCAAACGCCTTCGAGAGCAGGTGGTCGTGGAAGCTCGCGCTGCGCTCGGTCACGTACCAGCGCGAGCGCATGAAAGCGTGCACGCTGGTGCGATCCAGATAGCGGGCTGGATTCAGCGGGTGACTCACGAGGTCGGCCGCCGAGTAGAACCACAGGAACATATCGGGGATCGGCTCGGCCCCCGAGAGCAGGTTCTCGCTCGCCTTGTCGATCGCGCTCAAACCGCGCAGACGATGCATGCGAGTGGAGGCCGGTTCGGTCCCGGGGAACAGATGCGTCACGTAGTTGATCGCGCGGAAGCGTTGCGTCTTCTCCCGCCCGATGTCGCTCATCAGCTCCCAGAAGTTGCGATACCAGTTGAGGTACATGTGATAGCAATGCTCGTGGTACACGTCGTCCGCAACCTCGACGCGCAGCTCCTGATCGGCGCGACGGTACAGCGAGACGTTGAAGCGGAGATGGATCTTGTTCGACGTGCCCTTGATCTTGACGGCACCTTCGGTGCCGCGCGCAGCGCCGCTCACGGAGGCGGCGGAGAGGCCCTTCACCTGCCGGCCGCCTTGCACCCCGCTGCAGTTCAGGACCCGGCTCTGGCGCGTGAGGTGCGCCTTGATCCAGTCCTCCACCACCGGTGGCACCGGGCTGCCCGCCTTGGTCTTCTGGCTGAGGCCGCTCAACTGCTTCTGCTTCGTCGCGCCGAGAGCGCCGACCATATGGCTTTCGATGGTATGCCGGTGCGCGCCCAACTTTCCCCCCAGGTATACGCGCTGCTCCAGGACGTGCACCTCGAAGCCCCGCTCGGCCAGCCGCAACGCCGCAGTGAGGCCTGCGATCCCGCCCCCGATTACTGCCACACGGATCTTCTGTGCCATCGCATGCCTCCAACATAGAGCGCGTACGTCTAGCCCGGATATTTCATGAGGGACTCGGGATGATGGCGTGACGAGTTCCGAGCCAGTTTCGGCTCGACGCTCGCAGCCAATAGCCACGACTATTGGCAAGAGCGGCATGCCGAAAATGGCCGGAAATCGTCCGCCAGCGCCCGAGTAGCCCGACGGTACAAAATGTACCCAGTCGGGTTTGGCTAGGAGCAACACGCATAGGGGGACTCGCCCAATTCGGGGGCGTCTTCATGAAATATCCGGGCTAGCATGGGGCAGTTCCGCCGTGACTGCAAGGGCGCGTATACTGAGCGCGCGCGCTGCCGCACTCGGTAGCAGCCAGCGATCTGCACAACAGCGCCCGTGGCACGAATCGGCGTGAGCGCGGTGCGGCCGATGCGGCGCGCCCAGCAAGGTTTGAGTCCAGCCTGATGCGCTCAAGTGGGAGCAGCCATGGATTTTCTCGAGGTGTCGGACGACAGCCTGCAGCAGACGATCGCCAAGGCGGGTCAACCGCCGCTGCTCGTTGCATTCGGAAACGCACAGTGCGGGCTGTGTAGCGATGTCAAGGTAACGCTGCTCTCGCTGGCCGAGCAGGCTTTTAAGGACAAGCTTCGCCTCGCGAGCATGGACGTCGATGACAGTCCAAAGAGCGTGGAAGAGTTCGGCATCCTGAGCGTGCCCAATCTGGTCTTGTTCAAGGGCAGCGCGGATCAGCGTTCGGGATGGATCGGTCCCTGGGCGGCGGGCAAGCTCAAGAAATTCCTGCAAAAGCAACTCCAGACGTCCGCGAAGTCGGGCCCGATCTCGCCCAACGCCTACCCGTAACCTGGATCATTCATGCAGACGTGCTGAATGACGCGTCTGCGCCGAGCGGCGAGGCCATGCAGCGCCCGGAAGCGCGTACGTCGTGATTCGGCGGGCTACTCGGGCGCGCTGCAACGTGGAGCACGGGCCCCTTTGGGGATGTGCTCGGTGTCCCGGGACGCAGCGAGATCCGGGTCAGCCGGCCGCAAGGCCGAGATAGCGCACGCGCGCCGGCTTGAGGACCGCCAGCGCGAGCACGGCCGTGGCGAAATTCATGGCGATCACGACCGTGAACACGCTGACCCAGGTCCCGGTCCGTTGATACAGCAGCGCTGCGAGCGGGCCGCCGAGGATGGAGCCCACGCCCTGCGCCATGTACAGAAATCCGTAATTGGTCGTGGCGTGGCGCGCGCCGAAGGTGTCGGTCAAGGTGGAAGGGAACAGCGAGAAGATCTCTCCCCAGCCGAAGAACACCAGCCCCGAGAGCAGAACGAAGAGCACGGCGTCGTCGCGCGTGAGCAGCCATGCCGTCATCGCCACGCCTTCGAGCGCGAATGCGATGAACATCGTGTTCTCGCGGCCGATGCGGTCCGAGAGCCAGCCGAAGAAAGGGCGAGTGAGCCCGTTGGTGAGGCGATCCAAAGTGAGCGCCAGCGGCAGCGCAGCCACCCCGAGCACGGTCAGTTGGGCGATACCGAAGTCTCTGGCGAAGGCCGCCATCTGCGAGATCACCATCAGCCCCGACGTCGACATCATCGTCATCATCCCGAACAGCAGCCAGAACAGCGGGCTGCGCAACATGCGCGCGGGCGAGACGTCGCGGGGCGACGGCACCTTTGCCGCGCTGGTAGGAAGGTCGAGCCGATCCGGCGGGCGCCGCAGGCCGATCGCCGCGGCGAGCCCGATCGCTCCCAGCAGCAGTCCGTAGGTGGCCAGCGTGCGCTCGTAGCCGACCGCGGCGAGGCTCGCCGAGATCGGAAATGTCGTGAGCATCGCGCCCATGCCGTACCCGGCCGCGACCAGGCCGGTGGCGAGGCCGCGCTTGTCGGGAAACCATTTGACCATCAGCCCGATCACGCCGATGTACACGATCCCGGTGCCCAGTCCGCCGAGCAATCCGTACGTGAGGTACAGACCGGTGAGATCGCGCGCGCCGGCCGCGAGGATCCAACTGCTCCCGGTGAGCACCGCACCGGCGCCGAGCAACCGCTTGGGCCCGAACCTGTCCACGAGAAGCCCTTGCAGCGGCGAGAGGAACGTCTGCAACACGATCAGGATCGAGAACGTCACCTGCAGTTCGGCCAGCGTCACCCCCAGCTTTGCCGAAATCGGCTTCGTGAACAGGGTCCACACGTATTGCGGGCTCGAGATCGCCATCATGCAGATCAGGCCAATCGCAAGCTGCCGCCAGCGCCCAGCCGCGGCCGGGCTCGCGCCGGCGGTCACGACTTCCTCCGGCCCGGGAGTCGGCGCCTTGCCATCCATCGCCATGACCTCTGCCTTGTCTCGTGAAGCGAGGAACTCGGGGCCGGCAGATGCGCAGCCGTCCAGGCGGCTGTCAGCCCGCCAGCGCCGCACCAGCCGGGCGGGCCAGCACCTCGACGGCATCGCCGGGACGCACCTCTCCCGGTTCCACGACATGCATGTAGATGCCGCGCAGATTTCGGTGCCGCAAGTGGATCGCTCCGACGAACCGAAGCGCGTCCGGCCCGAAGCGCGCATGAAATTTCCGGCAGCCGTTGTGCGGCATCGGCGTGACCTCGAGAAGCGCCTCCCCCACGCGCAACCGGCTACCCGCCGGCAGGTTCGCTGTGGACAGATCCAGCTCGAGAAACAGATTGTCGCCGAACAGCGCGAGCGGCTGCCCGTTGGCGATCAGCTGAGCGACGTCGGCTTGCATCACCGAGATCTGCATCTGCGGATCTCTTCCCGCCCGCCGGCCCCAAGCGTCGCCCAGAACGCCGCCATCCGGGGATAGCCCGACTCGATCCACGGCCTCGCGCCGGCCACCTTCGGTCCGCCGCACGATCAGAGCGATCCGCCCCCTGTCCACCGGCGCCGGTGCCAGGCCCTCTAACCCTCGTTCCAAGCCCGCAAGCGCGACAAAACGCGCCGGGTCTCCCACCGAGTTGGAATCCACCGTGGTCGCTCCAATCGTCCTGAACGCGAGGGAAGCATCATAGCCCGACGCCGAGCGCGTCGGACGATCGCCGCGCTAGGCGGCCGCCTGGAATGTGACCGTGAAGCGCGTTCCGCCCTTCGGTGGCTCGCTGAGCGCGATCGTGGCGGCGTGCGCCTTGACAATTTCCTTGACGATGGCCAGACCCAATCCGGACCCGTCGCCCCGCGAGTTGGGGATCCGGTAAAAGCGCTCGAACACGCGCTCCCGTTCCGTAGGCGCAATCCCGGGGCCGCTGTCCTCGACCTCAAGAAACGGTCTTTGGTCGTTGACCCCACAGCGCACGGTGACCTGACCGCCGCGTGGTGTGTACAGGATCGCATTCTCGATCAGGTTGGCGCCGAGCTCCCGTATGAGCCATCTGGATGCGCGCACGGGCGCTGGCGCCGTTTCGAACTCCAGCGCGATGTCATTGGCGAGCGCACGGTCCAGGTACAGCGATGCGGTAGCCGCCATCTCCTCGCTCAGGTCCAGCGACTGCGTCCCCTGTGTGAGGTTGGCGGGCGGTTGGGCGCGCGCGAGCGCGAGGAGCTGGTTGGCCAGATGGGCGGCTCGGCGCATGGCGTGGTGCAGGGCGTTGAGCCCCTCTCGGATCCGCTGCGGGTCGCGCTCCTGTGCGGTCACCTCGAGCTGCGTCTGCAGGCCCGCGAGCGGCGTGCGGAGCTGATGCGCAGCGTTGGCCAGGAAATGCTGCTGGGCCTCCGACGCAGACTTGAGTAACCTCAGCTGATGGTTCAGCGCATCGACCAGAGGCCGGACCTCGCTCGGGACGCCAACATCTTGGAGCGCCCGCAGGTCTCCAGGCGAGCGCTGTTCGAGGTCCGCACGCAGGCGCAGCAGAGGCCTCAACGCCAAGCGCACGCCGACGAGTACGAGCACGAGTGTCGCTACCACCAAGAGCATGTCCTGCAGCAGGTCTTCCTTCACGAAGCGCCGCGTCAGCTCGTCGCGCCTGCGCGTGGTCTTCGCAACCTGGACGGTCATCTCGCCGAGCGGCGTCGCGGTCCGATAGACCACCACACGCACCCCGTTGTCCCGATACTTCGCATCGAAGAAGCTGGGGCTTCGCTCGAACGACGAGGGAGCCGAGGGCAAGTCAGGATCTCCCGCCACGACCGCGCCGTCCGGTCCGCGCACCAGATAACGCATGTCCTCGGAATGATCGGCGCGCAGCGTCAGTGCGGCCTCGGGGGACAGATCGAGCGCGAGGCGTTGGTCCTTGGTGCGCACGTGTGCGGCCAGCGCAACGGCGGTATCGGCCAAGGCCTGATCGTAGGCGTCCTGCGTGTACTCTCCGGCTGCGCGGAAGTCGCACCACAAGTTGAAGACCAGCAACACGCCGAGTGCCGGCATCAGCAGCGCCAGCAAGCGCCCGTGCAGGCTGCGCGGGAACGCGCTACGCTTCGGCAGGCGCATCGAGCCGATAGCCGAGACCGCGGATGGTGCGGATCTCGATTCCTGCGGGCTGGAGCTTGGCGCGCAACCTCGACACGTACACCTCGACCGCGTTGGTGGTGAGCTCGCTGCCCCAGCCCACCAGGGTCTGCACCAGGCAGCTCTTGGTAACCATCTTGGGCGAACTGAGCAGCAGGCACTCGAGGATCTCCCACTCGCGCCGCCTCAATTCCAGCGGTTGCCCGTTCAGTTGTGCGACTTGTCGCCCCAGATCCAGCTCCAGCCTCCCGCAGGTGAGCTGAGAGCTTGCCACCGCCTTGGAACGGCGGATCAGCGCGCGCACGCGCGCGATCAGCTCCGGCAGTTCGAACGGCTTCGCCACGAAATCGTCGCCCCCCAGCTCCAGGCCGTCGACTCGGTCGTTGAGGCTGTCGCGCGCAGTCAGGATCAGCACAGGCCGTGCGTCGCCCGCCCGACGCCAGCGGCGGATCAGCTCGAGTCCATCGATGCCGGGCAGACCCAGATCCACGATGGCGAGATCGAACGCCTCATGCCGCGCGCAGGCTTCCGCCTCTTCGCCCGAACGGAGATGGTCGGCCGCGAAGCCAGCCCGCTCCAGCCCGCGCTTGAGCGCTCCCGCCACCCATCGGTCGTCTTCGACGATGAGAACGCGCACTGCCTATCCCGCCAACGCCGCTGCCAACGCGTTGTCTTTCCACACGGGGATGCGTTCGTCCTGCGCGTTCCGTCGCTGCAGGAACTCGACTGCGGTCTGCGCGACGGCGTCGCGCTCGTTGTCCAGCGTCAGGATGTGATAGCTGTCGTCGAAGACGCGTCGCACCACCTCGCGCGAGGCGATGCGGGTGCAAACCAGGTTCGCACTGCGCAGGCTGGACACGTCGTCCTCCCGCGCATGCATCACCAGCGCCGGGACCGAGACGTTGCGAAGCGAGCGCTTCGCCACACGGATCAGACGCTGCGCCTGGTACACCGCCGCCAACGGCAGGTGCGCCGCGCCGGCGATCGAGCCCCCCTTCCGGTCCATCTGGCGCCCGACCCATTCGCGCAGACGCCGATTCTTGATCCCGTACGGGTCGGTTTCTCGCACCCGCCACCACCGCCGCAGCGGGGTGTAGTAGGCGAGCGGCAGCAGCACGCGCAGCCGAGGGATGTTCCAGCCGTCATAGAACAGCGTAGTCGAGATCAACACCAGCGAGTCGACGAGCGCGCGCCGGGCGGCGATCTCGATCGCGATGTTCGACCCGATACATAGCCCCCCGATGGAAACCCGCGTATAGCGGCTGGCGAGCTCGTCGAATTGCGCCATGAAATACTCGATCCAGCGCTCGAAGCGGTCGATGCCTCCGCGGCTTACCGCCTCCATCCCGTAGCCCGGTCCATGCGGGGCCCGCACGACATACCCGGCATCCCGCAACCGGCCGGCGAGCGGCGCCATCTCGTGAGGAGTGCCGCACAGCCCATGTATCAGCAATACAGCGTGTGTGCCGGCCGCGCGCGTCGAGGCGGCGGCTGGAAGTCCAATCCTAGTTTCGTCCATTCCCCATCCATGCCTTAGCGCCGCGGCGCAGCCGCGCCGAGGTCGCGGCTGGAGGTGCAGTCGTATTATCGACCATCGCCCATCCGTGCTTTAGCGCGGCAGCCGACCACACTCGCTATCGCATAGTCCCCATTGAGGTCTGCCGATGCGGTCGGTTGAGCTCACAGTGCCCCCCACGTTACAGGATCTAACCTGACATCCACTTGACACGACGATCGCGCCACGCCGGACAGATCGGCATACTTCGTCATTCCGCACCGAGGCGGTGCCGGCGCTGTTCGCAGGAGCGCAGTCGCACGCCGGCAGCGCGGTGAGAGCCCGGTCCGATCGAGCGCTCCGGACGAGTCTCGCGCCCGGACTCAAGGTACCCGGCGAACCGTCGCGTCGAGCATCGCTCGGCTGCACATCGATGCCGTGTGAGGGGCAGCGCTTGAGCCGCTACCCGCCTCACGCGGCGTCCGTCGCGCTCCGCGCGAGTCCGTGATCGGAAAACGCCTCGGTCCATACGCCGGCTGCGCCGCGCGGCTGACTTCGATGGGCTTCGCCGACCCACGCACTTAGTGCCGCCAGGGATAGAACGCGCTATGCTGTGCTGACTGGACGCAGTCGGCGGTCGCGCTGTCCAGGAACGAAGAACGAAGCCGCCCATCCCCAGATGACCGACCAACCACCAGAGGTGCCTGCCTTGGTGCAGCTGTTGAGAGCACCCGTATTCCCCGATCGGGAGCAGACTCGGCAAGCGCGGCTGCTTCATGTGTTCGTGCTGGGCGCGATGGTTGTCGTCACCGCGACGTTGGCGGTGATCACTGTTGTCATGCCGCAAAACGCGGCGCGCTGGGTCACGAACGCGCTGTGCGCAGACGGCCTGGGCGTTTTGCTGCTGGCTCTGAACCGCCGCGGCTACACACGCCTCGCGAGCGTCACGCTGGTCGCCGCGACCGGTGTGTTCATCACCATCATGGCGCTCACCGCCGGCGGCATCAGAGCGCCTGGCATCACGGGCTACATCTTGGTCGTGATTCTCGCCGGCTTGCTTCTAGGGGTGCGGGCCGGCATCGCCGCCGTCGTCTTCGTGGGGCTCATGGGTCTGGGCCTGGTCTATCTGGACGCGAAGCATTTGCTGCCGGCACGAACCGTGGTGCATACCCCGCTCACGGTCTGGATCACCGACTTGCTCTACATCTTCCTCGCCCTTGCGGTCCAGCAGTTGTCGACGCGGTCCATGCAAAACGCGCTGCACGGGGCCCGCTCGGAGCTGGCCGAGCGCAAGCGGGCCGAGCAAGCACTGCGAGAGAGCGAGGCCCGCTTCCGAGTGTTGGCGGATGCATCGTTCGAAGGCATCGGGTTGACGGAGCAGGGGATCGTGATCGACGTCAACGAGCAGGCGGCACGCATGCTCGACAGCACGCGTGCGGAGCTGATCGGCCGGCCGGTGATGGATTTCGTCGCGCCCGAATCCCGCGATTCCGTGCGCCAAGCGATGCAATCGGGCACGACCGGGCCGTATGAGCATCTCGCCCGGCGTGTCGATGGCACCGTGTTCCCGGTCGAGATCCGTGCCGGGCAGATCACCAGCGGCGGGCGTAGGCTGCGCGTGACGGTCATACGCGACATGACCTTTCGCAAGCAGGCGGAGGAGGCGCTGCGGGAGAGCGCCGAACGCCTGCGCAGCCTCGGCGACAATCTGCCCAACGGCGCGATCTACCAAGTCGTCCGCGACCACGACGGGACGATCCGCTTTGCCTATGTGAGTGCGAGCGTCGAGCGCATCCTCGGCGTGACGCCGGCCGCGCTGCTGGGGGACTCCGCCGTATTCGCGCGTCAAGTCGTCGCGGACGACTGGGCGCTGGTGGTGGAAAAGCGCGAGGAGTCGCTCCGCAACTTGAGCGTATTCAACGTCGACGTGCGCGTGCGCGCGGACGGCGGGGCGTTGCGATGGATCCATCTGTGCTCGGCACCGCGGCGGCTGCCGGACGGCCGCACGCTCTGGGACGGCTTCCTGATGGACATCACGCAACGCGCGCGCGGCGAGGAAGAGCGCATCCGCCTCGAGGCGCAGCTGCGCGAATCGCAGAAAATGCAGGCACTCGGCGTCCTGGCGGGCGGCGTTGCGCACGACTTCAACAACATCCTGGCGGCGATCAAAGGCAACGCCCGGCTCGCCATCGAGGATCTGCCCGCGAACCATCCGCTGCAGCGCAGCCTGACGGAGATCGACCAGGCAAGCGCGCGAGCCACCGAGCTGGTCCGGCGCATCCTCACGTTCAGCCGGCGGCAGGAGCCGGTGCGCAAGACGTTGCAACTCAAGGCCGTGGTCGAGGAAGCGCTGGGATTGCTCCGGGCGACCCTTTCCCCGAGCATCAAAGTGCACACCCAGTTCTCCGCCGACCTGCCGGCGGTGTCGGCGGACGCGACGCAGATCCATCAGACCGTCCTCAACCTGGCAGCAAATGCCGTCCAGGCGATGGGCCTGGATGGCGGACGGCTCGGCGTTCGGTTGGAGGCTGTGACGGTGGACGCTGCGCTCGCCCGCACCTGTGCCGACCTCCACGAGGGCCGCTACATCCGGCTCTCGATCACCGATACCGGTCCGGGCATGGACCCAGCGATCCTGGACCGGATCTTCGAACCGTTCTTCACCACCAAGCCGGCGGGACAGGGAACCGGGCTCGGTCTGTCCATGGTCCACGGCATCATGCAAAACCATGCGGGTGCGGTCACGGTGGAGAGCGCACCCGGCGAGGGCACGACCTTCCACCTCTACTTCCCGGCATCCGAGGGCGCGGCGCCCGTCGCCCAGATCACGGTGCGACCTGTCGTGCACGCGCATGGCGAGCGCGTGCTCTACGTGGACGACGAGGAACCGCTGGTGTTCCTCACCAAGCGCATGCTGGAGCGTGTGGGGTATCGCGTGACCGGGTTCACCGACGCGACACAGGCCCTGGAAGCGTTTCGCTCCAGCCCCGGCGAGTTCGATGTCGCCGTCACGGACCTCGCCATGCCGGGAATGCCGGGGCACGAGCTTGCTCGCGAGTTGCTGCGCATCCGCCCCAGTCTGCCGATCATCATGACGACAGGCTATGTCCGCCCCAGGGACAGCGAGCTCGCCAAGCGCCTGGGCGTGCGGGATCTGATCCTCAAGCCCGACACGGTCGACGAGCTTTGTGACCGCCTGCAGCGATTGTTCGTCGGCACGGCCGTCACCACCAACCACTGAGCTTCAGCTCGGCGGGGTCACGAGCGCGTCGCCGCCGCGTCGCAGTGCAAAGGATCGTCCTCTACCTCACGCATTGCGTGATGACGCTGCATTCCATCGGCAACCGCACTGGATCCGGCTCGGGACTGGCGCGCTGCAGCCTGGACCCGAACTGTACGGGTGATCGCTTATGCGCGAAGTGAGCGTTGATCTCCACCGCGACGCTGCGATCGGAGCGACCGACCGCCGGCTGTTCGGGGCCTTTGTCGAGCACCTGGGCCGCTGCGTCTACGGCGGCCTCTACGAGCCGGGTCACCCCACCGCGGACCCCCACGGTTTCCGCCGGGACGTGCTCGCACTCGTGCGCGAGCTCGGTCCCACGATCCTGCGCTATCCGGGCGGCAATTTCGTATCCGGCTACGACTGGGAGGATGGAGTCGGGCCGGCGGCCGATCGGCCGCGCCGTTTGGAGCTCGCGTGGCTGTCGACCGAAACGAATGAGTTTGGCACCAACGAGTTCATCGATTGGTGCCGGCAGGCCGGCGTCGAGCCGATGCTGGCGGTCAATCTCGGCACGCGGGGCCCGGACGCGGCCCGCCGGCTGGTCGAGTATTGCAATCATCCACGCGGTACGGCGCTCTCCGAGCTGCGGCGCGCCCACGGATGGGAACAGCCCCACGGCGTGAAGTTCTGGTGTCTCGGCAACGAGATGGACGGGCCGTGGCAGATGGGATCCAAGACCGCCCAGGAATATGGCCGCATCGCGACCGAAGCGGCGAAGATGATGAAGTGGGTCGATCCCAGCATCGAGCTGGCCGCCTGCGGGTCCTCGGGTCGCAACATGCCCACCTTCGGGACTTGGGAAGACGTCGTGCTCGAGCACGCGTTCGACCACGTCGAATACATCTCCCTGCACACCTACATCAACGACTACGCGGGCGACACCGCCGCCTTCCTCGCCAGCATCGATCTGATGGACCGCTTCATCGACGACGTGGTCGCCATCGCGGACGCGGTCGCCGCGCGCCGCCGCTCCGCCAAGCGCATCATGCTGAGCTTCGACGAGTGGAATGTCTGGTACCGCACGCGGCGTTCGCCCGAGGTCCGAGTGCGGCCCGGCTGGCCCGTCGCGCCGCCGATCCTCGAGGAGATCTACGACGTGGCGGACGCACTGGTGTTCGGCGGCATGTGCATCTGCCTGCTGAACCATGCCGACCGCGTGAAAGCCGCGTGCCTCGCGCAGCTTGTCAACGTCATCGCGCCGATCATGACGCAGACCGGTGGCCCCGCCTGGCGCCAGACGATCTTTTGGCCCTTTGCCCATTTCAGCCGCTTCGGGCGCGGGCGCGTGCTGCGGGCGCGGATCGACTCGCCCACCTATCCGGCCACATACTTCGATCCGCGCGGCGCGCAGGACCTCTACTTCCCGCTGCCGGAGGTGCCGTACCTCAAGCTCGCAGCCGTGCACGACTCAGATGGCGGCGCGCTCACCCTGTTCGCGCTCAACCGCAGCCTGACCGAGGAGATGCCGTTGCGGGTGACGGTGGACGGTTTCTCCGACCTCGCGGTCGACCAGGCGCTCCAGCTGCACGATGGCGATCTCGAAGCCGTCAACAGCAGGCAGCAGCCGGATCGCGTGAGGGCCTCGGCGCTCTCGGCAGTACGAGCGGAAGGCAGCCGTCTCTTCGCGAGCCTGATGCCGGCGTCCTGGAACGTCATCCGCGTGAAGGTCGCATGACCCGCCGGCCGAGGCAATGCGGCGCGCCGGCTGCCCTCACGCGCACGGTCCCTGGTCGATCCGTGACAGCGGAACGGTTATCCTTGACCAGTCCGCCGGCGAGCCGGGACCCGGCCGCCTGCCTCAGCTGGATCTGGCAGGACCGAGTCGCCGACCGCCCGGGACCGCGACCTTTCTCCGCAACGTAACGCCGGAGGTCTAACGCATGCGCGCTCAAGTCATCAACCATGGCGATCTCACCCAGGACTCCCGCTTCCCCGACCGCAACCCGGACAACCCGATGTATGCCTATCGGCTGCTCGCCGAGGGGGATTCGTGGTTCACGCTGGGCGCGGTGCCCAGCAGCAACATCCTGTTCAACATCGAGACGTCGCAACGCGCGGCGCTGGTCACGATCGCCTTCCCCGGGGACACCATCGTCCGGATGGGCGATCCCGCGCACATGCAGCAGCTGCGCCGCCTCCTGGTCGATCCGCGTTTCCTCTACAAGTGGAACACGATCCTGCTCTCCGGTGGCGGCAACGATCTGATCTCCGTCGCCGGCGCCTTGCTCCCGAAGCGCTCCGTCACGAGCACGAGCGCGTCCGATTATGTCGACCCGGCGGCGCTGCAGAAGCTCGTCGGCGACATCCAGCAGGCATACAAGAACATCGTCGATGTACGCGATGAAGCGGGCAGCCCCAACAGCGGCGTGCCCATCGTCGCGCACACTTACGACTACCCCACCCCGCGCGACTCGCCTGCGCGTTTTCTCGGCGTCGGCGTGAAAGGCCCTTGGCTGCAACCGGCCTTGACGGCGGCGGAGATCCCCACTGCGATGTGGCAGCCGATCTCCGACTACCTGCTCGATCAGGTCGCGGAGGCCATCCTTGCACTGGACTCAGAGGCTGCGGGAAGCCAGCAGCTGCCGAGCTTTCATGTGGTGGAGACGCGCAACACCTTGGCCCGCGCCGCGCCGGGCACGACCTCGTTCAGCGGCGATTGGGCGAACGAGATCCATCCAGACACCACCGGGTACAGCAAGCTGGCCGCGAAGATCTCCGCGCGAGTGAACTTGTAACCGGCTGGCCGTCACTCGCAAGAGACCGGCGCCGCCCGGCGGATCGGGCGGTAGGTCTCGCGTCCTGCACGCTCCCGCGCCTCGGGATCAGGCGGGGTCCGGCCGGTTCCACTCCATGATCTGGTTGAACATCTCGCGCTGGCTCTTGAAGCGCGTCACGTCATAGCACCCTAGTGGGCTGGTCCCGGTGCGGCCCACACATCGGTTGCAATGCGTGCACGGCTTGTCCGGGAAGTCCTTGCCTGCCGCGAACTCCTCCAGCAGCCCGGGGTTCGCAATCAGCGAGCGCGCCATCGAGATCATGTCGCAGCTCTTGGAGTCGATCGCGTCCTCCATGACATGCTTGTGCTGAAATCCGCCGTTGACGATCACCGGCAGCTCGATGTCCTTCCGGAACTGCCGGGCCAGGTCGAGATTGATCGCTTCCTCGTAGTTCCAACCCAGCCCGAACAGCAGTCGCGCCACGGGCGACAATGCGTTCACCAGGCCCGCGCGCACCGCGGCCTTCACGGTGAGATGGCGCACGGAGTTGAAGAAGATCTTCACCTCGTCGAACGGAAACCTGCCCGGCACGTCGCATGGATTCGGAAACCCGTACCCGGCCACGACGTGCAGGTAGTCGGCGCCGAGCGCTTTGACTCGCCGCGCGTAGTCGAGCATCTGCGGCAGGTCGTTGCCCGCTCCCCACGGGATGCGGAACAGCGCGAGCAGCAACGGCCGCGCCATGAGGTCGTGACCCGACAGCCGGATGCCGAGCAGGAAGCTGCGCCCGATCCGGGCCCGGACCGCTTCGAGGATGCTCTGCAGAAAACGAAAGCGCCGGTCCGCGTCGCCGCCCCACTGGTCGGTGCGGCGGTTGATCGCGGGGTTCAGAAACTGGTGGATGAGATAGCCTTTGGTGATCGTGATCTCCAGTCCGTCGGCGCCCGCATCCTGCACCCGTGCCGCAGCATCGGCGAAATCGCGGATCGCCTTGTCGATCTCCGGTTTCGACATGGCCGCACGCCGGTTGTAGTAGCCGAACGCGAAGTCGAAGCCGGACGAAGAGGACTTGGCGTCCACTTCCTCCGCGAACAAGCTGCTGTAGGTGGCGTAACCCGGATCGCCGATCTGCACGATGTATCGGCAATCGGTCGCATCCTTGATCGCGGCGATGTACTTGCGCACGTACGGCACGAACTTCGGCCCTGCGATCGACGGATACTGAGGCGGAGACAATCGGTCCTGGTTGACGTGGAACGTCGTCGAGATGATGCCGCCGACACCGCCGTCGGCGAACCGCTTCTCGAAGTTCTTCCACACGTCGGTGACCGTGCCGTCATAGTTCCCCGTCCGCCCGCCGACCGAGGAGCGCAGGATGCGGTTCTTGAAGGTGACGCCGTTGATGGTGAAAGGCTCGAAGATGGCGCTGGTCATGGCTGTCTCTCCGGAGTAGCGGCGAGCGCCTGCAGCTCGGCGGCGGCCGCGCGCAGATCGGCGGTGTCGAAGCCCTCGCCGAACCAGCCGTGGACATCCGAGAGCATGCGCTGCGCGGATTCGTGCCGGCCATCGCGGGCGAGCAGCCTGGCGAGGCTCATCGTGGCGCGCAGCTCGAGCGAGCGCGCGGCCTGCCGCCGGGCAAGCTGGATCGCGGCGCGGAAGCAGTCCTCGGCTTGCGACTCTTGCTCGAGCGGTGGCAGCAACAGCAGCTCGCCCTTGAGGCGCGCGAGCTCCGCCTCCCATTGGTGCTCGCCGTTGCGCGTCACCGCCGCCTGTGCGTTGGCGAGGACCGCGAGACCCTCCTTTGGCCGCCCGAGCTTCGCGTAGCCGAGCGACGAGATCGACATCGCCCAGGGCAGCCCGACCCCCGCCTCTTGCGTCTGGAACTCGGAGAACGCACGCCCGATGTGTTCGAGGCCCGCAGCCGCGTCGCCGCGCGCGATCAGCTCCTGCCCCTCCAGCACGAGCGCGCAGCTTCCGAGGTAGCCCAGGTTCTGCTGCGCCGTCAGAGCGACCAGCTCGTCCAGCATCTGCCGGACCGCCGCAGCGTGGCCACAGCACGCGCGCGTCGCGCATGCAAAGAACAACGCCATCGCGAGCGCAAAAGGCTGAGCCAGGCGGCGCGCGGTCTCGATGGCCTTCGCGCTCGCCGCCGCCGCCTGATCGGGATAGCCGAGGATCCAGAGCGTCCAGCTGAGGTGGAACAACGCGTTCACGCCCGGGTCGATCTGCAGCGCGAGCGGATTGGCGCGTTGCGCCCGCGAATCGTAGAGCGAGAACGCTTCCTCGAGCTCGCTGCGCGCGGAGCCGAAGTCGCCTTGCCAGAAGGCGACGCAACCCGACATCCAGCGTCCCAACATGCGTGAGCCCCGGTCGCCCGAGCGCTCACCGAGCGCGGCCACCGCCAGGCTTTCGTCACGCGCCGAGGCGAGCGCGCCGCGCGCGTAGTAACAGGAGAACAGCCCCCGCCGCGCCTCGATCAGGTGGGGAACGTCCTCGAGCTGCTGGCACAGCTCGCGCGCACGCGCGAAGGCGCGCTCGGTGTCCGAAGAGGCGAAGCCCTTGAGCGCGCGATACGCGGCGCCACGCAGAATTTGCAACTCGAGCTCGAGGCGGCTCGACTCGG
>Ga0335077_10000984_pt1 | contig 33076 bp, 24 predicted proteins | sample Lox_Sample_31_FD_207151 | JGI IMG/M metagenome (GOLD analysis project Ga0335077, IMG submission 207151) | Soil microbial communities from Loxahatchee National Wildlife Refuge, Florida, United States - Lox_Sample_3.1 | ecosystem: Environmental > Terrestrial > Soil > Wetlands | place: USA... | reverse complement strand
GAACGTCCCTGCGCGTCCGCTTTTTCTTCCGCGTCCGGAGCAGCGTCCTCGCTCGCAGGCGCCGCTGCTTCCGCTTCTTGCGGCGGATCGCCTTCCGCGGCCGCGACAGGTTCGGCGGCCTCAGCCTCGGCCTCGGGCGTTTCTTCCGTCGCCACGACGACGCTTTCCGCCGCTGCCTCGTCTTCCGTCGAAGGCACGACGGGAGCCGACGCCTGCGCCTCGATCGCCTCGAAGTACGCGGCGACGGACTGGTGAATCTTCTCCACCATTTTCTCGCCGATGCCGGGAATTTCAACCAGCTGTTCCGGGGTCATGTCCGCGAGTTTTTCAATGGACGTGATGCCCGCCGCTTCGAGCTTCTCGATCGTCTTCGGACCGACGCCCTTGAGCTCCGCGAGAGGCGTGCCGGGCGCGGTCAGCGCGGCCATCTGCGCCTCGATTTCGCGGCGCTTTTCCTCTTCGCTCTTGATGTCGACGTTCCAGCCGATCAGCTTGCTGGCGAGCCGGACGTTTTGCCCCTTCTTGCCGATGGCGAGCGAAAGCTGCGTATCCTCGACGATCACCTCGAGCCGCTTTTCTTCCGGATCGACGATTTGCACGCGCGTCACTTTCGCGGGGCTGAGAGCCTTCTGCGCGAACGCGATCGTTTCCTCGCTGAACGGAATAATGTCGATCTTTTCGCCGCGCAGCTCGCGGATGATCGACTGCACGCGCATGCCCTTCATGCCCACGCACGCGCCCACGGGATCGACGTCCTTGTCGCGGCTTTCGACGGCGATCTTCGTGCGCTCGCCGGCTTCGCGGGCCACGGCGCGAATCTGCACCGTGCCGTCGTAGATTTCCGGGACTTCCATTTCGAAAAGTCGCTGCACGAGGGCGGGATCGGCGCGCGAGACGATCACCTGGGGTCCCTTGGCCGCGCGCTCGACCGCGCGGATCGTGACGCGCAGGCGGTCGCCGACGTTATAGGCTTCCAGGCGCGACTGCTCGCGCTTGGGAAGCCGCGCCTCGGTGCGGCCCAGATCGACGATCAAGTCCGGGCCTTCCATGCGCTTCACCACGCTGTTGATCATCTCGCCGACACGGGTGTGGAATTCGTTGTAGATGGTGTCGCGCTCGGCCTCGCGCACCTTCTGGAGAATGACCTGCTTGGCGGTCTGCGCCGCGATTCTGCCAAGCACGTCGGTCGGCTTCGGCTCGGTGATTTCGCCGCCTACTTCAATCGCTGGATTCTGTTTCCGGGCGTCGGCGAGCGAGATTTCGCGCAGTGGGTCCGCGACTTCCTCGACCACGGTGTGCACCGAATACACGTCCACCTGGCCGCTTTCGGGATTGAACTTCGAGCGGAGATCCTCCTCGGTGCGGTAATACTTCCGCGCCGCCACCACCATCGCGTCTTCGATCGCCGCGACGATAATCTCCGGTTCGATGTGCTTTTCCCGGCTGATCTGCTCGATTGTCTGGTACAGCAGACTCGCCATTCGAATTGCTCCTCGCTCCCAAACCAACCTCCCAGGGTCGCCTCATCGGCGACATGGGAGCCCTCCCATCACAGCTCCACCACCAGGTTCGCCTTGCGAATCCCGGCGTACGGCACGGCGACTTCCCGATCGCGCACCGTCAGTTTCACCACTCCGTCCGCATATCCCGCCAGCCTGCCTTCGAGATAGGTCTGCTTCCCAACCGGTTCGCCCACCCAGATCTTCGCGAGCCGCCCCGTGAAACGCTCGTAATCAGCCGGCTTGATCAGCTTGCGATCGAGTCCCGGCGAACTCACTTCCAGGACGTAGGCCGGTCCCGGCACGAGGTCCTCGACGTCCAGGATCGCGCTCAACTGCTCGCTAACCTGCTGGCAATCCGCGTGCGTCACGCCCGAAGCCCCGGGGTTGGCCGAGTCGGGCAGCCGGTCGATATATACCCGGAGCAACCGCTGCTTGCCGATCTTCCATTCGACGTCGAAAATCTCGAGGCCCAGCGAGCGCGCCACACGCTCCGCCGCGTCCCGAATCGGTTCAAGGTCCATACTCTTCTAACGGCGGCAGTTATCCCCAGAGGGACTACCGCGCCCACGATGCTTCTCGCGGCCAACAAAAAAGTGGGCTCGCGCCCACTGGTTTGTGCGACCTAATCTGGAAGCAACACAGTATAAACTCCGTCACCCCGGAAACGCAAGACCGTGTCCTGGGCCGCATAGAATCGTCCCGCGCGCAAATTCGAGGCTTGATCTGGTAGGATGTGGCCGATCGGGGCGGATTCCGCAGAGTGATGAGGCGATGAACCTGCGAGAGATCGTCGAAAGGTACCTGGCGGCGGGGGGCGGCTACGGGAAGCCCGTGGCGCTCGCGTCGCTGGGGCTATCGCGCGAGGAAGTCGAGCGGGTTTTCGGCCATCTGGACGAGGACTACCACATCAGCCGGTTCTTCCACCTTCAATGCGCCGCCGGCGCAAACTACCAGATCAACGGCTTTCCACAAACACACGTATCCATCGACGCGGAAGTTCAGAGCGTCCTCTAAGCGCCGGGCAGTTCCTTAGCGAACGGGCGGGTGAAAGTCGAAGTCCGGGTCCACGTCCACGGGTATGTCGGAACTCTTGGCGAGGGCTGCGGCGAGCTCCGGCGGCATCACGGCGTACTTCTTGAACCAATTCTCGGCGCGCGCGCGGTTACCCGCCGCTTCCTGCTCGAGCAGTTCCTTCGCGAGAGATGCAATCGCGCCCGGGAACTTTGCCGAGTCGATCTCGTAGAGGCCCGCAGCGTTGTGCCGGATCGCGCCGCGCTCGACGAGGTAGTTGAACTCCATCATCGCGGCCTGGCCGTGCGCTTCGGCGATGCCGAAGCGAATCGTGCGGAAGCCGTCGCCCAGGTATGAGGCGTCGATCTCCGCCGCCTTTTCTTTCGGCACGGCGCCGTGGTCCATCAGCCACTGCATGCAAAGCATTCCTGTGATGTCGGCTTTGGCTTCCTCAAGGCTGGAATACTGCGGGCCGATCGCCTCGCGAATGTCGGTTTTGTTGGAGCCATGCACGTACGTGGGTCCGAGGCCGTGCGAGATTTCGTGCATGATGACGAATTCGAGCGTGCCGTCACCGGTGACGAGCGCGGCCTGATCGGGACGCATCAGCCGCTTCGCGAGCGGCACGATCACGTAGTTCACGCGCGCGTCCATGAAGTTCTTCCAGAAGATCTTTTTCGAGCCTTTTTCCTGATGGATGCGCGGATCGTTGGGTAGATTATCGGCGACGGCCTGATAGCCGTGGAGCAAGTCGCCCGCGCGATAGATCGCGTCCACGACTTCCATCGGCGAGCGCTTTCCCTCGAGCGAAGGCAAATCCTCAGGCCCGAGCGGGAGCGATTTCTGCAAGTCGGGCACGTACCTCTGAAACACGGCGAGCTTGCGGCTCTCCTCTTCGTTGCGAATCATGATCGATGCGCCGTAGGAAGTCTTTACGCCGAGCAGGCCGTCGAGATAGACCTCGTAGGGAGCGAAGACGACGTCGAATTTCGGGTTCTCGAGGTCCATCCAGGCGAGATCGCTCTTGTAGTAGTCATCGGTGAGCAGCGCGTCGGCGCGGAGGCGCAGGAAGTTCGCGAAAGCGGGATCGTCGCTGAGTGCCGCCGCTTCACGAAGATCATCAGCCATCGGATTCACGAAATCGCCGAAGGCCGCATGATACGGATCGAAGCATGGGCCCCAATATTCCGCATCTGTTCCGATCGCGCACATCTTCTCGATCGTATAGGGAGAATAGACATCGGACTTTTCGAACCTGCCGCTGCTGATGCGCTGCTCCAGGTTTGCCCGGGTCTCTCGCGGAAGAAAGAATCCGCGGCCCGGTGGCGCGGGATCGGTGCCGACGAACGGTTTGTTGTCGTCGATCAAGTCGAAGCGGCCGCCGTTGATCTTCAGATACTCGTGCAGCATCTGGTCCTTCGGGTCCTTGCTGTCCGCGAGCGAGAGGTAAAGCTTCAGTCCTTCGGGATCGCTCTGGCGCCAGTAGATGGAGTCGAGCAGCCCGGCGGCATCGACCAGCTTTTCCACCATTTGCCGCTCGCGCGCCGTGAGGCGCGACGAGTCAAAGTGCATCTTCACCGGCTTGAATTTCGCGAAGCGCCGGGCGAGGTCCGGCGCGACGACCGGCTTGCTCGAGGACTGCGGGAAAGCGATGGCAGCGGCGAATAGAAAAACGAAAGTGGAAAATAGAAAAGAGGAAATGGAAAAGAGAAAAGCAGCGCGATGCATTTTGCCGCGCGGAGTAGATGTCAGTATTGTGGGCATGTTTTTCACGCGCCCATCTTAGTGCAGACAGGCCGAAGTGCAAGAGCGTAGTTTGCTGCGCTCGTCCGGGGTCCTTGCGGGGTGTATATTCGGCGTCGGCCGGGAAATCGGGAGAAAATCAGGTGTTTTATCGGTGACGAAACGCGGCGCGCGCCGTCCAAGATGAGTCATGAAGGAGTCTCACGTGCGAATCAGAGTCTGTTCAGCCTTGTTCCTGAGTTTGGCGTTGGCCGCGTTTGGGCCGCTCGGCCCAGCCGTCGCGGCCGCCGATGCGGATGATCCGGCAACGCAGCCGCCGGCTCTCGTCACGCGCGTGCGCGATACGGGATTCATCCAACTGACCGCCGACAGTTTCAACGATTTGACGCTCGATCAGAAGCTCGACGCCTATTGGCTCTCGATGGCGGCCATCGCCGTGCATCCGATCGACTTCGACCAGAACTCCGCCGTCGGCCTGCGCGAAAAGCATCTGCTCGAGGCGATTCTGACCCACGCGGACGGCATCGACCCGGCTGTGCTGAAGAAGGTCACCGACTACACGATGCTCTTCTGGGGAAATCAGGGAAATCATCACGCAGACACCTCGACGAAGTTTCTCCCGGATTTCACCCCCGCCGAACTGGCTGCTGCCGCAGAGCAGGCTCATAAGAACGGCGCGGCGCTCGGCACATCCGCTGCGCTCGCGCGGGCGCTCGCTGCGCTGCAAAAGCCCATCTTCGATCCGGCCTACCAGCCGATGCTGACGATGAAGAATCCCAAAAACGGCGAGGATCCGCTGGAGGCCAGCAGCAATAACTACTACTCCGGCGTCACGCTGAAGGACCTCGTGGGATTCACCGAGAAATATTCGCTGAATTCGCGCCTGGTGAAGAAGGATGGAAAGCTGGCGGAAGAGGTCTATCGCGCGGGCACACCCGACGGCAAAGTCCCGCCGGGCCGCTATGCGCGCGAGCTCGGCCTGGCGATCCGCGATTTGCAACAGGCGCTGCCCTACGCCCCGCCACAGCAGAAGAAAGTGATCCGCGATTTGATCCGTTATTACCAGACCGGCGAGCGCGCGGATTGGATCCGGTGCGGAATCGACTGGGTGCAGGACAAGTCGAATCCGGATTTTTCGAACGGTTTCGTCGAGGTTTACAAGGACCCCCGCGGCTTGAAGGGCGCCATTCAGGGCTTCGTCAGCGTGGTGGACGAAAAGATGAACAAGATGATGAGTGGATTCGCCGAGAACGCCGCTTACTTCGAGCAGCATGCCCCGTGGTACGACAAGTACAAGAACTCGAACCCGAAGCCGCCGGTGGCGAATGCCGTGGAAATGCTGATCGAAACCGGCGACTTCGACGTCGATACCACCGGCGACAATCTGCCCAACGAGGACGAGATCCACGAAAAATACGGGTCGAAGAGCTTCGTCATAACGGGATCGTTGCGCGCGCTTGACGACGCCACCGGGAACGCCGTCTCCGGGGAGTTTTCCAGCACGCCGGCCGAAAAAGAGCGCGCCGAGAAGTACGGCGACCTCGCCGACAATTTGCTGACTGCCATGCACGAGGTGATTGGGCATGGCTCCGGCAAGCTAAATCCCAAGCTCACGCACGATCCGGCCTACTACATCAAGGAATACTACTCGACGCTCGAGGAGTGCCGCGCGGACCTGATGGCGCTCTGGAATTTCTGGGATCCGAAGCTGATCGAGATGGGCGTGATGCCGAATGACGATGTCGCCCGCGCCGCGTACGACGCCGAAGCCCGCTCCGCGCTCACGCAGCTTCACGAAGTGCCCACCGGCGACGCGATCGAGGAGGATCACCGGCGCGGCACGCAGCTCATCGTGAATTTCGTCCGCGACAAGACCGGCGCGATCCAGCCCGTCGAGCGCGACGGCAAGGTGTATCTGGTCGTCACCGACTACGCAAAGATGCGCCAGGGCGTGGGCATGCTTCTCGCGGAGCTGATGCGCATCAAGGCGGAAGGCGACTACGACGGCGCGAAGGCGCTGATCACGAAATACGGCATCCACTTCGACACGGCCTGGCGCGATCAGGTGGTTGCCCGCTATGCGAAGCTCGATCTCCCGGCCTTCTGGGTGGGAATCAATCCCGAGCTCGAGCTGCGCAAGGGGCCGGACGGCAAAGTGAAGGACGTGGAGATCAGCTATCCGCGCGACATCATGAAGCAGCAGTTGAAGTACGCGCGCATCGCGGGCGACTAGCGCGAGCCTTCACGCCGCGCTACTTTGTCGCGACGGAGGAGCCCGAGAGGCGCTCGGCGAGAGCGGCGTGCTCCTGGCGAAGCGCGGCGGGAAGGCGTCCGTCGAACTTCTCGAAGAATTTTCCCACGGCCTGCTCTTCCTCGGACCAATCGCTTGGATTCACCGCGAGCAGTTCGGTGAGCGCATCGCGGGAAATCGCGAGGCCGTCGAGCGTGAGAGAGTTCGGCGTCGGGACGCAGCCGATGGGCGTTTCGCTGGCGCCGGCGCGGCCTTCGATGCGGTCGAGCATCCACTTCAGCACGCGGACATTCTCGCCGTAGCCCGGCCACAGAAACTTTCCGTCCGCGCCCCTGCGGAACCAGTTCACGTGAAAAACTTTCGGCGGATTCTTGAGCTTCGGCGCCATCGAGAGCCAGTGTCCGAAGTAGTCCGCCATGTTGTAGCCGCAGAAGGGAAGCATCGCCATGGGATCGCGGCGCGTGACGCCGACGGCGCCCGTGGCGGCGGCGGTTGTCTCCGAAGCCATCGTCGCGCCCATGAACACTCCGTGCTGCCAGTCGCGCGACTCGTACACGAGCGGCGCGAGGCGCGCTCGGCGCCCACCGAAGATCAGCGCCGAGATCGGCACGCCCGCGGAATCCTCCCAATGAGAGGAAAGCGAAGGCGATTGCGAAGCGGGCACGGTGTAGCGCGAATTCGGATGCGCGGCGGCGCCGGGAGCCGTCCACCGTTTCCCGTGCCAATCGATCAGCCCGGCGGGCGGCTCGGGGTCCATTCCTTCCCACCAGGGCTCCCCGGATTGCGTCATCGCCACATTCGTGTAAATCGTATCGTGCCGGATCGCCGCCATCACGTTGGGATTCGTTTTCGCGTTTGTGCCGGGTGCGACGCCGAAAAACCCCGCCTCGGGATTGATGGCGCGCAGCGTGCCGTCTGTCGCCACGTGCATCCACGCGATGTCGTCGCCGATGGTCCACACGCGGTATCCCTGCGACTCGAGTGCGGAAACCATCATCGCGAGGTTCGTTTTTCCGCAGGCGCTCGGAAACGCCGCGGCCATGTACGTCACTTTGCCGGACGGATCTTCCAAGCCGAGGATCAACATGTGCTCGGCCATCCAGCCCTGATCGCGCGCCATCCAGCTGGCGATGCGCAGCGCGAAACACTTCTTTCCCAGCAGAGCATTTCCGCCGTAGCCCGAGCCCACGCTCCAGATCAGCTTCTCCTCGGGGAAGTGCATGATGAAGCGCCGCTCGGGATTCAGGTCGCCGAGCGAGTGCAGGCCGGGGACGAAATCGTCGGACTTGCCGAGCCGGTCGAGCGCGGCCTTGCCCATGCGCGACATAATGCGCATGCTGGCGGCCACGTACGCGCTATCCGTCAGCTCGACGCCGATCTTGCTATAGGGCGAGCTGACCGGGCCCATGATGTAGGGCACTACGTACATCGTGCGGCCCTTCATCGCGCCGTCAAAAAGCGGCCGGACTTTTTCTTTTGCCTCGGACGGCGCCATCCAATTGTTGGTGGGGCCGGCGCTGTCTTTTTCGCGCGTGCAGATGAACGTGAGTCCTTCGGTCCGGGCGACGTCGTTGGGATTGCTGCGGTGCAGGTAGCAGCGGGGGTACGTTCTCTGATTCAGCTCGTGGAAGGTGCCGTCGTGAAGCATTTCCTCGGTCAGCCGGTCATTTTCGGCCACCGAACCATCGCACCATACGATTTTCGCAGGTTTCGTTAAGCGTGCCGATTCTTCAACCCAAGATTCCAGTGGCGTGGACACCCAACCTCCTACCGCGTTTATGAAGACGCCGCCCTGCCTGAACGGACCTTGCCTTCTCGCATTAGAAAAAACAAACCAATTCTAAAATGTAAGTCAAAAGTTTATGGCACGCGGCCGGGAAATGCAAGGATCGCGCGGGAGGTATTAGTGTCGTTTGGTCGATTCGCTTTGTGCTTATTCTAAACGTGCGTCTTGCAAAGGTTGTGCGGAGTTCAGTGCCGACCGTGATTCAACACAGAGAACACAGAGAAATGCGGAGGGCACGGAGAAGCCGCGTCCGGCCCTTCTCTGTGTGCCCTGTGGCTTCTCTGTGCTATCTGTGTTTAGCGCGTCCCCAGTGGGTCGAAAGGTCAACCAACGCCACGATACGGGAGGGACGAGCGCGCGAGTGCCCGATGTTATACTTCGGCCGCGATGTACGCGCGAAAGCTGACGGCGGAGATGACGATCGGAACGGAGCGGCGGTCCGTGCCGCTCGATTGGCTCGACAGCTTCTGCATGCGGAATTTCACCGGCTCGGCGGAATTCGACGACACGCTGCCCACCGGCGAAGGGCGATTGGAAGCGAGTCTGCGCGTCGATCCGTCGCGCCTTGCAGCCGCGATGAGCGAGTGGTTCACCAAGCGGGGCAAGGGAAACGGTCAGGCCGTGGCGGTCGAGCTGCGTGAGGAAAAGTAGGAGACGTAGAAGGGCCGGACTCTCTCCTCGCGCGATTGGGGCGTTGCAGCGTTCATCGCGAGGAGCGCCCGGCCCTCTGAGTCGATTCGACGCACGTCGCGCGAGATGGTTAGCACGCGCCGCTCCGGGCTTCCCACCGAGCGCACCAAGCCCAAACACTCCAAGCATTGACCGGTTGGTAAGACTCACCTAAGATGCACGCCCAAGGTCCCGCGCGTGATTGGTCAAACCATTTCGCATTATCGCATCCTCGCCAAGCTGGGTGGCGGCGGGATGGGTGTGGTGTATGAGGCGGAAGACATCAAGCTGGGCCGCCATGTGGCCCTGAAATTCCTGCCTGAAGAACTCGCCAAGGACTCGCAAGCACTCGAACGCTTTCAGCGCGAGGCGCGCGCGGCGTCGGCGCTAAACCATCCGAACATCTGCACCATCTATGAAATCGACGAAGCGGGCGGCAGGTGGTTCATCGCCATGGAGCTGCTCGAAGGGCAGACGCTGAAGCACCGCGTCGCGGGCAATCCGCTCCCCACCGAGCAGATCGTGGAAATGGGCATCCAGATCGCGGACGCGCTCGATGCCGCTCACGCGAAAGGAATCATTCACCGCGATATCAAGCCCGCGAACATCTTGATCACGCGGCGCGAGCAGGCGAAGATTCTGGACTTCGGCTTGGCGAAGGCGATGGGGAACGAGGCCGGCAAGGCGGTGACCATCGCAAACGCGCCGACGATGAGCATGGGCGAGCACCTCACCAGCCCCGGCACGGCGCTGGGCACGGTGGCGTACATGTCGCCCGAGCAGGTGCGCGGGGAAGATCTGGACGCTCGCACCGATCTCTTCTCCTTCGGAGTCGTTCTATATGAAGCGGCTACCGGGAAGTTGCCGTTCCGCGGCGATACCTCGGGAGTGGTCTTTGACGGAATTCTGAATCGCGCGCCCACTCCGCCGGTGCGCCTGAATCCGGAGATTTCGCCGGAGCTGGAGAGGATCGTCAACAAGGCGCTCGAGAAGGACCGCAAGCTGCGCTACCAGAGCGCCGCCGATCTGCGAAGCGATCTGCACCGCCTGAAGCGCGACTCCGACTCGATTCACCTCAGCGCGCTGAGCGCGGCCCACGCGATTCCCGCGAGCTCCAAGAGTCGCGCGAAGAAATGGATTGCAATCGGAGTTGCGGCGCTCATCGTTGTCGCTGCGGGATTGCTCGCGGCGAAGTATCTGATGCCCGCGAGCGGCCAGACGGTCCACTCCGTCGCCGTGCTGCCTTTCACGGGATCGAGCGGCAGTGCCGACGCCGAGTTTCTTCAAGACGGCATCAGCATCGGAGTCACTGACGCGCTCTCCGAACTGCCCGGCCTGAAGGTGATGTCGAGCAGCGCCGCTCGGCGCTATGCAGGGAAAGATGCCGATCCGCGGAAGGTAGGGAATGACCTGAAGGTGGATGCAGTGCTGTTAGGAAGGATTGAACAAAGAGGAGACACGATCTCAATCAATGCGGAGCTGGTGAACGCGTCGGACAGCAGCCAGATCTGGGGCGAACAATACAGCGAAAAGATGGCGGACGCCGCGGCCTTGCAGCAGGAGATTGTGCGGGACATTTCGGACAAGTTGCGCATGAAACTGAGCGGGGCGGAGAAGGAGCGCCTCGACAAACGCCCGACGCAGAATCCTGACGCCTATCGTTTCTGCGTTCTCGGCCTGCGCGAATGGGTTTCGTTTACGCCTCAGAGTCTCCCGAAGGCGATCGGTTACTTCCAGCAGGCAATCGCAAAGGATCCGAGCTATGCGGCTGCGTATGCCGGTCTCTCCGAAGCGTATGGAGCGCTCGCAGTCCTATCGGGTTCGGGGGCGGGAGAATCGTTGAAAAACGCGAGGACCGCGGCGAGTCAGGCGCTTGCGCTCGACAGTCAACTAGCTGAGGGGCACATGGCTCTGGCCGACGTGGACAGGGACGAGTGGAAGTTTGGCGCAGCTGAATCCGGATATAAACGTGCTTTGGAATTGAATCCGAATCTCGCGGCGGCACACCTGAGCTATGGCGTTTTTTTGGCGGCCCTTGGCAGATTCAGCGAAGCTTTGGAGCAGGAGCAGCGCACTCTTGAACTGGATCCGCTGAGTACCCTGGCCACGCTATGGGTGGGTCAAATCTACGGCTTTCAGCGCGATTACGACAAGTGCATCGCCCAGGCTCTGCGAGCGCAGGAGATCGATCCGACATATTTCATAGCAAATTTCACGTTGTACAACTGCTATCAAGGCAAGGGGATGGACAAAGAGGCAGTGGAAGCCATGGCGAAGCTAATTGCATCGGCTGGGCAACCGCAAGGCGCCGAGCAGCTACGGCAAGACTTCGCAGCTGGTGGCATGAAGGCTTTGCGGCGCAAAGACATCGAGTCGGCGTCCAATCCTGCCTCCCCGGCCTACGACCCCTTGAGGGTAGCGGGTGGCTACTCCTTGCTGGGCGACAAGGACAAGGCTTTCTTGTGGCTGAACAAAGCCTACGAAGCGCGAGATATCCAGCTGATAAACCTGAGAGTTGATCCCACGTACGACGCCCTGCGCTCAGATCCGCGATATGCGGATTTGGTGCGCCGCATGGGCTTCCCGCAGTGATTTGAGCAGGGTGGTTACGGTTCACGCTCGGCGAAGCGGTCGGTATGCCGTCTCCGAGGATGCCTGACGAGCTCGCCCGCCAGGGCGGCTTTGATCTTCGGCAGCGCGGCGCGCGCGGCGGCCGCTCCGGAAGCGACCAGCTGCGGCGTTTTCTCGAATTCGTACCACAGCACGTTGTGGACGTCCGGCTCGATCATGATGTCCGTCTCCTCCCGCCACGGCTGCGAAAGGTGAGCCTGGATGATCGAAAACGAGCGGCTGATGACCTCGATCGTATTCCGCGGCTTCTCGTCGAGCAATCCCGGATCGAGGTACACGGAGATCACGAGATCGGCGCCGAGCTCCCGAGCAGCCACCGCAGGAGCTGCCTCCGTGAGGAAGCCGTCTGCAAGGACGTAGCCGCGATAGTCGACGGGCATGAAGAGTCCCGGATAGGCACACGAAGCGCGCAGCGCCGGGCCGATTTCTCCGTCGGTGAAGTGGACGGATTTCCCGGTGACCAAGTCGCTCGCGACAATGCAGAGCGGAATCTTCATATCCTCGAAGTGGCGCGCGGGCGTGAACTTGTGCAGGAAATGCTCGAGGCGTTCGTTCGAGGCCATGCCGTAGCGCGAGATCGTCCAGCGGCCGAAATCGCTGAAGCGAGTCGCCGCGCCCTGTCGCTCCATCAGGGAAAGGGGCGTGCCGCTGGCGTATGTGGCTGCCACGAGAGCGCCCACGCTCGTCCCGGCGATGAAGTCGATCGGGATGTCGTGCTCTTCGAGGACGCGAAGCACGCCGAGGTGGGCGATTCCGCGCGCGAATCCGCCGCCGAGAGCGAGACCGACCTTCGGCCTGCCGAATTCGCCGCCGTAAGCGAACGATCGCAGGCCCTGGACGGCTCGGGTAAGCCACTTCGTTGCGGTGCCCACGCTGCGCCTCTGCCTCTGTCAAACACTGTAGCAAACTTCGTGAGCGAGAGGCGTTTCCGGTTGACCCACGTTGGCGCTTCTGCAACCATGAGCGGGGTCGCGCATGACTTCCATGAGACGCCCGATCGAAAAAGCGGCTGTGCTCGGCGCCGGCACGATGGGCGCGCGCATCGCCGCGCACCTGGCGAACGCCGGAATCCCGTGCTACCTGCTCGATATCGTCCCGCCGGAATTGAATGCCGAGGAAAAGCGCAAAGGCCTCACGCTTGAAAAGCCCGCGGTGCGGAATCGCATCGTACTGGCGGGCCTGGACGCGGCCAGGAAATCGCGCCCGGCCGCGTTTTTCACGCCCGAAACCGCGCGCCTAATCACGCCCGGCAATCTCGACGACAACCTGGCGTGGTGCGGCGAGGCCGACTGGATCATCGAGGCGGTCGCGGAAAACCTCGAGATCAAGCGAAAGCTCTTCGAGCGCGTCGAGAGCGTCCGAAAGCCGGGAACGATCGTTACGTCGAACACCTCCGGCCTGCCGATCCATTTGATCGCCGAAGGGCGCTCCGAGGATTTTCAGAAGCACTGGGCGGGAACGCACTTCTTCAATCCGCCGCGCTACATGAAGCTGGCCGAGCTGATCCCCGGGCCCAAAACTTTGCCGGACGTGCTGGAAGCGCTCACGGAAATTTGCGACATGAGGCTCGGCAAGGGCGTCGTGGTGGCGAAGGACACGCCGAACTTCATCGCGAATCGCATCGGCACATTTTCCATGCTTCGCGCGATCGGCGAAATGCAGGCGCTCGACATGACCGTCGAGGAAGTGGACTCCTGCACGGGCCCGGCCATCGGCTGGCCGAATTCGGCGACGTTCCGCACCGCGGATATCGTGGGGCTCGACGTGCTCGTGCACGTGATCCGGAATCTCTACGAGAATTTGCCGGCGGATGAATCGCGCGAGATGTACCGCGTGCCGGCGCTCGCCGAAGAAATGATGAAGCGCGGATGGCTCGGCGAAAAGACGGGCAGCGGATTCTACAAGCGCGTGAAAGCCGCGGGTGGCGACTCTGAAATTCTGACGCTCGATTGGCACAAGATGGACTACCGCGCGCGCGACAAATCGAAGCTCGGCTCGATCGAGTCCGGCAAGCCGATCGAAGACACGCGCGAGCGGCTGCGCGGGCTCGTGGGCCCGGCGCTCGAAGGGAAGGGCGGCGACAAAGGAAGCCGCTTCCTGTGGGCGTGCCTCGGCGACACGTGCCTCTACGCCGCGCGGCGCGTTCCGGAAATCGCCGAAAGGATTCTCGACGTCGATCGCGCCATGCGCTGGGGATTCGGATGGGAGCTGGGGCCCTTCGAAATGTGGGACGCCATCGGCGTCGAGCGTATGTCCAGGGCCCTCGAGCGCGATGGTAAACAGTTGCCGCCGCTCGTCGCGAAGGTGCTCGCATCGCCCAAGAAATCGTTTTACGACATGGAGAAGGGAACCACGCGCTTCTTCGATCTGGCCGCGGGCGCGCTTGCGCCGGTGCAGGAATCTCCGGGAATTCTCATCCTGAAGTCGATCAAGGACCGCACGCCCGTGGTGCAGGAAAATAGCGGCGCATCGCTGATCGACATCGGCGACGGCGTCCTCTGCTGCGAATTCCACGCCAAGATGAACGCGATCGGTGGCGATATCGTCGCAATCCTGCAAGCGGGCGTCGCGCGCCTCGAGACGGAATTCGAAGCCATGGTGATCGCGAACCAGGCGCCGAACTTTTCCGCTGGCGCAAACCTGATGCTGCTGCTGATGACCGCGCAGGAAGGCGAGTGGGACGACATTCACCTCGCCGTGCGCCAGTTCCAGCGCGCCAACATGGCGCTCAAGTACGCGCCGCGGCCCGTGGTTGCCGCGCCCCAGGGAATGGCGCTCGGCGGCGGCTGCGAAATCCCGCTGCACTCGGCGAAAATCCACGCTGCGGCCGAAACGTACATCGGCCTCGTCGAAGTGGGCGTCGGCCTAATTCCCGGCGGCGGCGGCACCAAGGAGATGTTGATCCGCGCGAACGAGCACGCGGCGGGCGGCGACAACCTCGACTTGATGCACGCGCTCCGGCCCATTTTCGAGAACATCGCCATGGCCAAAGTATCGACCAGCGGCGAGGAAGCGCGCTCGCTCGGCTACCTGCGCCCCTCCGATTTGATCGCCATGAATCGCGACCGCCAGGTTGCCGACGCGAAGCAGACGGCGCTCGCACTGGTCCGCGCGGGATACCATCCCCCAGCTCCGGCGGAAGTCCGCGTGCTCGGCGAGGAATTCCTCGCGGCCGCGAAACTCGCCGTCCACATGATGGTTCGCGGCGAATACGCCACGGAATACGATGGAGTGGTCGCGCGAAAGCTTGCGTACATCATGGCCGGCGGCGCGATCACCGCCGCGCAAAGCGTCCCCGAGCAGTACCTCCTCGACCTCGAGCGCGAGGCGTTCGTCAGCTTGTGCGGCGAACGCAAGACGCAAGAGCGCATCGCCCACACTCTGAAAACCGGCAAGCCGCTTCGAAATTGAAGATAGGTGCGTCGCGAGGTGAAGCAAAGTTTCGGCTAGTCGCCCCCGGGAGAATACAGGTCAGTGATATAAGCGAGATCAGCTACCGCATGCCTGACAAGAAGAAAATAGATACTTCAGCAGTCGCTCGTGCTGCTCTTTCTCGAATGTCCGACGAAGAGCGTAAAGCGATCCGAGCGCAGGTTCAGAAGGCTCTGGATGAGCGGGATCTGCCGAAGTTCAAGGCGGGGCTGGCTAAACTCGGATTCGACGAGACTTCCGCGGAGTACGAGAGACTATTGCAGCTTTGGCACGAACACGCGCGCGCTTCCCGCCCGTAGCTTCCTTGAAAGCGGCTACCCGGCGCTTTCGTTCGGCCGGGGGCATCGTTTCGAGATGACCCACGATAATTTCGGTCATCTCTGAAACGATCTCGCTGCGTGTTTTTCTCTTGCGAGGCAATTCCTCTTCCTCCAGCGGATTTCAGGGTATCAGCAAGCGGAGTTCGAAAGCAATATAACCCGGGATCTGCATTTCCGCGAAAGCGTGACAAGGGCACGCAATCAAGCCAATCGGAACTTCCTTCGGCGCCCCATCGCCCCACTGGCTCATTTGCACGAAATGTTCAACGGGGGTACGAAGGTACTATTGCCGCCGCCCCCTGCCCGCCCCGAAAATTGAAATCGCACAGGAAAATCAGGCTTTATCAGGGGGACGGCGTGCAAACGGTCGTACTACGATGACGCCACTGAAGGAAACGCTCGAAGCCGCAATTCCCGCCGGCGAAGGCACATCCACGCAAGGAAGCGATCGCGCGAAATCCGACGCCGGACATCTGCGCTCCGACGCCGTCTCGCTCGACGTGCCGGTAAAGATCCACGGTTCACGCGTCACTGAAGTGGTGCGCGGGGTGACGCCTCACACGGAGCCGTTCGAAGAGCAGACGTCCACGATGATCGTGTTCCCGCAGGGTGGCGTCGTCAAGATGGCCGCTGCTGTGACGGTCGGCCAGATGGTGGTGCTCACGAATTTGAAGTCCGGGCACGACGCGATTTGCCGCGTCGTAAAGGTCCGCGCGTACGCAAAGGCGCAGAGTTACGTCGAGCTTGAGTTCACGAACCGGCAGCCGGGCTACTGGGGTGTGTATTTCCCGTCCGAGAAAGCCGCCGCCGTACCGAAGCCTCCCGTCGCGCCAGCCGCTCCCGATTCCGAGATTGAAAAAGTGGCGCATTCGCAGGCCCCGGCAGTTGCGCCGCCACCGCCCGTGCAGCCGCCTGCAAAGCCAGCGAGCGTTTCGTCCGCACGTTCCACTCACACTGGCAAGCCGGAATCGTCCTTCGTAGGCATCGGCTCGCAGGAAGATGTCCAGCCGGCCGCATCGGCGACCGGCGGCCGCAGGAAAGAATCGTTCGCCGCTCCGGCTGCGCCCGTTTCGATGGCGGAGCTGCGCGGCGACGCGCACGCCGCGCCTCCGATTGCTCTCGGCGCGGGCGTGCCCGGTGAAGAAATCGATCTTTCGCATTCTCTCGCCGAGCCCGTGGAAGAAGAAGCGCCCGCCACGTTCGGGCGATTCGCTGCAGGTGCCACGCTAGGTGGCGGAAGTCAAGCGCCTGTGCGCCAGCCATTCGGCGCGCATTTTGAAGCCGGCAGTCTCAGCGCGACAGCCTCGAGCGAGGAAGTTTCGAAGCCGAAGTCCGGCGCCAACGGATTCCTGATCGCGGCGAGCATCGTGATAGCATTCGTGCTCGCGGCCGGCGGAGTTTTTTACTTCAAGGTTTTGCCCGTGCACAAGGCGGCGATTCAGCCGGTTTCCGCTGTCGTGCCTCCATCCGTGCCGGCCGCCGCGCCCACCGCGTCCGCGATGCCGATTCCGACTCCTCCAGCTCCCGTGGCTGCCGTGAATTCGCCCGCGCTCGCGAGCGAACCCCCGGTCGTCGCTCGCGTCACGGAAGCGCCGGCGCCCAAGCCGTCTCCATCGAGAGCGCTGTCCGTCGAGCCCGCGCAGCCGAAGCCCGCGCCGAGCCCGAAAGCCGCGACCGTTGTGCCGGATATCTCCGCGTCGTTGAGCGCGCATCCGAAGTCGTCGCAACGCACCCGTTCCTCTGAATCGGATGCTGCGCCGTCGCTCGACATGAAATCTTCCTCTGCTGAGAATAATGTCCTGTCGGGAATCGCGGCTCCGTCGGTTGCCGCACCTCCTCCTCCTCAGCCTGCTGCGGAAGCGGCTCCCGTTCGCATTGGCGGCAACGTGAAGCCGCCAAAGCTCATTTCTTCCGTGCTGCCGATCTATCCGACGGCGGCCAAGATCGCGGGCATCGAAGGCCGCGTCGTCATCGAGACGTCGGTCGAAAAGGACGGCAGCGTCAGCGGTTCCAAGGTGATCTCCGGTTCGCCGGTGCTGCGCCAGGCCGCCCTCGACGCGCTGCGCCAGTGGAAATACCAGCCGGGCACGCTAAACGGCGAACCGATCGCGGTGCAAATCAGCGTGACGATCGACTTCCACCGTTAGTGTCCGCCCATCCCCGATCGTTCGATTCGCAGGCCCGCGCCCTCCGGCGCGCGCACGGTTGCTTTTTTCCCTGCTGTGGCATCCAATGGGGTAGTTTTCGGCGATAAGCTGTCCCGGTTCGGATGAGGTGAGCCATGCGAGAAGCCGTGATTGTGAGCTCGGTGCGGACCCCTGTCGGCAAGGCTCCGCGGGGAGCGCTGCGCGCTTTCCGGCCTGATGACCTGGCCGCGATCGCGATCAAGGAAGCGCTGGCGCGCGCCAAGGGCCTCGATCCGAAAGACGTTGAGGACGTGATCATCGGCTGCGCCACTCCGGAAGCGGAGCAGGGAATGAACCTGGCGCGGATTGCCTCGCTGCGCGCGGGCCTGCCCGTGGATGTTTCGGCGATGACGATCAACCGCTTCTGCTCCTCCGGCTTGCAGTCGATCGCGATTGCCGCCGAGCGGATCATGGCGGGGCAGGGCCACGTGGCCCTCGCGGGCGGCGCGGAATCGATGAGCATGGTCCCGATGGGCGGGCACAAGATCACTCCGAATCCCTGGCTGATGGACAACTATCCGGACGCCTACATCAACATGGGCCTGACGGCGGAAAATCTCGCGAAAAAGTACGGCATCACGCGCGAGCAGGCGGACGCATTTTCGCTCGCGAGCCACCAGAAGGCGCTTGCCGCGATTGCGGCGGGGAAGTTCAAGGACGAAATCGTCCCGGTCGCGGTGAGCTACAACGTGCTCGAGGCCTCCGCAAACGGCTCGGCAAACGCCGCGCGGCCAAGGACGGTGAGCATGACGTTCGACACCGACGAGGGCCCTCGCGCGGACACGTCAATGGAAGCGCTCGCAAAACTCAAGCCCGCGTTTCACGCGCGCGGCGTGGTGACGGCAGGAAACAGCTCGCAGACCAGCGACGCGGCGGCCGCTTCCGTGGTGATGAGCGCCGAGCGCGCCCGCGAACTTGGCCTGAAGCCGATGGCGCGCTTCGTGGCGTATGCCACAGCGGGATGCCTCCCGGAAGAGATGGGCGTCGGCCCGGTGTACGCGATTCCGAAGGCGCTGAAGATCGCGGGGCTGAAGCTCGACCAGATCGACGTGATCGAATTGAACGAGGCGTTTGCCGCGCAGGCGCTTTCGGTGATCAAGCTCGCGGGGCTCGATCCAGCGCGCATCAACGTGAATGGCGGCGCGGTCGCGCTCGGCCATCCGCTGGGCTGCACCGGCGCGAAGCTCACGGCCACGATCCTGCGCGAGATGGAGCGGCGCAATGCTCGCTACGGCATGGTCACGATGTGCATCGGCGGCGGCATGGGAGCAGCCGGAATCTTCGAGCGTGCGGCGTAACGCGACGGAAAGGCGGAGGCCATCATGGCGACGACAACTGTTTCGCAGGCGGCGACTCGGGGCGGGGCGTTTCTCGTCTCGACGAACCGGGCCGAGGACGTCTTCGCGCCCGCCGACATCACCGACGATCAGCGATTGATCGGCCAGACGGCGTCGGAGTTTGTCGCCAATGAAGTCGTTCCGCTGATTCCCGATCTCGAGAAGCACAAGGAAGGTCTGATGGCCCAGGCGCTGAAAAAGGCCGGCGCGATCGGGCTGCTGGGCGGCAACATTCCCGAAGCGTACGGCGGATCGCAGCTCGACAAGGTTTCGGCCACCCTTCTCAGCGAGAAGATCAGCGTGTACGCCTCGTTCGCGGTCGCATTCGGCGGCACCACAGGCATCGGCACCGTCCCCATCGTCTATTTCGGGACCGAGGAACAAAAGAAGAAGTACCTGCCGAAGATCGCCACGGGCGAGCTTCTCTCCGCGTACTGCCTCTCGGAGCCGCAGGCCGGTTCGGACGCGCTCGCGGCGCGCACGCGGGCTTTGCTTTCGCCCGACGGCAAGAACTGGATCCTGAACGGCCAGAAGATGTGGATCACGAACGGCGGATTCGCCGACGTGTACATCGTCTTCGCCAAAGTGGATGGCGACAAATTTTCGGCGTTCATCGTCGAGCGCGGCACGCCGGGATTTTCTCTCGGCGCCGAGGAAAACAAGATGGGCATCCGAGGCAGCTCCACGGTGCCGCTGTTTTTCGAGAACGCGCAGGTGCCCAAGGAAAATCTGCTGCACGAGATCGGGCGCGGGCACATCGTCGCCTTCAACACGCTCAACGCCGGGCGCCTCACCCTGGGCGTGTCCTGCCTCGGCGGCTCGAAAGAAGCGCTCATGGAGTCGTCGAAATATGCGAAGGAGCGAACCGCTTTCGGGAAGCAGCTCGCCGAATTCGGCCTGATCAAGGCGAAGCTCGGCGAGATGGCGATCCGTATTTACGCGCTCGACTCGATGATCTACCGGACGGCGGGAATGATCGAGGCGGCCTTCTCCCCCTCCGAGGCCGACAAGGTGAAGCAGGCCATGCAGGTTCTCGAGGAATATGCGATCGAAAGCTCGATCAGCAAGGTGATGGGCAGTGAAACGCTCGATTATTGCGTCGATGAAGGCGTGCAGATCTTCGGCGGCTACGGCTATCACGAGGACTATCCGATGGCGCGCGCCTACCGCGACAGCCGCATCAACCGCATTTTCGAGGGCACCAACGAAATCAACCGCATGCTCATCATTCAGATGCTCGTGAAGCGGGCGATGGGCGGCGTCCTGCCGCTGATCCCCGCGGCGAAGAAGCTCGCGGACGAGCTGCTTTCCGGGCCTGGCTTTGAGGAGGCTCCAACCGGCGCGTTTGGCGAGGAGGAAAGGTCGCTCGCGCAGGCCAAGAAGGTTTTTCTGCTCGCGGCGGGCACGGCGGTCGAAAAATTCCGCGAAAAGCTGGCCGACCAGCAGGAAGTCGTGGCGTCGCTCTCCAATATCGTAATGGATATCTGGGCGATCGAATCGTCGCTGCGGCGGGCGCAGAAGTCCGCTGCCCGCGGCGGCCCCGTGGCCGCGCTGATGGCCGATGCCACCCGCGCGTTCACCTACGACGCGATGGACCGCATCGAGAAGGAGGCGCGCACCGCGCTTGCGGCCACTTCCTCGGGCGACGTGCTCACCACGCAGCTCGCGGCTCTACGTCGGCTGGCAAAGCACTCCCCGGTGGATACGATCGCGATACGCCGGCGCGTCGCCGACGCCGTGCTGGCGCAGGACCGCTACCCGTTCGAAGGGCGCTGACGCTGCGCCGTTCGTTCGCCGCGAAGCAAAACCGAATCGTGACTATCACATAGGCGAAATCTGGCGCCGTAATTCGTCAGAAATCCGCTCCCCGCGCCTTCCGGCGCGCGTTCCGCAAACCGGAAACCATTTTCCATTTTGCATATTAATTTCGAGCAAGCTCACGGGATTTCAATCACTTAGCGGCTGTTTCCTTTGGACTCCCTCGTGCATCTCATTAGGTGGAGGTTATGCGAGGGCCGATGAAAGTGTTTTTGAACCAACTCAAAGAGATCGCGAACACTGTCAAACAAAACAAAAAACTTCAGAAGCGTTTGGGCTGGGGCGTGGCGGTTTTCCTCTTCCTACAGCTCTATTTCGTGCGCGAACTGATCGCGGCCGAGCTGCTTTTCGGCGCACTCTTCCTGGTATTGCTGGCGCTCGGCGGGATCTTCTACGTCGTCGGCACCATCGGCGAACGGAGCCTGGATTGGGCGGAAGCGGGAGTTCGCGTGGTGGGGACTTCAGCGCGCCGCGGCTATGCCGCCGTCGAAGAGATCAGTAAAAGACCATTCCGCCATCCACATTCAGAGTCTGCCCAGTGATCGCGCTGGATTGATCGGAAACCAGAAACAGGGCCGCGGACGCAATTTCTTCCACCGTCTGCGGCCTTCCTTGCAGCGTTCCCTCAATCATCCGGTTTACCACTTCATCGCCGCTCGAACCGAAAATTGAGCCGAATTCGCGCGTCAAATCCTGCGACATCTTCGTCTCGGTCACCGGACCTGGGCAAAGCGCGTTCACGCGCACGCCTTTGCGTGCCCCTTCGGCGGCGAGCGTCCGCGTCAGCCCGATGAGCCCCGCCTTGGACGTCGCGTAGGTGCTGCCGAGCGGGTACGCCAGCTTGGCGCCCACCGTTGAGATGTTCACAATGGCGCCCGAACCGCGCTGGTACATGTCGGGCAGCACCATCCCCGCCAGCAGAAACGGGCCGCGCAGATTCACGGCCATCACTTCGTCCCACTCCCGCGCGCTGATTTTCTCCACCGGCCGGACCGGCCCGAAAGCTGCGGCGTTGTTGATCAGGATGTTCACGGTACCGAACGCATCGTGCGCCGCGCGCACGATCTTCTCGCAATCCGCCTCCCGGCCCACGTCGGCTGAAACCGCTGCCGCGCGGCCTCCCGCGGCCTGAACCTCCGCCACCACTTGCTTGAGTTCGTTTTCGCTTCGCGCGGCCACGAGCACCTCCGCGCCTTCTGCGGCGAATTTCAGCGCGATGGCCCGGCCGATGCCGCGCCCCCCGCCCGTCACGATCGCCACTTGTCCCTTGAGCACCATGTTATCTCCGTGGAAATGAGTTCCCGAGGATATCACCGCCCCGCCTGGTTTTACGAATTGCGGGTGTGTGCGCTCATTGACTCGGCCGCAGGCAGGGAATAGGATGCCGCACGGCGTTTCCCTCAGAGAGGATCTCGAGATGGCGAAGAATGTGGAGCTGCTGGGTTCTTATTGGACGCTCGCGGGCGGCGGCGCGGAACCGCACACCGATCATGAGTATTGCCCGTGGGATTTCAAGGACCGCGTCGAGGCAGCCGCGCGCGCGGGCTTCAAAGGCATCGGCATTTGGCACGCCGACCTCGAGCACACGCTCCAGAAGCGCACCCTCAAGGAAATGAAGAAGATCCTCGACGACAACGGCATCAAGCACGTCGAACTCGAATTTCTCGGCGGCTGGTTTCTCGACGGCGAAGAGAAGAAAGCATCCGACATCCTGCGCAAGAAGCTTCTCGAAGCCGCCGAAGCTCTCCGCGCGCACCATCTCAAAGTCGGTAATTTCGTCAAAACCCAGGCCACCATGGCGAAAATGATCGAATCCTTCTCCGCTCTTTGCGCCGACGGCGCCAACCACGGCACTCTGGTCGGCTTTGAAATGATGCCGTTCTGCGATATCGACTCCGTTGAAAAGGCCATGCAGCTCGTCGAAGGCGCCGGCGCGAAAAATGGCGGCATTTGCCTCGATCTCTGGCATATCGCGAAGTTGAAAATCCCGTATCAGAAGATCGCAAGCATTCCGCTGAATCGCATTACGTCCGTTGAAGTCAACGATGGGACGCACGAATGCCCCTGGAGCTTGCACGAGGACACGATCAACCACCGGCTGTTCTGTGGCGACGGCGAATTTCAGGTGAAGGACTTCGTCAGCAAGGTGCGGAACGCGGGATACGACGGTCCGTGGGGCATCGAGGTGCTCAACGCGGAGTGGCGCAAGAAGCCGCTCAACGAAATCGTGGCAAAGGCTTTCACCTCAACCATCGCGCAATTCTAGGGCGCGTGGCGCCGGCCGGTCAGTTGTCGTCCGCCGGATTTCCGCCGAACATCACCAGCTCTTGACCGCTGGAAAGCTTGGCGCTGATGCAGACCCCGCCCTTCGAGCCGTCCTTAAGGGCATAATACGTGACCGTAATCTTGTCGCCCGGCTTCAGCGAGTTTCTCGTCCATCCTCGCCGGCCGAGGAAGTTCGGGCTCATTCCCTCGAAGCCCCACGTGTCCACGCCACCCTTGTCGTTGGGCACGTCGAGCCAGACCCACGTGTGGGGATTCGTCCACTCGAAAGTCTTCACCGTCCCGGTGATGGTCTTTCGCGCGGTCGTGTCGAACACCGCGAATCCGTGATGCGCGGCCGCCGGTCGCGCCGCCGCGACCAGCCCCGCCGACAGTACCGCCGCCAGCATCGCCACTTTCCAGGTTGTCTTCATGTCTTTTCAAAGCCTCCGCGTATTGCGTCTGGCGACTCCACTACGGCTTGGTCGCTTTGGTGCCGGGCGGCGTCAGATTGATTCCCGCCTTGCCGTTCTTGTCCACGAAGTTCCGGTTGTTGTCTTCACAGATGTATTCCGCAATCGTCCAGCTCCGGTGTCGCTTCAAAGTGCGGGTGGACGTGTAAGGAGCCGTAAGAGCGTCGGGATCGGTGACCGTCGTTTCGATGCTCATCGTGTTGGGATCAGTCAGCTTGAAATGCTCGAGAATTCGCATCTTGTCGCTGTGCGGCGTCCTCATGGCAAGTTCCGTGTGGTCGGAAAAGCCGACCGACTCCACCACCAGCGTGTCGCCCTCCCAGTGGCCGATGGAGGTTCCGAAATACGTCGGATCGGGATCGCTCGGGATCGGGCGCCCGTCCGTGTAGATATGGCGCACCATGGAGAAGGCCTCGATCACAATCGTCACTTGCCCGGGAGTCAGCAGGAACTCCATCGGGTATGGCTCGCCCATGATCCCCGGCATGCCCGGCGGCAGGCAGTTGGCCGAAGAAGTATCCTCCCCGGCGTTCGCCGCGAGCGCCTTGGCTTTCGCTGCATATTCAGGCGTGAGAGACGGACGCGCAGGTAGCATGAAACCGCCCCCGGGCCCGCCCATCGGGACTTCCCACACGCCGGTAAAATCCGGGAGTTTCGCGAGCGCGGCCCAGTCCGCGGGCGTGGGCGCCGGGCGCTTGAAACCTTGCGCTGCGGCGACTGAAGCGAATGCCACCGACGCCAGCGCGGCGACGATGAAGCCTCTGAACGCGTTTTTCGCGTGCCGCATCAATCGTGATTCGTAGTTGCGCATCATCATCACCCTAGACCGCGGCCGTCTGCATCGCCAGCACGGACTTCACCGCCGCCACAATCTTTTCCTCGCTCGGCAAAACGTACCGCTCCATCGTCTCGCTGTAGGGAACCGACGTGTCGAGCGCGGTCACCATCTTCACCGGCGCCTTCAGATACTTGAATCCGTGCTCGGCCACTTCTCCCGCGATCACAGCCGCCGCCGACGCATGCCGCGGCGCCTGATCGACCAGCACCAGCCGCCCCGTCTTCTTCACCGATTTCACGATCGTCTCCACGTCGAGCGGCGCCACCGTCCGCGGATCGACCACCTCGGCGCTGATGCCTTCCTTCGCCAGCATCTCCGCGGCGGCCAGCGATTTCTTCACCATCCACGCGGTCGCCACGATAGTCACGTCCGTCCCAGCGCGTTTCACATCCGCTACGCCAAACGGCACCAGGTAATCGCCGTCGGGCACGGGGCTTTTGTCGAGCATCAGCATGTAGTGGTGCAAATAAACTACCGGGTTGTCGTCGCGGATCGCCGACTTCATCAGCCCATACGCGTCGGCGGAGCACGACGGCAGCGCCACCCGCAACCCCGGAATCCCCATCATCGCGTGATACGTACAGTTCGAATGCTGGCCGGCCCAGCCCGCGGCGAATCCGAATCCCGCCTTGAAGACGAGCGGCACCTTCACCTGCCCGCCGGACATGTAGCGCAGCCGCGGCGCTTCGTTCACAACTTCGTCGAAAGCGACCAGCATGAATTCCGCCATGTACAGCTCGACCACCGGCCGCAGCCCCTGCATCGCCGCGCCGACGGCGATGCCGAGCTCCGCGGTTTCCGAAATCGGCGTGATCCGCACGCGGTCCTTGCCAAATTTCCGCACAAACGGATCGCGGTCCGTCATCGCCATGTTCTGTCCGTAGAACACGACGCTGGGATCGCGCTGCATCTCTTCGGTGATCGCGACGGCGATCCCTTCGGCGAACATCATTTCGCGCGGCATGGTGTGCCTCCTTCGATCTCTGCGCTATGCGTACACGTACTTGAGCGCTTCTTCGCCCGCGGGCAGCGGGCTCGCCAGAGCGAACTTCACCACTTCTTCCATCTCGGCCTTCACGCCGTCTTCGATCTTCTTGGCGTCCGCGTCCGTGAATGTGCCGTTGCCGGTGAGCTTCGCGCGGAACTTCTTGATCGGGTCGTTCGCCTGCGCGGCTGCGAATTCGGCCTTGTTGCCGTACACCTCGATGGCTTCGTGCTCCTGGAACTGCGTCGGCACGGGCGGCACGGTGATGGCATTTCCGTGGGGGCTCATGCGATAGAACTTCGATTCGATCAGCGACGGCCCATCGCCCGCCCGCGCGCGCTCCGCCGCCGCGCCCACCACGTCGTACACGGCCAGCGGGTCCGTCCCATCCACCGTGATGCCGGGAATGCTGAACGCCTTCGCCTTCTGCGAAAGCGGATCGCCCGCCTTTGCGTTCGCGTCCTCCAAATCGATCTTCGTATAAGCCTGATACCCGTTGTTCTCCAGAACGAAAACCACCGGCAGCTTCCACACCGCAGCCATGTTCAGCGTTTCGAAGAACGCGCCCTGCTTCGACGATCCGTCGCCGAAAAACGAGTACACCACCTGCCCGGTTTTCTTCACCTGCGCGGCGTAGGCCGCCCCGGCCGCGTGCGCGATGCCCTGGCCGATGATTCCCGACGCCGTCGGGAAATGGTGCGCCGGGTCGGCGAGGTGCATCGATCCGCCGAATCCTTTGCATACGCCGTCGCGGCGCTGGTAGATCTCGGCCATCAGTTTGCCCGCCGGAGTGCCGAGCACGAGCGGATAGCCGTGGCAGCGGTAGCTCGGCATCACGAGGTCTTCTTCGTGGCGTGTGGCAAGGCATCCGACGATGCTCGCTTCCGCTCCGTCGGCAAGGTGCGCGTGGCCGCGAATCACTCCCGGATGCTCCACGAACGTGCGCTTGACGCGCTCTTCGAATTCCCGGATGCGGCACATCTGCGTGTACATCCAGACGAGGCGTTCTTTCGAAAGCTGGCTCGAAGCTGGCATTGCTGATACCTCCCGCTTTCCGATCCCTTACCCGCTCGTCGAAAACGCTCGATGACTTGGAAGGGCGGGGCTTTTTACCCTGAGCGTAGCCGAAGGGCAGCCCCGCCGTAAGTCGCGCCTCTCCTTCAGGGGTTTCAACCCCTGAAGTTCCGAACGCAATGACGCTGTCTAGGGACCCGGAGCTGAACTTGTCCCGAGCTTGCCGAGGGAGCTCCGACAAAATAGCCCCAAGAATCGTGGGCTTCCGCGTTTTGTGCGTCCCGATGGTTTCTATCGGGAAGCCCCTGAGGACAACGTCTCTCGTCCTTCAACATTCCTCTACGATGCCGGCAAAGCGTCTCCCGGCTTCCCGATGTAGCCGAGCAGGCCGCCGACTTCCACTTCGGCCGGCTCGCGAACCGCGATCTTGAGCAGCACGCCGTCCACCGGCGCGTCCAACTCGTAACTCACTTTTTCCGTCTCGAGCTCGACGACGGGCTCGCCCTGCTTCAGCGCGTCGCCTTCATTCTTCAGCCACTTTACGACGTTGACCTTCGTCGTGTTCATGCCGCCTGTCTTGGGGACCACAAGATTCGTTACGATGGCAGATTCCTTTTCCAGTCGCGGATTCGCGCGCCGGGAAGTCGGACCGATCTCCATGCGCGCTGATTCGCCAAAACGATTTGTGAGTTGCAGATTGTCTCGCGCGGGCGTGCCCACGGCAACGGTTTTCTTAACGCAATCCCGAAGCGATGTCAACTCAGCCCCAGAATCGGTGGCGGGTCAGTTTGTCGTAGCACAGCCAATCCTGGCTGTGCATCGCGCGAACGTCTGGGACTAGGCTCGCAGGCGGTAGCTCCCTTGTTGAGAAAACAATCCGGAATTTGCAAACTGACCCACCGCTCCGGGAATCTGCTACTCTTTCCGCGGTTCGGACGCCGATCGTGAATGACTTCGGGAGGTAGCATGAACGCGTATCCGCGCAAGTTCGCGATGTTGATCGCTGTCCTGGCTGCAACCAGCATCTCGTTCGCCGGGCGAGCGCCGGCGCAGCAGAACGCGCCCGCTCCCACCGCGCAGCAGCCTGCGGCCGCGCCTCCCGCTGCGCCTGTGCCGCCGGCGGTGACTGTCGCAACGCAAGTGCCCGCCAATCAACTTGCCAATCCGTGCGCGCCGAACGTGAAGCCGAAAGCCGCGACTTCTCCCGCGTGGACCGGATGGGGCGCGAATCCCGCGAACTGGCGCTACCAAACCTCCTTGCAAGCCGGAATCGCCGCGGCCAGCGTGTCGCATCTCGCGCTGAAATGGGCGTTCGGGATTCCCAACGTAAAGATCGTGCGCTCGCAGCCCGCGATCTTCCGCGGCCGCGTGTACGTCAGCGGCAACGACGGCAGCGTTTATGCACTCAGCGCCGCCACTGGCTGCACGCTCTGGACGACGTCCACTCCCAAGCCCGTGCGCTCCGGGATGGCGATCGGGAAATCCGGCTCAGCGGACGCGGTCTTCTTCGGCGACGCGAGCGGCGCCGTCTGGGCGCTCGACGCCGACTCCGGAAAAATGCTCTGGCGCACGCAGGCGGACGATCATTCCAACGCCACGATCACCGGCACGCCGAGCTACTTCGAAGGGCATCTCTACGTTCCGGTGTCATCCGGTGAGGAGCAGGCACGCAGGCGGCCCGACTACGACTGCTGCACGTTTCGCGGCAGCGTGGTCGCGCTCGATGCCGCGACAGGCAAGAAAGTCTGGCAGACGTACATGGTCGCCGAGACGCCGTCCGCGCGTGGCAAGACGAAAGACGGCCGCACGATTTTCGGCCCTTCCGGCATGGCCATCTGGTCCGCCCCCACGATCGACGCAGCCAAGCGCCGGATTTACGTCGGCACGGGCGACAACTACTCCGAGCCGGAGACGGCAACGAGCGACGCGGTCGTCGCGCTCGATCTGGACTCCGGCAAAATCCTCTGGTCGGTCCAATTCGACAAGGACGACGTTTACAAAATCGACTGCGGCGATCCGCCCAAGGCCGGTTGCGCGCCGCCGGGAAATCCCGAATTCGATCTCGGCGCGTCGTCGATTCTCGTTCCGCTGCCGCGCGGCAAGCGCGTTCTGGTGCTCGGCCAGAAGAGCGGGCTTGTGTACGGCGTCGATCCCGACGCGCATGGAAAACTTCTCTGGCACGCGCGCGCGGGAGTTGGCGGCTTGCTTGGCGGCGTGCAGTGGGGTCCGGCGACGGACGGCACGAACGTGTACGTCGCGGTTTCGGATTTGGCATTCGCCGGCCGCGGTCCCGATCCGGAGAAGGGCGGGGGAATCTCCGCCTACTACGTGAGGGACGGGAAGCTGCACTGGAAGACGCCACCGCCGGGATGCGGAGACCGCCGTCCGTGCAGCCCCGCGCAGTCGCAAGCTGTCACCGCGATCCCCGGCGTCGTGTTCTCCGGCTCGATCGACGGACACCTCCGCGCGTATTCCGCAATCGACGGAAAGATCATCTGGGACTTTGATACGGCGCGCTCGTTTGACGCCGTCAACGGCGTCCCCGCGAAGGGCGGCTCGCTCGACGTCGGCGGCCCGGTGATCGCGGGCGGAATGATGTTCGTCGTGTCCGGCTATCCCGGATTCGGCGCGATGCCCGGCAACGTCCTTCTCGCTTTCGGAAAATAGTGAGGGCACTTCTCTGTGAGCTCTGTGCCCCCTCTGTGTTCTCTGTGTTTCGCTCGGTCTGAAGTCTTCCGCTGGGCCGAATGGCGCCGCGATCCACAGGAACGCACGCTTGACAATTCCTCCACCGTCCTCAAGCATGGTCGTGATGGAAGATTTCGCAAAATTCGGCGAGCAGTTCGGCGGCTCGGTGGTAGCCGCTGAAACGGCCCATTTTCGCGTCATCCTACTCGACACACCCTGCCAAGTAGTTTTCGGCGTAAGTCATAGAAAACAAACGATTGGTGCACATCTTACTCGACACACTTTTCGAGGGTCGATGCGCGTCAAAATTGCGGCCAGTTTCTCTCGCGCTTTTGCCGTTCCGGCGATTTCCGGCCGAAAATCCTCGGGCTTCCGCGATGCTGCCGCGAACACAAAACGACACCACCGAATCGCGAACGAAGTGGCAGCGGGACGACGCTTCAGGTAATATTACAGGAGTTTTTCGGAGAGAACCTTGACGCTGACCAACATCCAGGGAACGACGAACGGAGCCAAGACTCTCGTGCGCGTCCGGCCGCGCGGATTCTGCGCGGGCGTGGTTCGCGCCGTGGACATCGTGGAACTGGCGCTCGAGGCTTACGGGCGGCCGGTGTACGTGCACCACGAAATCGTGCACAACCGTTACGTGGTCGATCAGTTGCGGCAGCGCGGAGCGATTTTCGTCGAGTCCATCGGCGAAGTTCCGGTCGGCGCGGTGCTCGTCTTCAGCGCGCACGGCGTGCCGCCGCGCGTTCGCGGCGAGGCCAAGGAGCGCGAGCTGCGCGTGATCGACGCGACCTGCCCGCTCGTCACCAAGGTGCATCTCGAAGCGCTGAAATTCGCGCGCGAAGGCCGGACGCTGATTCTGATCGGCCATCGCGACCACCAGGAAATTGTCGGCACCTCCGGCGAAGCTCCCCAGCAGACCGTTGTGGTTGGCAGCGTCGAGGAAGTGGACTCTTTGAAGGTGCCGGATCCGTCGCGGCTGGCGTTCCTGACGCAGACGACGCTTTCTCTCTACGACACGCAGGAAATCGTCGCGCGCCTGCGGCAGCGGTTTCCCTCAATTGTAGGCCCGGCGTCCGACGATATTTGCTACGCGACGCAGAACCGGCAGGAAGCGGTCGAGGCGCTGACGCGGGAAGTGGAATTGATCCTCGTCGTCGGCTCGGCGAACAGCTCGAATTCGAACCGCCTCGTGGAAGTCGCGCAGCGCGCGGGCGTGGCGGCGCGATTGATCGAGGATTCCAACGACATCGACGCGGCGTCGCTCGACGGCGTCAAGACGATCGGCCTTACGGCCGGAGCATCGGCCCCGGAAATTTTGGTCGAGCAGGTGAGCCAGAGGCTTTCGGGATTCGGATTCACGAACCACCGCGATCTGGATTTGATTCGCGAGGACGTGCGGTTCACCCTGCCGGCCGAGCTTGCCGCCAAACTGGGCCGGGCCGCGAATTGAAATCCCGGCCTTCGCCCAGGGGCATCAAACCAACTGCAAGGAGCCTGTGAGTGGCGGTCAAGATCGTCCGCCAGCCGAACAAGATTGCCCTCCTGGGCGTGCCCACCAGTGCGGCTGCGATGTCCCCGGGGCACGAGGGCGCTCCCGCCGCGCTGCGCGCCGCGGGATTGATCGACCGGCTCCGCTCCATCGGCTACGAAGTCACTGATCTCGGCGACGATCCTCCCCAGCTTTTCCAGCCGGACGAAGAAAGCCCTCGCGCACGAAATGTTGTGCGCGTGCTCGCGGCTCTCGAGACGCTCAAGCCTCGCGTCGAGCAGGCGGTGAAGTCGGGGGCGCTGCCGCTGATCCTGAGCGGCGATTGCTCCGTGGTCCTCGCGACGATCGCCGGGGCGCGCCGCTACTTCCGCCACGTCAGTCTGATCTACGTGGACCGCGACGCCGATCTGAGTACTCCGGCGACCACTTCCACGGGCTGCGTGGACGGCATGGTGATCTCTCACGTGATCGGGCGCGGCGCCGCGGAACTTGTGCGGTTCTGGGGCGAGCCGCCGCTGGTGCGCGAACCGGACTTGGCGCTCTTCGCCGTGGATCGCGTCGAACCCGCCGAAGAGGAAGCGCTGCGCCGTACGCCGCTGCGCGTCTATCGCGGGTCCGACGTGAAGCGGAGGGGCGCCGTTGTTGCGGCCGAAGAGGCAGTCGATCGCGTCCACGGCAACGCGCACGAATTTGTGCTGCATTTCGATGTGGACTCGATCGCGGAATTTCAGGCCACCAATTATCCGGGCACGAGCGGGCTGCGGCTCGAGGAAATGCGCGAGGCGCTCGCCGTGTTCGTGAAGCAGAAGCATCTCGCGGCGATCGACGTCTCCGCCTACAACCCAACGAAGGATCCCGACGGGAGCGGGGCGAAACTCATCATCGACCTGCTCGCGGACGTTCTCGGCGAGCGGCTTGCGGCGCTGAAGCCCGCCGCGCCGGCGGAGGCGGCGAGCGCTCCAGCGGTGGTCTCCGCGCCTGCCGTGAGCGAAGCCGCGCTGCCGGCCCCAACGCCCGGAGAAGCATGGTCGTCCGAATCGCTCGAAGGCGAGGCCGAATCAGCCGCGGCGGAATCCGAATCGCCGGCCGGCGGGCAGCCTGGAACCTCGGGCGAAACGGACGATTCTCATTCCTGAAAATTCCCCGCGCCCTCGGACTCCCATGCCTGCGCCAGCGAATTCAAGAAAGTCCAATCTCGAAGTGATTATTTTCGACATCGACGGCGTTCTGGTGGATGTGCGCGGATCGTTTCACCGCACAGTGCTCGAAACGGTGCGATTCTTCACCGGAAAGCGCGTGACGCGGAAAGAGCTTCAGGGCTGGAAGAACCAGTCGGGATTCAACGACGATTGGAAGCTCTCGACCGCGTGGGTGCAATCGCTCGGCGGCAAGTTCGAGTATGACGAAGTGAAGCGCAAGTTCGTGGAGCTCTACTGGGGCGAGGACGGCAAAGGCAACGTAGCCCGCGAGAAGTGGCTCCTTCCGCGCAACAGCCTGCGGCGATTGGCGGGGCAGGCCGAGCTCGCGCTGTTCACCGGGCGCGTCCGACTGGAAACGGACTACACGCTCGACCGTTGCCGCGTCCGCGAGTTCTTCAATCGCATCGTCACCGTGGAGGACGTCCGGAAACCCAAGCCTGATCCCGAAGGCCTGCTTGCAATCCTGAGCGGGCGCGATCCGAGCGCTGCCATCTATCTAGGCGACAACGTCGACGACGCGATCGCGGCCAAGGCGGCGCGGATTCCGTTCGTGGGCATTCTGTCGAAAGACAGCGCGGCCCAGCGCGTTCGCGCCGGGCTGCTGAAGAAACACGGCGCCAAAGCCATCCTCGGCGACGTCCGCGAATTCGAGGCCTGGCTGAAGCGGTCGGGCGGCCCCGGGCGGGGCTAAACCTCCTTGTTGCCAACGTCCTAGGACTTCTCAGTAGTACCAAACAGGACACCAGTACCATTGCCCAACCCAAGCCCGGCCTTCATTCTTGAGGACGCGGGGGATTCCCCCTACGGCTCATGGTTGAGAACGCCAACGTCAATAACAATGCACGCGCGGCGGCTGCACGCGCCTTCGTGCGCAGCCTCAACATTCTGCTTAAGTTCGCCCGGATGTATGACTTCGGCCATCCCCGGACGTCGAAACAGTACGAGATTGCCTGGAACGAATTGCGCACGGCCCTGGGTTCGGAAGACCAATCGGGAATGCTGCTGGCCGTTTCGGGCGACCAGCTTTTGCTCGACGGCACGCCCCTCGATTCGGCCGCTGCGGAGAAGAGTTTCGCGCGCATGCTCTCGACCGCGGGCATCGCGAGCATTCACTTCTCGCCGAAGCTGACGCAGGCCAGCCTTTCGCGCTTCGTGCGAGCCTTTCCGACGAGTTCCAGCTCCAAGTCCGTGCTTCTGGCGGAGCAGTTGAAAGCCGCCATTCAGGGCGATCCTCACATTCACGTGAACGAAGTCTGTTTCGTTCCGGCGGATTCGGCCGTCGCGAAGACCACGGTCGCGGCGCAACTGGCCGCGCGCACGCTCGGGATGAACTCCGAGCAAACCGATCAGCTTCTGAACGATCCCGAAAAACTTCTGCAGTTGATTGTGGCGGCGGAAGGCACTAAGGGCAAAGGCGGCGGTCCCGGCGGACC
>Ga0335077_10000983_pt1 | contig 33085 bp, 25 predicted proteins | sample Lox_Sample_31_FD_207151 | JGI IMG/M metagenome (GOLD analysis project Ga0335077, IMG submission 207151) | Soil microbial communities from Loxahatchee National Wildlife Refuge, Florida, United States - Lox_Sample_3.1 | ecosystem: Environmental > Terrestrial > Soil > Wetlands | place: USA... | reverse complement strand
CATCACCGGCGCAGTGCTTTCACAGACCTTCAATTGCGAGCCGGACACTGATTACCTCCTGACATTTGAAAGTGTATGCAACGCAGGGAATGATCTGACCAAGATCACTGAATGGCAGGTCAGGATTACGGTCGGCGACACAGTGCTTGCGGAAAAATCCTTCTCCCAAAAAAATGCCGGGCAGCCGGCAGGCAATTTTGGATTTGTACCGCGATCGGTCGGGTTTCACACCGGTCCGGCCACCACCACAGCCACGGTCAGTTTCACAGACACGACCCCCGGGGGCGGCTTGCATGTGGATACCGGATTGGATCACGTTGGGGTTCGCCCGCTACGCCGCGACAGGAATTGCCTTATAAACTCGAGCTTCGAGCGCAACTGGGACGGGTGGAATGCAGATAACGATTGCTCAATTGTTGGCCATAAACCCGACAGACCCATTGGCACAGACGGATATTTTTCCGCCAACCTCGGTGGGGAAGGCTCGACTGGGGCAGTTATTTCGCAGATGTTCGACTGCCCCCAGGCGGGTTTATACCGGCTTGATTTCGACAGCGCAAGTTATGCAGGCACGAACTCGCCGTCCCGCGCGATGTGGGACGTGGTTGTCAGCGCTGACGGGAAACTAATAACCCGGCGGGGCTACACGCAAAAAAGCGTTGGTTTACTTCGCGGCAATTTCGGTTTTCGCCACCGCAAATTAAAATTTGCCCTGGCTGATGGCATTCAAGACGCCACCGTCAGTTTCATAAACACCACTCCTGATGATCGGACGAGCACAGGCGTGGTTTTCGATCAGGTAAAACTGGCGTCTCTGTCATATCCCTGATGGGTCACAACAGTTCCAGCAACGCGACGGGAAAGGACTATCAGATTCAGATTCCTTTCAGTACCCGCAAATGTTCTACGAATTAAAAATCACCACTAAGACTTTGCGAAAAGAAGGCTTCAAGCCGCTCTTAATAAAAATCTTCCTTTATTTTCGCCAACTGCTTTGTGCCTTGCGTTTTCTGGCAACGCGTATGCCGCATGGCGCGCAACCAGCCGAAGTGGTGGATTTCAGTTTTAATACACCTGGGAGACTGATATATCCAGGACAGGTTCGATCCGAAATCCTCCAGTTGGCCGAATTGGTTCAGCAAAGGAAGCCACGCAGTGTTGTCGAAATCGGCACCGCCAACGGGGGAACCCTATCCGTTTGGTGCGCACTGGCAGATGCCAAGGCCGTGATCGTCAGCATTGATCTACCGGGTGGAATTCACGGCGGCGGCTATCCCTATTGGAAAACGCTGGTTTACCGTCACTTCGCCCAGCCGGAGCAATCATTGCATTTGCTCCGTGCCGATTCGCATCGACCTGGCACCCGTGACAATTTAAAAGCTATCCTGCCGCCGGAAGGAATTGATTTTCTATTCATTGACGGAGACCATACTTACAATGGGGTGAAAACTGATTTCGAATTGTATTCAGCGCTTGTGCGCTGCGGCGGCTTGGTGGTTTTGCACGATATTTGTGCCCATCCGCCGGAAATGGATTGCCACGTGGACCAGTTTTGGAGCGAGATCCGGTCGCGCTACAAAACCTGGGAATACATTGAGAATCCGCACCTTGGCGGTTTTGGAATCGGCGTTGTTGAAATTTAACGCCCCTTAGTCATCTGGGTGAGTTCCCAAGCGGTGCCGAGCAAAGCCGTTTTAATTTTCATACACTCCGTTGGATCAAACCGACGCCGTCTCGTGTAAAAGATGTGCTATTCGTTGGCTTCCCCGCGCCAACGTCCGATGCACGACGTTGTCGGATCATTCGCTCGCTTCCAAGGTGCGCCAAGCACGAGTACTTTTCACTCCCCACGGTTTCAAAAAGGGAATGAATTTTATCGGTGTATTAGTGTTGCAGATGGCTTAAGTTGGGGACTTAAAGGAATGATCCAAAATCGCGGACACCTTCTTCTTATCCAAGTGCGATGAGTTTGGCGAAAGAGGCGTGGAAATTTGAGACTTCCGAGTTTAGCAGTTAATCAAACGGATTAACTGATCACGATCCAACCCAAACACCATCAAAAGAACTTGACGCGTCTCATGCTTTTCTTTAGAATGAAAAGCCACGCGGGAGGTACTTTGCCTCCGAAACAAATCAAACCCTCAAAAATCAAAAATATGAAAATGGAATTCAAATTCTCTATTCGTGCTGTGAGTCATTCATCCGGCGTAGCCGTCTGCGCGGGAGGGCTCATGCTACTTTCCTCCAACGCGCAGGCGCAGAATCTATTCGCGTCGGATTATCACAGCGGCAATATCTACGAATACACGCCGAGCGGAGTACGAAGCACGTTTGCCACCGGGTTGAGTGATCCTTTTGGGCTGGCTTTTAACAGTACGGGCAATTTGTTCGAGGCGGACGGCAATGAGTCGGGTCCGGCGACCGGCAGCATTTATGAATTCACACCAGGCGGAGCACGAAGCACCTTCGCTGCCGGGTTGGCTACTCCTTATGGGCTGGCGTTCAACAGCGCGGGTAATCTCTTTGAGGCGGATGAAAGCAGCGGCAACATTTATGAGTTCACGCCAAGCGGAACACGAAGTACCTTTGCTTCCGGCTTGTCTTCTCCTTATGACTTGGCGTTTAACAGCGCCGGTAATCTCTTTGAGGCGGATGAAAGCAGCGGCAACATTTATGAGTTCACGCCAGGCGGAGCACGAAGTACCTTTGCTTCCGGCTTGTCTTCTCCTTATGGACTGGCCTTTAACAGCGCGGGCGTTCTGTTTGGGTCGGATGAAGGTAGCGGGAACATCTATGAATTCACGCCAAGCGGAACGCGAAGCACCTTCGCTTCCGGGTTGTCTAGTCCTACCGGACTGGCCTTTAACAGTGCGGGTGATCTGTTTGAAGCGGATTTCGGAAGCGGGAACATCTATGAATTCACACCGGCAGGAGTGCGAAGCACCTTTGCCACCGGGTTGGCCGGTCCTCTTACACTGGCGTTCCAAGGTGTAACGCTGCCTGTGCCTGAGCCCTCGACATTAGAGTTGCTGGCCGTCGGCGCTGTTGCGTTTCTCGTGCGCCGCTACCGTTGTCATCCGTGAAACCTTCACCTGATGGTCAGTCGGTCTCAAACCAATTCAACAAATCAATACTCAGGAGCACACCATGAATAAATACGTATCAATATCAACCGAAACTACGCTGGCCTTTGGCGCCACGCTGAAAACGACATTCAAATCGTCCGTTCGCGCCGCGTGTCATTCATCCGGTCTAGCAGCCTGCGCGGGGGCGGTCATGATGGTTTCCTCCAGCGCCCAGGCGCAGAATCTGTTCGCGTCGGATTATTACAGCGGCAACATCTACGAATACACGCCGGGCGGTGTACGAAGCACCTTTGCCACCGGGTTGAGTGATCCTTTTGGATTTGCGTTTGACAGTGCGGGCAATCTGTTCGAGGCAGACGGCAATGAGTCGGGTCTTGGCACCGGCAGCATCTATGAGTTCACGCCAGGCGGAGCACGAAGCACCTTTGCCACCGGGCTAGCAACTCCATATGGGCTGGCCTTTAACGGCGCGGGTAATCTCTTTGAGGCGGATGGAAGCAGCGGCCACATTTATGAATTCACGCCGAGCGGCGTGCGCAGCACGTTTGCCTCCGGGTTAAGTGTACCTACTGGACTGGCCTTTAACAGCGCGGGCATTCTGTTCGCGGCTGATGCAAACAGCGGAAACATCTATGAATACACGCCGGGCGGAGTGCGCAGCACCTTTGCCACAGGATTGTCTAGTGCTTATGGGTTGGCCTTTGATAGCGCAGGTAATTTGTTTGTTGCAGCTCCAGGGAGTGGAATCGGGAACGGGAACATTTATGAATACACGCCGGCTGGAGTGCGAACCACCTTTGCCACAGGGTTGGATCAACCTGAAGGACTGGCCTTTAACAGCGCAGGCGACCTGTTCGAGGCGGATCAACTCAGCAACAACATCTATGAATACACGCCGGGCGGAGTGCGCAGCACCTTTGCTTCCGGGTTGAATAATCCAATTGCACTGGTCTTCCAAGGCGTAGCCTTGCCCGTGCCTGAACCCTCGACTTTGGGATTGCTGGCCGCCGGCATCACCGCGCTCTTCGTCCACCGCCGCCGTCGCGGCGACACTACAACACTGCGCTCGCATTGAACCCCGTTATCGGGTTCGGCGCAAAGTCTGTTGGCACGACCACCACACGAATCAGCGCGAAAGTCTTTGCGCGAATGGGAAAATCTTTGAGAGTGAATCTGACACTGTTTGACGTTTATAGCTGACGTCTGTTGATGATTTTTGACGCGGGAAGAAGGCAAGAAACTCGATATTTATGAGGCTTTTGGATTTGTGGAGGAGTGCGCAAATATGGATTTTCCAATTGGCAACCCGGTCTGATTTTTCACCGAAGCCGAGCAGAAATGAATTGGCGACGCAAAAAATCCGCTTGCGTCTGAAGCTCGCTCCCGCTGAAGCTGTTTGTTCAGACAGTTATGAGTATTGCTATTGTGACCGGCGCCGCCGGATTAATCGGATCGGAAAGTGTCAAGCGTTTCGCCCGCGAAGGCTTCAACGTTGTCGGCGTTGACAATGACCTGCGCCAATGGTTTTTCGGCAAGGAAGCCTCCACCCTGGCCAACCGGCAAAAGCTCATTGCCACCGTCCCGGGTTATCAACACCACGATTTCGACGTCCGCGACCGGTCGGCAGTCGAAAATCTGTTTCGCCGGCTGGGCGGGGAAATCGCATTAATCATTCACACCGCGGCGCAGCCGTCGCATGACTGGGCGGCGCGCGACCCGCACGCGGATTTCAGCGTGAATGCCACGGCCACGCTCAATCTGCTCGAAGCCACGCGTCAGTTTTGCCCCGAAGCGGTCTTCATTTTTACTTCCACGAACAAGGTTTACGGTGACACGCCCAACCGCCTGCCGCTGGTTGAACTGGAGAAACGCTGGGAAATCAAACCCGGCCACGAATACGAACCCGGTATTTCGGAGACGATGAGTATTGACCAGACCAAGCACTCGCTGTTCGGCGCGTCCAAAGTCGCCGCCGACGTGCTGGTGCAGGAATACGGCCGTTACTTCGGAATGAAATCCGCCTGCTTTCGCGGCGGGTGTCTGACCGGCCCGGCGCACGCGGGCACGGAGTTGCATGGCTTTCTCGCCTATCTTATGCGTTGCACGGTGGATGGCACGCCCTATCGCGTGTTTGGCTACAAGGGCAAACAGGTGCGCGATAACATCCACAGCCACGATCTGGTCGAAATGTTCTGGCGATTTTTCCAGAAGCCGCGCTCCGGCGAAGTTTACAATGCCGGCGGCAGCCGCCACTCGAACTGCTCAATGCTTGAGGCGATTGACCTCTGCGAGCAGATCAGCGGCCGCAAATTGAAATGGACCTATCACGAAGATAACCGCATCGGCGACCACATCTGGTGGATCAGTGATGTGCGAAAGTTCCAGTCGCATTATCCGGATTGGAAGTTCCACTACGGTCTAAAGGAGATTTTGAAAGAGATTCACGATGCCTGCCGCAACACTATGAAATGAGGGCCTCGCTTCCAGAAAGCATTTTGGTCACTGGCGGCGCGGGTTTCGTCGGCAGCAGTCTGGCGCTTCACCTCAAAACTCGCTGGCCGCGCACGAGGATTGCTTGCATGGATAATCTCCACCGGCGCGGCTCGGAACTGAATCTTCCCCGGTTCCAGGAGGCTGGCGTGGAATTTGTGAAAGGCGACATCCGCTACGCCAGGGAATTTCCGTCCGGGCCGTTTGAATTCATCCTCGAATGCTCGGCAGAACCGTCGGTGCTGGCCGGCTACGGCGAGTCACCGGATTACCTGATGGAAACCAATTTCCTGGGCACCTACCGCTGTCTGGAGTTCGCCCGCCAATGGAAGAGCAAGTTTTTGTTTCTTTCCACCAGCAGGGTTTATCCCATGCAAATTTTGGAACAGCATCCGTGGCAGGAGCAACCGACGCGTTTTGCGTGGACCGATGTGCCCGGCGCGGCGATTTCCTCGCGCGGCGTCCGGGAAGAGTGTCCGATGACCGGGGCGCGTTCACTTTACGGCCTGACCAAATTTGCCAGCGAAGGTTTGATTGAGGAATACCGCAACGGCTTTGGCCTGCGGACCGCCGTCAATCGTTGCAGCGTCATCGCCGGGCCATGGCAGATGGGCAAAGTGGACCAGGGAGTGGTCGCGCTGTGGGTGCTGCGGCATTTTTTTGGTAAACCGCTCAAATACCTCGGCTATGGCGCGACCGGCAAGCAGGTCAGAGACGTGCTGCACGTGGCCGACCTTTGTGAACTGGCTGAAGAGCAAATTTCCAACTTCGACCGTTGGGACGGCTGGCTCGGCAACGTTGGCGGCGGGCTGGAAGTTTCGGTTTCACTGCAAGAACTTACCGCCGCGTGCCGGCACATTGTCGGACGTGACGTGCCGGTGGGCGCTGACCCGGAAAACCGTAAGGCTGATCTGCGGATTTTTCTCGCCGATTGTTCCAGGCTGTTTGCGCGAACCGACTGGCGGCCCAAACGCGGCGTGACCCGGATTGTCGCGGACATTTTTGAATGGGTGCGCGCCCACAAAGAGGCGTTGCAACCGCTGGTATGAAAAGTGATTCACGCGCCGGGAAATTGCTGCAAAGCGGAATTATTTTCACGGCGGCACAATTTCTCACATTGCTCATCGGCTTTGGTTTTCAAATCGCGGTGCGGCGACAGTTTCGGGACGAGCCCGGCGAATTCGGTTTCGTTCAAACGGCCATCGCCTTTATCGGTTTTCTGGGGTTGCCGATGGGCATTGCGGTCCAGGCCGTCACCCATTACATCGCGCGATTTCATTACAGCGGGGATGACGTGCGGCTCCACGGGTTACTGGCCGGCTGCCGCAAATTTCTCTTTCACATCACCGTTGCGGGTTCGATCGCAGCCATTGTCCTCATCAAGCCGCTGGGTGACTTTTTTCACATTCCGCGCGTTGGACTCACGGTCATCGCGTTGGTCTGCGTGCTGGCCGGGCTTTGGGGCGCTTACATCACGGCGCTTTGCCAGGGACTTGGCTGGTTCAAACGGCTCGCACTCATCGGGCTGCTGGCGGCGGTCATTCGCTTCCTTTTCGGTGTCTCGGCGACGAGAATCTCGCCGACCGCGGAATGGGCAGTGCTTGCATCCGCCGTCATGCTGCTCTCCAATCTGGTTTTGCTGTTTTGGCAGAACGATTTTCCGCACAAGACCGATTTAATTGTCTCGCCCTGGACAAAAGAATTTGTCCAATTTCTGATCGTCAGCGCCACTTGTGTTTTGGGTTCAAATTGTTTCAGCCAATATGATTTGCTGGTCGCGCAAAAATATTTTCCACGCGCGCAATTGGATGATTACGCGGCCGCCGGCTTGCTCGCACGCCAGATTCCGGCGCTGGCCAGTCCATTCCTGGCTGTTTTATTTACGCATCGCTCCAGTCGTCATCACGGCGACGCCATGCAGGAGCAATTGAAACTGCTCGGCCTCTTTGCCTTTGCCTTGGTTTCAAATGCCGTCGGGCTTTTTGTGCTAAAAAGTTTCGGATTGAGGCTGCTGGGACAAAATACACCGGAGGCCACCGCCATGATCGCGCCGTTTTGCGCGACGATGGTGTTCGTCGGCCTGCTTCAAGCGCTCGGCATTTGGGCGCTGGCAAGCCGATGGATAAAGATATCCATGCTTTACGGTGCGCTTGGGCTGGCCTACTGGCTGGCGCTTTTGTTTTTCGGCACAACCCCGGGAGCCCTGCTGCGCGTGATGCCGTTCGCAGCTGGAATCGCGTTTGCCGCGGTTTTTCTAATTTGGCTGATTGCGATGCGCCTTCATAAGATCGGCGCGCCGGAACAAAGCTGATTTGAATTCAAACCGGGTTTCGGTCAGACTTGCCCTATGCCGTCCAGTCTGGACAATCCGCCGCGCGTCAGTTTCATCATGCCAACGCTGAACGCCGGGGCCTTATTGGACAACTGTCTCGCGTCCATCGCGCGCCAGACTTGGCCACGGGACCATTGTGAAATCATCCTGGCCGACGCGCATTCCACCGATTCCACCCGCGACATCGCCAAAAAATATGGCGCGCGCGTCGTTGACGACGACGGCAAAAACATGGAGGAAGGCAAACGTCTTGCGCTCCGCCATGCCACGGGCGAATTCATTGTCTTCGTGGACGCCGACAACGAAATCACGCACGCAGACTACGTTGAACTGGCAGTGAAGGCGCTCGCCACCCATCCCCAGGCGCTGGGCGTGGAGAGTTATTATCTCCCGTCGCCGAGAATGAGTTCATTCTGTACCTATCTCACGCATTTGCTGCACATCAGCGATCCGATTGCCTGGTTGATGAGCGCAAATCCAAAACTCGTCGCGCGTGACGGCGACGTTGAACGGTGGACCCTGCCCGGCAATTCGCTGTCTTATCCGCTGGGCGCCAATGGCTTTGTTTTCCGCCGCGGCGATTTGCAGTCCGTGAAAGCGGACGAAAAATTCCAGGATACGCACGTCGCGCTGTTCCTGATGAAGAGCGGAAAACGCGAATGGCTGCGCATCTTTGGGCGTGGTGTTTATCATTATTACGTGCAAACCTGGTGGGGTTTCGTGAAAAAACGCCGCCGTGCCACAGTGCATTTTCTCCGCGTGCAGGAGGAGATGCCCGTGAACTGGATGAAGGAAAAACCGCCGGTCCCCCTTTGGCTGGCCGTGGCGTATTGCGTCACGTTGATCGGCCCGCTCTGGCACACGTTGCGCGGTGTTTTTCGGAACCGCGACGCGTGCTGGCTGTGGCATCTGCCGGCGTGTCTCGGCAGCGTGCTCGGCAACGCGTGGGGCGTCTTGACTTACAAGCGCCGCGGCAAAGATAAGAAGCTCATCGCCGAATTGCAGGTGAAGCAGAACTTGAAATCCTGAGTCGAATGGCAGAATCCGGTTCATCTTCCGAAGCGAAATCTCCCGCTGCCGCCGGTTCGCCGCGGCGACCCCGCGTGGTTTTTTTCGTCAACGGCATTTTTGGCGAGGGGATTGGCGGCGGCGACATTTTCTTTTCCTACCTGGCGCGCGCGGCTGTGGAAGCGGGCTACCCCGTGCATTTCTTCGGTGGGCATGCGTTGAAGCGGTATCTTGAACGGGAAGGACTGCCGCTCAATCTCACGTTGACAGACAACGGCATGGCCAGGCTGGGTGATGCAGGGCGATTGAGCGGCCAGTTGCGATTGCTCCTGGATTTCGGCCGGCGGTTTGTCCGAACCATGCGATTGTTATCCGAAGTGCGGGCTGATGATATCGCCTATGGCGTGTCCGAGTATTGGTTTGACACAATTCCCGTGATGCGCTGCCGCGCCCGGCGCAAGGCATTTCACCTGGGCATGATGGCGCCGCGATTGTGCGAGGTGTTGTTCAAATCCCGGGCGGACGTCACGACGCTGCGGTTACCGGCATTTTATTTTTGGTTGAGCCAGCAATTTTCCGGGCGGTTATTCCGATTTTGTCGGGGCGGCGTGATCACCTATCCGCATCCTGAAATCCGGGATTACCTGATGCATTTTAGCCAACCCGAATCCGGCTTGTGGTATGTACCCAATGGCAGTGATGTGGCTTTGGCCGACCGCGTGCCGGCGCAGCCGAAACGGTTCGACGTAGCCTGGATGGGGCGCGTGCATCCGCAGAAAGGCATTGATGATCTGCTGGTCACTCTGGCGTGGTTGAAACAACAAATACCCGACTTCGGTGCCGTCATCATCGGCAAAAGCCAGGACAAACTCGAACCAGTGATTCGTCGGATGGGTCTATCGGAAAACGTGAGGTTCAGTGGTCTGGTTTCTGAAGAAGAAAAATTCCGTCTGCTCAAAAGCAGTCGCGTGTTTGTGATGCCGAGCCGTTACGAGAGCTGGGGCATCGTCGTGGGCGAGGCCCTCGCGTCGGACGTACCAGTGGTGGCTTATGACTTGCCCTGTTACCGGCCCGTCTTCGGGGATTTCGTGCGCTATGTGAAGTGCTTCGACCGCGATGGCTTCAAAGGCGCCGTTGAAGACGAAGTGCGCCGGCAGCGCGCCAAACGCAATTATCTCGCCGAGATGAATCCCGCCAAGCTGAAACAGGCGATGGATTGGTCAACCGCCCGGGAAAGTTTCCTTTCACTGCTGCGGAAACTGGCCGGCGACGACAAGCCCGCAGGTCGAACCGACGATTAAACACAGGTGGCGCGCGCGGATTCGAATGCGCTCCCCGTTTACGCCGCGTGTCGCTTTCATTCGCGACGTGTAACATCTGCCCTATCACGCAACGAAATTCGAGTCGCCGGAGTGATTATTACCCCAGTCCGGCCTTGAGATTTTCGCCTGTCAGCGGGAAAAATATCCGCTGACTCACGACCATCTTCGAGGATTATTCTCCGTGTCACAGCCATGATGAAGGGATGGAATTATTTCGCAGCGCTCGATGGGCTGGTCTGAAACAGCAATCAGGCCGGGTGTCCTCGCAGGAGGATTTCAGGCCAGCGCGCTTCGTGTTTGAGAAACGCCCAAGAGTCAAACAGGTTGTCGGGGATCCTGAATGCGGATGAATAAGTAATCGCTCGCCCCGAGTTTGCGCCAACGCCAGGCTGGGCCAAGTAATCGAGCGAGGTGGTCGCGTCGCGCCGCGTTGTGGGCTTCAATGATTATAAATCTCGTCTTTGAAAGTGTGGCGCTGGCACCGGCGATGACCTCTTCTTCGAAACCCTCTACGTCAATTTTCACGAGGAACACGTCGCGCCCTGCCGACTCTTTGTCCAGGGTTGTCACTTCCACACGGAACGTTTGTCCTGTCGGTTGGCCCGAAATGCAAATGCGGGATGTGCCATCATAGCCATGTGGACTTTCAAGAATTGCCTCGCCCGGTTCGCGCCCGGCGGCTTTGGCGAGGCAAGTAAGATTCATACCCGTCCGCTTCTGCAAAGCCTTGATGCGCTCAACCATCATTGGCAGGGGTTCAAAGGCAATAATCTCAGCGCGGCGATTCCAGCGAAACGCGAAGTGCGAGAACAGACCGGCGTTGGCGCCGACATCGAGCACCAAGGGATTTGACGCCGCCTGGAAGGGTTTCATCCAATCATCGCTATAAAGCTCATATTCCACGAACATGGACCAGTAGGCGACAAGCGCATCCGGGGTTTCCAGGACAAATCCGTCTGGCGTCACGGTCCCGGGTTTGAATTCGCGTCGGACAAAATAGCGCCAACGTTGCCTTAAAAGTTCACGGGCAAAGTCGGGTTGAGCCGAACGGAGGCGATACCAACCTGACAGGCTGGAGATGCTGTGCCGCATCGCGTGAGCGTATTTGTTCATTCGTAATTGGTCGGCAGCCGCGTTCGGCGCGATTTCGTCCCACAATATTGAAGTAACACAAAAAATCAAAAGACTTTTCAATTAAGGCGCTCTCTGGCAACCATCCCCGTAAAAATAACTGGTGGCATGAGCAATCCTGGCACGGCCCAGCCCAAAATCAGCGTCGTCGTCCTGAACTACAACGGGCAGGAATGGCTCCTGCGTTGTTTTGAATCGCTGGAGCAACAAACGATTTTCCCAGAGATCGAGATCATTCTGACAGACAACCACTCCTCAGACGGCTCGGACCAGTGGGCCGCGGCCTGGCTGGCGAGAACCGGCAAAGGCCGCGTGGTGCAGAATGGGGCGAATTTATATTATTGCGGTGCCAACAACAACGGCGCCGCGGTTGCCACGGGGGAATTTTTATTGTTCCTGAACAACGACACCTGGCTGGAGGCGGATTGCCTTGAAAGCTTATACGAGGAGACCGTCAAAGCCGGAGCGGATTGCGCGGCTCCCACCGTGTTTGATTACGACGACAACATATTTCAAGTCGGCGGCGACACCGGTCTGGATCTCTTCGGTCTGCCAACCCTGGGATCGCCGGTACGTTGTACCCAGGAAACCTTTACTGCGCCTGGCTGTAGTTTGTTTGTAAAAAGAGAGTTGTTCCACAAAATCGGCGGTTTTCCGCCGGAACTATTGATTTACGGTGACGAAACTGATTTGTCCTGGCGGGTCTGGATTGCCGGGGGGGAAGTGGTGGCGGTGCCAAACGCACGACTCCATCATCGGGGTGCGGCAGTTGTCAACCCGGGAGGAAAAACCAGAACCATCGAATCACGAACCAGCGAGACCAAGCGTTTTTTGACCAATCGAAATGGGATTCTTTTTCTGTTGAAAAACAGCCAGCACATCCTGCTGCTCCTCTTGATTCCGCACTTGCTGTTGTTGCTCGGCGAGGCAGCGGCCAGCTTGGTTTTAATCCGGCGCTGGAGTTACGTGCGCAAATCGTACCTCGCGGCCATCGTCGAGGCATTCCGGATGCGCGAACACGTTTGCCAGTGGCGGCGGCGCATCCGTGGGTTCCGGCAACGCGGCGATTTCTGGATGTTGCGTTTTCTGTGGCTGAAGCCGAGCCGCTGGTGGGAACTGAAACGCTGGCTCAAATTTGGCCTGCCGAAGGTGGACGCAAAATAATCAAATGTCGGCGCGTTGAATTTCGCTGAAAACGCGGCAATCCCCCAAGGACAGTCGCTGGTAAAACTTAATCCCTGTTTTGAGCCTGGGGATCAATCCCCGAAATGACCCCCCGCGGACCTTTTGTCGCCAGTGGGGATTCCACGGTTGACTCACGACAAGAATCCTTCATTGGCCGGACAGGACCCTATAGAACTTGTGCGGATTACTCGGTTGCGTGGTGTCGGTGCTGTTATCATCCCAAATCTCTATTGGTTGGGTCAGCGTGATATTAGTGAGCGTCGTCCATGAATTTGTATCTGCCAGGTCAGCCGTGCTTTGAATGATATAGTTGTAACCCACCGTTCCGGTGATTATCACTCCCGGAAATAATCCGAGAGCTACAAACGCTGGATTGACAACCACCTGTTCCGGGGTGTTCGTCACGCTGCCGAAGGCACCGGTAACGACCACCGAATAAAGCCCGGCGTTGGTGAATTGGATCGAGGACAAAGTCAGTGTTGAGTTGGTGGCATCCAGCACAGCAAAGCCGTTGTCATACCACTGATAAGTAAATGGCCCGGTTCCCCATACCCCAACGCTCAACGTGTTGGTTTGACCCCAATACGTATCCAGGCCCGTAAACGGAGATGCCAAATAGGGATACATGAACAGATGAGCCACGGAGCTCGTGACGGAACCATACAGATTGGTCACAACCACAGCGTACGCCCCCAAATCCGATTGCTTGACACTGGCGATGCTCAAGGTGCTGAACGTAGCGTTCAAGAGATTGGAGCCGTTCAACGACCATTGATAATAAAGCGGTGGCGCTCCAATGGCAGTTACACTAAATGAAGCAGGGCCGTAGGCATTGACAAGTGCGTCCTGTGGTTGGTTGGTGATAGCGGGAGGCCAGAATGCTTCGTTGGTATAAAGGGTATAGACTTCACTGTCAGCAAGCGCACGATTGTAAATGTGAACCGTATCCAAAGTCACAGGACAGTAAAGGTAAAAACCACTAGAAATGCCGTTATCAGCTCCCAAACTCATGGGCGTAACTTGAGGCTTCGCGTAAGGGGTCAAACCGGTTTGCGAAGTTACCTTCGTACCGTTCACGAACACTGCAGCCGAGTTACTTGTTCTGGTAACGACGATTTGATACCATTCTCCAACAGTGAAGTTTGTTAAATTCACTGAAAGATTTGCGTTACCTCCGCTGCCAGTGTAATCCTGATAGCAGAAATCGTATCCACGAAATGCTAGATTAAACCCATGCCAACCATCGGAGGTAGCATTTCCCGATTGCCAGAGTGATGCTACCTCGTTGAGTTCCTGGAAGTTGGCCCATGTGCTCAAAGTCATCTCATTCGGATACAACCGGACATCGTAGGGAAGCGCGATGTTTTGATTCACCCCGTTCAAAGCAAACGCTGAATTCGCCTGTAAAAATCTGTTAGGCACGAATGTCCCGCCTCCGTTGGTCATGACCGTGAAGCCATTCGGCCCCATATCCACGACCGTCCCGTCAAAAGACAAATCTAAGACCAGCGACGCGCCGAAAGGCACAGTCACAGGTGCAGCGACAATCACCTGCGGTGTGCTGGTGTAGCCAAAGCCAGCGTTCGTAACGGTGATGGCTGCCACCACTCCGTTACTGACAGTCGCAAACGCTCCCGCACCTGTGCCCCCGCCGCCGGCGATGGTTACCAAGGGCGCCCAACCATAACCGCTGCCGCCATCGGTGACGCTAATCGCCACGACAAAACCGCCAACCAAAGTCGCGGTGGCGGTCGCCGTGCGTTGGGCATTGGCGGGCAAACTAAGCAAAAGGACCAATCCAAAGAAGAATGTTCCGAACCACTTCATAACCTGTTTCATAAGACTTTCCTCGCGAATAAGACTTTTGAAGGTTTGACACCAAGATCTTTAGAAAAAACAACTGTTGTTGTCAAGTAAATTTGCGCAAAGAAAGTAATCGAGACGCGAGTCGGCACGACCGCTTAACGCTGGTGGGGCCTGGTTGTTACTGGACTTGGCGCCCTGCCGCCACTTTGATTTGAGGGTTCACCAAATCTGCCAGGTTGGTGAGTTATAGATATAATTGGCTTGTGGGGACGCAACCACCAAAGAACTGAACCGAATTGAAGTCAAGTTCCTTATAGTCACTCATAGAGATTTGCCTTCTAATGCCGCCCAAGACGGTGGCAGGTTTTTGTGGACCTCGATGTTCGCGAACGGCTTCCCCTGCCGCGAACCCGCCTTCCTGGCCCACGCGGCCATCCGTGCCACGCCCTCTTCGAGCGACACGTTCTTGATCAAGTCACCGAAATGTTTCCGGACTTTCTCGTGCGCCGAGTAGGCATGCACAACCTCATTGCGGGCGTCGAGATGTTTGATAGCCGCCTTCGCCCCCATTGCCCGAGCCACAACATGTGCCAGTTCGGCGACCGAATAAGCCTGGTCCGCGCCAACGTTGAACACCTGATTGTAGCACGCCGGTCGGGTGATGCTGGCCGCGATCACCGGCGCCACGTCGTCTATGTAACTGAACGCCCGCGTCTGCCGGCCATCACCGAAAATCGTCATGGGCTGGCCCTGCAGGATCTGATTCATGAATATGCCGATGACGTTGCGGTAACGGTCACCGAGGTTCTGGTTTTCACCATAAACATTGTGCGGCCGGAAAATGACATGATTCAGCCCAAACATTTCATGCGCCTCACGGAGGTCGAGTTCCACCGCGTATTTGGCGATGCCGTAAGGGTCTTCCGGCTGAGGCACCAGTTCTTCGGACATCGGGAGTTGATTGCGGCCATAAACTGCGATGGAGGATGTGAACACGAAACATTTCACATCGTAATTAACGGCGGCATTGATAAGATTGACACTGCCCAGCAGGTTGTTGGTGTAATTGAAACGTTTGATGAAATGGCTCAATCCCTCAGCCGCGTAGGCCGCAAGATGAAAGACGTATTCAAACTGATGCCTGACAAACAGTTCCTGTACGAGCGCCGCATCTGTGACCGAGCCTTCAATGAATTTCACGCCTTCGGGAACCTGATCCCGAAAACCGCCGCTCAAATCGTCCAATCCCGTCACCCCATGTCCCTGGCGGAGCAAATGGGCGCACACATGGGAGCCGATGAACCCCGCCGCGCCAGTAACCAAAACCGGTGAACTCATGTGTAAAGTCTAACGGGCGGTTTGGTTGGTGACGAGGCTTTTCCAATGCGACCCGTTGCCTTGACACGTGGCCGGGCGCAATTGAGAATGAGCCCTGTTTTTAACTGCCCATCATTTGTGAAGATCGAAAAGAAAAATGGCGAGTCAAAACCCCGCGGACTTTTCTTCGCGGCGCTGCTGGCGGTCGTTTTGGCCGCCCTTTTCTGGAAAAGTTTTTTGCCTGGCTATGTCCACTTTTCCAACGACGGCCCGCTGGGTCAACAAAATGCCGCCTGGCGGCAACTCCCGGCTGCCTTTACCGGAAGCTGGTATGATATCAACGATCTTGGCGTCAGCGCCGGTGCGATGGCACTGGCTCCGAGCACATTCTTGTTCTGGGCCTTGGGGCCGGTCGGTTACGCGAAGTTTCTCGCCCCTCTGGCGTTGTTCATTTTGGGGCTGGGCGCATGGGCCTTTTTCCGGGCGCTGAAACTCTCGCCGCTGGCAGCCACACTTGGAGCGCTGGCTGCGACGCTGAATTCCGCCTTTTTTGCGACCGCTTGCTGGGGTGTGGCGCCGCAACAGATTGCTATCGGCATGGATTTTTTTGCGCTGGCCCTGGTGGTTTCCAACACGGCGGAATCCCGGGCGCTCGTTCGCTGCGCGAGGCTGGCCTTGGCCGGGTTGGCCGTCGGCATCAACGTGATGGAGGCTGCTGACATCGGTGCGATTTTCAGTTTGTTTGTTGCGGCCTTTGTTCTGTTCAAGGCCATCGCGGACGAAGGTGGGGCGGTTTGGGCAAAAACGGGGCGGGGCATCGGCCGGGTGGCGATCATAGCGCTTTTTGCCGGCTTCATTGCCGCGCAGTCAATTGTGGCGTTGGTAGGCGCTGCCATCGTCGGCATCGCCGGCACGTCACAGGATGTGGGGACCAAGGCGCAGCATTGGGACGCGGCCACACAATGGAGTCTGCCAAAACTCGAGACCCTCAGTCTCTTCATGCCCGGCGTGTTCGGATACAAGATGGACACACCCCACAATATGCCGGACTTTTTGCAGGATGCCTACCAAGGCGGCGAGTATTGGGGCGGCATGGGCCGCGACCCGGTACTGGACCGGTTTTTCGACAGTGGCGGACAAGGCCAACCGCCGCCGTATAGTTATATGCGCCAAACCGGCGGCCAGAATTACGCCGGCGTTTTGGTCGCATTGCTGGCGTTCTGGGCGATGGCGCAATCTTTGCGGCGGGAGAACTCCGCTTTCCCTGAAGTTCAACGGCGATTTATCTGGTTCTGGTCGGTCGTGTTGATTGGTTCGTTGCTGCTGGCCTATGGCCGATTCGCGCCATTCTATAAATTATTCTACATGCTGCCGTATGTTTCCACGATTCGAAATCCGGCTAAATTCCTTTACGTGTTCTCTTGGGCGATTGCGATTCTGTTTGCCTATGGCGTTCATGGCCTCAGCCGGCGTTACCTGGAGATGCCGGCGGCCAATTCTTCACTGTCGGCAAAAATTAAAAACTGGTGGGCCAAAGTCCGCGGCTTCGACCGGAACTGGACTTACACCTGCGTCGGGGCGCTTTTTGTCGCTGTGCTCGGTTGGTTGATTTATGGTTCGGAAAAGCCCGGCCTCGTGCGCTATTTGCAGACGGTTGGTTTTGGTGAGGAAGACACCGCGAAACAAATTGCCGCGTTCAGCGTCGGACAGGTTCGCTGGTTTGTTTTGTTGTTCGCGCTGGCCGCCGGACTTTGCGTGCTGGTCATCGCGGGAGTTTTTGCCGGCCGGCGGGCCAGACTGGGTAGCATTCTGCTGGGCGTTTTGCTCGTGGTCGACCTGGGGCGGGCGGATCTGCCCTACATTATTCACTGGGATTACAAACAAAAAAACGACATTGACCCGGCCAATTCGGCCAATTCAACAAATCCGATTGTTAACTTCCTGCGCCATGAATCCTACGAACACCGCGTTGTGGGTTTGCCGTTTAATGCCCCACAGCACTTGCCATTTTATGATGATTGGTTCGGTGACCTTTACCGCATCGAATGGGCACAACATCATTTTCCTTATTACAACATCCAGTCGCTAGACAAAATTCAAATGCCACGCATGCCGGCAGATTTGCTGGCTTACGAGATGGCACTGACACCTCGTTCTGCAGGCACAGCTTACCTTTTGGCGCGGCGCTGGGAACTAACCAATACCCGTTATCTGCTCGGCCCGGCGGGCTTTCTGGACTTGTTGAATGAGCAACTCGACCCGACGCAGCGCCGCTTCCGCATCGTTCAACGTTTTGACATTGTAGCCAAACCAGGCATCGAGCGGTTGACACAGTTGGAGCAGATGACCGCTGCGCTTGGCGAGAACGGAGCCTGTGCGCTTTTTGAATTCACTGGCGCTTTGCCCCGTGTGAAGCTTTATTCGCGCTGGCAGGTGGACACCAACGCCCAAACCACGCTCCAAATGCTGACAAACGCCGATTTCGATCCGCAACAGACCGTCCTGGTTTCCACACCGCTGCCCATTGCCAGTTCAACCAATCAAAATTCTGGCACGGTTGAAGTCATGCGTTACGTGCCGACTGATCCCGCCTTCAAAGGCAAGAAAAATGATTTGTGGGCAAAATCAGGATATTGCTACGCCCCGAACGACATCATGTTCAACACGCAGGCCCCGGCGCCGTCCGTGCTGTTGCTCAACGACATGTATGACCCGCACTGGCGCGTGTTTGTGGACGACAAACCGGCGGAGCTTTTGCGTTGCAATTTTATCATGCGCGGCGTGTATCTGACGCCTGGCGCACACAAAGTGGAATTTAAGTTCACACTGCCGAGCAAACCGCTCTACATCACCCTGGCGGCCATCGGCGTCGGAATGCTTTTGTGCGGCTACCTGATGGTTGCGACGCGCCGCCGGGTCGGGCCGGGAACTTAACCGTAAATGTTCTTGGGATGCCGTCTCCGGCCCAGAATCCAGAAAAGATAAAAATCCCGCAACTCGACCAAGGCCAGGCCCGCCAACCACAGCGGCCAGCCGGTAATGCCGCGCGTGGCCAGGCCAATTTCGCGCGCGTAGGCGGCGTTTCCATTCTGGAGGACGCGCCTGGCCTTGACGCCCGAGCGCACCGCCAACAAGCTCTTCAATTTCAGTTTGCGCTGCGAGCTCCAGCCTTTGCCGCGCAATGCCTCATTCACTTCCATCGCCCGCCATTCGTCCAGCACGAGGGCTTGAATGCTTGGACCAAGGAAAACTGTCTGGTTGCCGCCATGCCAGCGGTATTTCGCCAGGAGCCGGTGAATGTGAACGCATTTCTCGCAATGCGCGCCGAACGCCGCCCAGAACACCATGTCGCCTATGATCGGATAATCCATGGGAAAACGGCAGGGCGCAGGTTGTCCGGCGGTCTTCATCAGTGTCGCGCAAAAGGCCTGATTCCCAATTTCCGCCTTGCGCTTCAAAAAATTGTCGCGGGTCAACACTTCAATCCTTCCGTCCGGCTTTCCCGAGTTGCTAAGGTGTTTGTTGTCCTCGTCAACGCGCTCGTCAAGCGACCAGGCCAGACCCCGGCCCGCGCAATCCGACAACAACCCGGTCATCACTTCGTAAAACTCCGGTTCAATCGTATCGTCCGCGTGCAGGATTTGCAGGTATTCCGTCTGGTTTGCGAAATCGAGGGAGCGGTTGAAATTGCCGAACAGGCCGAGGTTGGTCGGGTTCCGGATAAACTCGCAGGTGATGCCTTTGAAACTCCGGACAATTTCCTCCGTGCGGTCGGTCGAACAATTATCCAGCACCACCACCCGGTCGGGACGCAGCGTCTGGCGCGCGATGGACTCAAGCGTTTGCTCGATGAATCGCTCACCGTTCCAAACGGGAACTGTCGTGAGGATTTTTGTCTTCATCGGAAACATCAGAGGCAATAACGTCCGTCAAAAACCAGTTTGCCGGCGAATCGTTTCTTCGCGGCGCGAAATTCCGGCCAGGCCGTCAGGACCACGATCACTTCCGCTTGTTTCACCGCCTCCGCCAGACTCGTTGCATATTTAATGGGATGATGGTAAACGCGCCGGTAGGATTCGCCGGCCATCGGGTCGTAGGCGACGATGTTTTTTCGTCCGCGTTTCAACAGCAATTCGATGATCCGCGCGGCGGGGGTTTCACGCACATCATCGCTGCCGGGCTTGAACGACAGGCCGAGGATCCCGAGGCGCGTACGCGGCGTGGTGGCACGGACAATTTTCCCGACGAAGTGCCGCGCGATGGCATCATTAGCAGAAATGGCCCCGCGCAACATATCCGCTTTTACCCCGGCTGCGCGCGCGGTATGTAGCAAAGCCGCCGTGTCCTTCGGGAGACAATACCCCCCGAACCCGCAGCCGGGGAAAAGATAGCTCGTCATTTTCGCGGGCGCACCCGACCAGCGCCGATCCCGATGCAGCGTTTGAAACGCGGCCTTCACGTCAATGTCGCCGATGGCATCAGCGGCCATCGAGGTCTCGTTGGCAAAACTGATGAGCGTGGCCAACAGGGCGTTGGAAACCGATTTGACGAACTCCGCCGTGTTCAGGCTCACGCGGCAGACGCGCGTCCGAAACGGCTTGTAAAGTTTTGCCACGGCGTCGAAGCTCAAATCGTCACCGGCGCCAATAACGACACGGTCGGGGTGGATGAAATCCTCCCATGCCAGGCCTTCGCGCAAAAACTCCGGATTGCTGGCCAGACCGATGTCGCGGCCAATCTTCCTTCTGGCACGATTGAATAAAGGCATAATGCTGCGCGCCGTCGTGCCGGGCGGCACTGTGGATTTGATGACGAGGGTCGGCTTGCGCTTCGGCGGCAAAACTTTCAACGTGTCACTCACGGCACGCCGCAGGAACGATACGTCCGCCGCGCCACTGCGGCGTTGCGGTGTGCCGACACAATAAAAAATCACGTCCGCGTCTGCAACAGCCTCCGCCAGGCTCTCACAAACGGAAAATTGTTTCCCGGCCAACGCATGGAGTTGCCCAGGCAGATGCGGTTCGTGAAAAAGCAACCGACCGGCCCGCAGGCTTTTCGCAATGCGCGCCGAGGCATCATAGCCGCGCACGGTAAATCCCTTGCGGGCGAAGCCCAACGCAGTGGTCAGGCCGACAAAGCCCAGACCAATTATCGCGACGCGGGATTTTGTTGCTCGTGCCATAAAAATTTCAAAAAGCGTTCGACGCCCTCTTCGACATAAATGGAAGGCCGGTAATTCAGTTTTGTTCGCGCCCTGGTAATGTCGGGACAGCGCCGTTCGGGGTTGTGGGTGAGGTAGTCCTTTTCCATGGCGGTTTGAAAAATGATCTTGCCTTTGTACCCGATCATTTTTTCGCCGGCCTGCCGGAAATGCTCCGCCAGTTGCCGCACCGAAATTTCCGGGCGCTCGACGCCGATGTTGAACGTCTCAAACCGGTTGTGCAACAACGCCCTGAAATAGCCGGCCACCGCATCGGCAACGTAACAGAACGTCCGCGTGGGCGCGCCGCTGGAATGGATGACAATGTCCTGGCCCTTGAGCACGCATTGCGCAAAATCGGCGGGTGCGCGCCGGTCGGTGAGCGTCATGCCCGGGCCGTAGTTGTTGAACGGGCGCACGACCCGCACCGGTGTTCCGAACGTGTTGGCAAAAACCCAGCAGAGCGTTTCGCCGAAGCGCTTCGCTTCGTCATAACAGGCGCGCGGGCCGACGCAGGAAACGTTGCCGCGGTATTCCTCGTTCGTTGGAATCGCCTCGGGCGCCGGGTCGCCGTAAATTTCGCTGCTGGAGAAAAACAACAGCCCTCTGAGCCTGGTGGCGCGATAGGTTTCGAGCAGGTTGCGTAGGCCCCAGATGTTGGCGTCCAGCGTGACCAGCGGATATTTGCGGTAAAACGCCGGTGAGGCAATGGACGCCATGTGCAGCACATAATCCGCGGCCTGCGCGCCCGGCACGGATTCCAGCCGGCCGGAAGCGATGTCAAAATCGTGAACCGCGACATTGGGATAGGCGGCCGCGAGTTGATCAATCCAAGGTGGCCGCCCCAAAACAAACTTGTCGAGCAACAGGATGGACTTGGGTTGTACACCCTCGTCGGTCAGATGACAGAGAAAGTGCGAGATGTAATAACCCAGGAAACCTGCCGCCCCGGTGATGAGAATAGTCGTACCATCCAGTCGCGCGGCTTCCGGCAATTGGACGCGCAAATGACGCATGTCCGCCGCGACAATCGGATTAGCCCAGGCTGGGAGTGATGTTTTAACTGGGGGCATGGCCAGGTTCAATTTCCAGTTAGCGTCTGTGATTTAAGCTGCTGGCTCAAGGCGTTTTTGGCCGGCTTTTTGGCGGTTGAAAACCGCCGGGTCATTTGCCTATGCTTTCCAGAACTCCGGAAGCGGATTCCGGAGGCGCAACTGCCATGAACCAGAAAAAAGACCTGTCAGCGGTGCCCGTGTTCATTCTTTGTGGCGGACTGGGCACGAGGATCAAAGAGGAAACCGAGTTTCGCCCCAAACCGATGGTGCCCATCGGCGAGCATCCGATTCTTTGGCACGTCATGCAGATTTACGCCCGACACGGTTTCAAACGGTTTGTCCTCTGCCTGGGCTTTAAGGCTGAAGTGGTGAAAGACTATTTCCGCAACTTTCATCTGCATAACACGGATTGCACCATCAAACTCAAAACCAACGAAATGACGGTTCATGAATCCCGGCTCAAACTGGATTGGGAGGTCACGCTGGCGTACACCGGCGAGAAAAACATGACCGGAAGCCGCATCGCGCAGGCCACGCGCAAGTATCTCGGCGCATCCGAACATTTTGCTGTGACCTACGGCGACGGCCTGACCGACGCCGACCTTGCCCGTGAATTCCGGCAACATTGTGATTGCAGGAAAATCGGCACCGTTCTCGGCGTCAACCCCCCGTCACGCTTCGGCGAAATCAAGGTGGCCGGCAACCACGTGACGGCTTTCGCCGAGAAGCCGGAGATTGAAGATCACTGGATCAATGGCGGCTTCTTCTTCTTCCGGCGCGCCTTCCGGAAATATCTTTCCGAGGACGAATCCTGCGTGCTCGAACGCGAGCCGCTCGTGCGGCTGGCGCGTGATGACCAGTTGGACGTTTACCGCCACCGCGGTTTCTGGATCAGCATGGACACCCAGCGCGACCGCGTGGAACTCACGAAAATGGTGGAATCCGGCAATCCGCCCTGGCTCGCGCCACAGTCATGAAATTCACCGAGACCCCGCTCAAAGGCGCCTATGTCATCGAACTGGAAAAGCGCGGCGATGAGCGCGGCTTCTTCGCGCGCTTTTTCTGCGAACGTGAATATCAGCAGCACGGCCTCAACCACAGAATAGTCCAGATCAACAACTCGTTCAGCAAACATCGCGGCACGCTTCGTGGGATGCACTACCAGCTTCCGCCCAGGGCCGAGGACAAGATTTTCCGTTGCCTGCGCGGCGCAATTTTCGACGCCGCCGTTGACCTGCGCCCGGATTCGCCGACATTCCTGAAACATTTCACCGTTGAATTAACCGCGGAAAACCGCATGATGCTTTACATCCCGAAAGGTTTTGCCCACGGATTCATTACCCTGGCCGACGACACCGAGACGCTTTATCTCGTCACGGAATTTTACTCGCCGGAACACGAGCGCGGTATCCGCTACAACGATCCGGGATTCGGCATCCGCTGGCCGCTGGAACCGGTCGTCCTTTCCGACAAGGACCGCAACCTGCCGGATTTCAATCCGGCAACCGGGCTCAAATAAAGCGCCAGTCCGATGAAAATCCTCTTCACCGGCGCCAGCTCGTTCACAGGATTTTGGTTTGTCAAAACCCTCGCCGCCGCCGGGCACGAAATCGTCTGTCCGGTGACCGGGGACCTGGAGCATTACGCCGACGTCCGCCGGCAGCGGATTGAGCAACTGAAGCCGGTTGGTCGTTTCATTCCGCACGCGCCGTTCGGCTCGGAAAATTTCCTGCAGGCCGTCCGCGAAAATCGTTTCGATCTGCTCTGCCACCACGCGGCCGAGGTCAGGAATTACAAAAGCCCCGACTTCGATGCGTCCCGCGCGCTCCACCACAACACGCTGAACCTGCGCGCCGTGCTTGCGGCCATGAAACCACGCGGGATAAAGGCGGTCGTTCTTACCGGCTCCGTGTTCGAGCCGGACGAGGGTGCGGGCGATGAACCGCTCCGCGCATTTTCACCCTACGGTCTGGCCAAAGGCATGACCTTTCAGTTTTTCCGGTATTGCTGCTACGAGGCGGGCGTGCCGCTCGGGAAGTTTGTGATTCCCAACCCGTTCGGACCGCTCGAAGAGGTGCGCTTTGCCGCCTATCTCATGCGCACTTGGCGGGAGGGCAAACCTGCCCGGGTCCAAACGCCCGATTATCTGCGCGACAACATCCACGTGGATTTGCTCGCGGCGGTTTACAGCCGGTTCGTCAACCGCGCCGCAGCAATGAAAAATGGTCTTCTCAAAACCAATCCCAGCGGTTATGTCGAAAAACAGGGGCAGTTTGCCCAACGCGTTGCGCGCGAGGTCAAGGCGCGCACGGGCTGGGCTTGTGAATTGGAGCTGGCGAGACAGGAGGATTTCAGTGAACCGCTGAATCGCGCCAACACCGAGCCGGCGGCCACACTCGTGCCGGACTGGAATGAGCAGAAGGCGTGGGATGATTTCGCCGGGTTTTACGCAAAGTGACCCGGACGGCCCGGTGCCGGACTATAACCCCGTCGGGTAATCGAGAAATTTCCAGGGCACCTTGAACTTTTGAGAAAGGTGCGACGCCAGCGCCTTCACGCCAAAAGTTTCCGTCGCATAGTGGCCGCCGTAAAGGACGTTCAGGCCGAGTTCTTCCGCTGCCGCATAGGTCCAGTGTGGACCTTCACCCGTGACAAACGTATCCACACCTTCTTCCGCGGCTTGCTGCAAATCGCCGCCCGCGCCGCCGGTCACGACGCCGATTTTTTCACAAATGCTTTTGCCGCCAGGAAGGATACGGGGTGGCACTCCGGTTGCCTGCGCCAATCGCCTGGCGAGTTCCGCGCGCGGAACTTTCTGGCGCGCCTGGAATCCGATGAATCGGCCATGACTGAAGAAAAACGCCTTCAACTTTTTCAAGCCGAGCGCGGCGCAAAGCTGCGCGTTGTTGCCCAGGCGGGGGTGCGCGTCCAGCGGCAGATGCGAACTGTAAACTGCCAGATTGTTCTCAAGGAGCAACCGGAGCAGTTCGTATTTTTTACCCGTCCACGGATGCGACGGCGACCAGAATAATCCATGATGGACAATCATCAAATCCGCACCCGTTGCGATGGCGAGTTTCACCGTGGCGAGACTCGCGTCCACCGCCGCGGCGATGCGCGTGACGCGCCCGTGATTTTCCACCTGTAACCCGTTCATAGCGCCCTCATAATCCTGGACTTCTTTCGTGCGCAAAATCCGGTCGCAGTAATTCACAACGGCGGCAAGTGACGGCTTCGACATGAGGCGATAAAAGCAGAACCGGGCCGGAGTGCAAAGCGTGAAAACATCACAGCACCCGAAAAATCCCGAGCCAAGCGAGGCCACTCAATCAACAACGGGAGAAATGCCGCAGTTTTGTCTGAATGAAATCGCGCCAATTTCTCGTTGGGCCATTTTCAGGTGAACCGAATTCAATCCCGGCCTTGCACCGGTGGCCTTTCATCGCCTATAAAACCCCCATGCGCCTGAAAATTTGCTGTTTGCTCGCCGTCATCGGTGGTTGGTGCTTGCCTTTCCCCATGTACGGAACTGACGAGGTTTGCGTTGCTTGCGACAAAAGAGTGCTCATCAGCGGCGAGTTCAGCCACCGGCGAGCCTCGGGAGTGACGACGATTGCAGGCGCGACGTGGCGAGGCGGGGAGGCGTTCCGGGAGGAAATCTATGGAACGAACTTCACCCTGTCGGTATCCGGATTGCCTGCGGGCAAGTATGGCGTCGGCATCGGGCTGGTAGAGGTGGATTTCACCAGGGCCGGTCAGCGCGTGTTCGACATCACCTGTGGTGATCAGGTGCTCGCCAGCCATCTGGATATTTTTGCCGCCGCCGGTCGTGCAGGAAAAGTTCTCCTGCTCACCAACCGGGTTGACCACGCGGATGACGCGTCACACGGCCCGCTCACGTTCACGTTCACCGGCCGCATCGGCCCGGCCAAGTTAAACGCGTTTGAACTTAAGGACGATTCGGGACAATCTCTCATTTACGTACGCGCGGCGGACATGATCAACGTCGAGGACAGCGCCGCGCTGAAACAACCGGTCGTCGAAGGGCCGGAAACCTGGCAGGACCCGTCGCAGCCGATGGACACCCGCATCAAGGACCTCGTGCGCCGGATGTCGCTCGCGGAAAAAGTCCAGCAGATGCGCAACGCCGCCCCGGCGATTCCACGGTTGGGCGTTCCTGCGTATAATTACTGGAATGAATGTCTGCACGGCGTGGCGCGTGCCGGCGTGGCGACCGTTTTTCCCCAGGCCATCGGCATGGCAGCCACGTGGGACACCCCGTTGATCCAGCAGGAGGCGGATGCCATTGCCACCGAAGCGCGCGCCAAGAACAATCGCTACCGCGAACAGCATGATGGCGACAGCGCACAATATTTCGGGCTGACGTTTTGGACACCGAACATCAACATCTTCCGCGATCCGCGCTGGGGGCGCGGCCAGGAAACCTACGGCGAAGACCCGTTTCTCACGGCGCGGCTCGGGGTGGCCTTCATCCGCGGTTTGCAGGGCGACGATCCGAGATACATCAAGGCGATGGCTTGCGCCAAACATTATGCCGTGCACAGCGGTCCGGAACCCGAACGCCATCGTTTCGACGCCGAGCCGCCGGAACGGGATTTTTACGAAACGTACCTGCCGCATTTCGAGGCCGCCGTGCGGGAAGGCCACGTCGGCGCGGTGATGGGCGCCTACAATTCTGTTTATGGCAAACCTGCCTGCGCGAACCCGCTTTTGCTCACCGAACTGCTGCGCCATCAATGGGGTTTTGCCGGCCACGTCGTTTCGGATTGCGGCGCGATTTACGACATCTATGCCAATCACCGGTTTGCCGGCACACCGGAGGAGGCCGCGGCGGATGCGGTCAAGGCGGGTGACGACCTTTGTTGCGGCACGGATTACAACAGTCTGACACGCACGGTAAAAGAGGGGCTGGTTTCCGAGGCGCAAATTGACACGGCGCTCGGTTATGTGCTCAAGGCGCGTTTCCAGCTCGGCCTGTTTGATCCGCCGTCCATGGTTCCTTACACCCGGATCCCGTTCTCGGAAAACAACTCCCCCGAACACGCGGCGCTGGCGCTCAAAGTCGCGCGCGAGTCCATGGTCCTGTTGAAAAATGACGGATTGTTGCCACTCGATCGCGCGAAAATAAAACGCATCGCTGTCATCGGCGTGAATGCGCGATCAACGTTGGCACTGGTCGGCAATTACAATGGCCAACCGTCGAACCCGGTGACCATTCTGGATGGCCTCCAGCGCGTCGCGGGCACAAACATCGAAGTAATCTATGAACCAGGTTGTCCGCTGGCGATGCGGACCGGTTCGGACGAGCCGGACGCTGAGACGCAGACCAGGGCAATCGAAGCCGCGGATTCGGCGGATGTGGTCATTTATGTTGGTGGCATCAACCCGCAGCTCGAAGGCGAAGAAATGCCCGTGCATTACGACGGGTTCAGCGGCGGTGACCGCACGCGCATTGAATTGCCGCCCGTGCAGGAGAACCTGCTGAAGATGCTGAAGGCAACCGGCCGGCCGATTATGTTTGTCAATTGCAGCGGTAGCGCCGTGGCCATTCCGTGGGAAGTCACCAACCTGCCGGCCATTTTGCAGGCCTGGTATCCGGGAGAGCAGGGCGGACGTGCCGTGGCTGAAGTGCTGTTCGGCGACGTGAATCCCGCCGGGCGTTTGCCGGTCACTTTCTACCGTTCCACCGCCGACCTGCCGCCGTTTGACGATTACTCGATGAGCAATCGCACGTATCGTTACTTCAGCGGCCAGCCCCTGTTCACTTTCGGCCATGGCTTGAGCTACACGAAATTTGAATACGGCAATCCCGGCATTGACGAGCCGTTTTACAGTCCCGGTGGCACGGTGAAGGTTTCCTTCACGCTGAAAAACACCGGCAGGCGCGCCGGCGACGAAGTGGCGCAGGTTTATTTCCGGCACCGGGACTCCGCGCTGCCGCAGCCGAAGCTTGCGCTCTGTGGTTTTGCGCGCGTTCATCTGGAGCAGCGTCAGGCGGTGAATGTCGTCGTCAATATCCCAGTGGAACGGTTCCGTTACTGGGACACGGCCAAAAAACAATACGCCGTCGAACCGGGCGACTATGAACTCTTGATTGGCGCAGCGTCGGACGACCTCCGGCTGCGCGTGCCTTTCAAGGTCATGGCACAATGATCCCACCCCGCCATTTTTTGCGGGAGCCGAATACGAATTGTCTCTGAACCAGGCGCAGTTATGAAAACATCCATCTCCCGCCGCCGATTCCTCAAGCGAAGTGCGCTGGCCGCCGGGGCCGCCATGACCGCGCCGTGGCTGTCATCTTGCGCGAGCTCGCGTGGCGCTGGCCGCGCCGGCCCTTTCCAGCCGACGTGGGAATCACTCGCTCAAAATTATCGCTGCCCGGAATGGTTTCGGGACGCCAAGTTCGGCATCTGGGCGCACTGGTCGGCGCAATGTGTGCCGGAACAGGGCGATTGGTACGCGCGGCAGATGTATATCCAAGGCCATCCCCAGTACGAGCATCATTTCAAAACTTACGGCCATCCATCCCAGTCCGGTTTCATGGAAATTGACAACCTCTGGCGTGCCGAAAATTGGGACCCGGAAAATTTGATGCGACTTTACATTCGCGCCGGGGCAAAATACTTCGTCGCGCTCGCAAATCATCACGACAATTTCGATACCTACGATTCAAAATATCATGCCTGGAACTCGGTCAACGTCGGGCCGAAACGGGACATCATTGGCACTTGGGCAAAGGTGGCCCGCGGGCACGGTCTGCGCTTCGGCGTCAGCAATCATTCCGCGCATGCGTGGCATTGGTTTCAGGTTGCCTACGGTTACGACGGCGCAGGCCCGTTGGCCGGCGTGCGTTACGACGCCTACCGGCTCACCAGGGCCGGCGGCACGGGCAAGTGGTGGCAAGGACTCGACCCGCAGGAACTTTATACCGGCCGGAACCTGGTCATTCCGGATGGCATCCGCGGCGTTCAGGCCGTCCAGCAGTGGCACAACCAGCATGACCGCGTTTGGACGGAAAAACCGCCGCCGGACAATCCGGATTTTGTCCGGCGCTGGTTCCTCCGCTGCCAGGACCTCGTAGATTCTTATCAACCCGACCTGATTTACTTCGACGACACAGGGCAGCTTCCATTGGGCCAGGCCGGCCTCGACATCGCCGCGCATTATTACAATTCCAACATCGCTTGCCACGGTGGCCGGCTGGAAGGTGTCATCAACCTCAAAGGCCTCGATGCCGCGCGCCGGCCGGCATTGGTTGAAGACCACGAACGCGGTTTCGTCAGCGGCATCCAGCCGGTGCCATGGCAAACCGATACCTGCATTGGCGACTGGCATTACAATCGCAGTCTGTTCGAACAGCACCGCTACAAAACCGCCGGCCAGGTTTTGCGAATGCTCGTGGACATCGTCAGCAAGAACGGCAACCTGCTCCTCAGTGTTCCGCTGCGCGGCGATGGCACGATTGACGCCGACGAAGCCGCGTTCCTGGACCGCATCGCAAAGTGGATGGATGTGAACGGCGAAGGTATTTTCGGCAGTCGCCCGTGGAAAATCTACGGTGAAGGCCCGGCCCAGGTGCATGGCGGCATGTTCAACGAAAACAACGTGAAGTTCGGCGCGCAGGACATCCGCTTTACCACGAAACATGGCGCGCTCTACGCCTGGTTCCTCGGCTGGCCGGAAGACGGCAAACTGGTCGTCCACAGCCTGGGCCGGAACGCAGCGGGCGATCCGGCGCTGGCCGGCCCCCAAATCCGCACCCTCAAACTGCTCGGCTCGAAGCAAAAAATTGTCTGGATGCAGGACGCAGACGGTTTGCGCGTAACGTTGCCCGCCACAAAACCGGGCGACGATGTCTTTGCGCTCAAACTCGCGCTGGCGTAGGTATTACGCTTTCTTCTGGACATTTGTTTCCTGAACATGCAAGATGTTTCAAGACCGAATGGTTCGGAGTTCGCATGGCCAGACTGCTCATCAAATCGGACGGTTTGGAAAGCCAGACGCTCGAGCTTCGTCTCGGCGTCAATCACGTCGGCCGCGATCCGGATTGTGATTTTCCCATCGCGCATGCCAGCGTGTCTGCGCTGCACTGCGAACTGGTGTTGTCCAACGACGGCGTGCTGATTCACGATTGCGATTCGACCAACGGCACGTTCGTCAACGGTGAGCCGGTCAAGGAGGCCTGGTTGCGGGCGGGCCAGACGGTGCAACTGGGCGGGGTGAAATTATTTGTCGAAAACACCGACTTCGCCATCGCGATTCCCCAATATGAGCGGGAGCGCCCGAAACCGCCGGTGATGCTTCCGGGCGGTGTGATATTGTGCGCGCGTCACCCCGACCTGCAGGCCACGTATAAATGCACGCATTGCGGCGAAGTCATGTGCGGTAACTGTGTCCACATGCTCCGCCTCAAAGGCGGCCGGCCGGTATTCCTTTGCGTGCTCTGCAGCCACCCGTGTGAACTGATCAGCATCAGCGAGCCACCGAAGAAAAAACCGATGCTCGGAGCGCTGCGTCGCACGGTGAAAATGCGATTGGCCCATTTTCTTGGCCGTTCCAAGTCGAAGAGATAAGCCGCCAATTCAGGATAAAAATCGCTGGACCATGTTTTCCAGCGCCGCGAGCCAGCGCGGATGTTCATTCAAGCACGGAACGAGCGCGAATTCCTTGCCACCCGCCGACAGGAAGGTCGTGCGCCCGCGAATGCCAATCTCCTCCAGCGTTTCCAGGCAATCGGAAACAAACGCCGGACAGATGACCAGGAGCTTTTCAATTCCGCGCTTTGGCAATTCAGCCAGCACCACATCCGTGTACGGCATCAGCCATACGTCGCGGCCCAGCCGGGATTGAAACGACACGGAGTATTTGCCGGCGGGCACGCCGGCCTGCTTCGTGAAGGCGGCAACGGTTTTGAAACATTGGGCCCGGTAACAGGTCGCGTGCGCCGGGCTGGCCACGTGGCAGCAGTTCAGCGTATCCAGACAATGGTGGCCGGTCGGGTCCGATTTCCTGAGGTGCCGCACCGGGATGCCGTGAAAACTGAACAGCAAATGATCGTAGCCCGCTTCCAGATGATTCCCGGCGCCGGCCACCAGCGCCGCAATGTAATCCGGTGCATCAGCGTAAGGTGGCTGAACCTGGATTCGCATGCGGGGCGCGACCCAGCCGGCGACCTTTTTCACCCGTTCGACGGCCGTCTCGTAGCTCGACATGGCGTAATGCGGAAACAGGGGAATCAACAGCACCTCGTCCACCTTTACCTCCGCCAGCTTGCGCACGGCTTCCCAAATGGATGGCTTCCGGTAGCGCATGGCCAGTTCCACCGGCACCGTGACCCGCTCCTGCAATTTCGCCTGAACGCTGCGGCTCGCCACGATGAGTGGCGACCCTTCCGGCGTCCAGATTTTATGGTAGGCCTCGGCGGATTGTTTCGGCCGGTTGATGAGCACCATGCCCACAATGAACGCCCGCACCGGCCACGGGACATCAATCACGCGGCCGTCCATCAGAAATTCCCGGAGATAACGCCGCACGTCGCCGACGGCGGCCGAGTCCGGCGAACCCAGATTGACCAGTAAAACGCCCTTGCTCATTTCGCGGTCAGGAATTTTCCCACGCGCTCGGCCAGGTTGCAACCCGACAAAATGGAATCGCCCAGCGAAACGCCATCGCGATAGTGACCGGCGAAAAACAGACCGGGCGCCTGGTTTTCCATTTCTGTCAGCAATCCGCGATAACGGCCATAACCGAGATTGTACTGCGGAATCGCCCTGGGATAAACCACGCAATGTATGAATGTCGGCTTTCCGCGCACCCCGAGCAGGATTCGCAAATCTTCGCATGTCAATTCGACCAGTTTCTGCGTGGGCAGCAACGCCAGTTCCGGCTGCCGCTCGCCGCCGAGGTAGCTCGTCAACGTGAGATGCCCGGCGGGCGCCCGGTTCGGAAACAGCGACGACGAGAAAATCGTGCCCAGGATTTTGAAGCCTTCGACTTTCGGAATCAACATGCCGAAGCCCTGGCATGGATGCGCGACATCTTCGCGCTGAAACCCCAGAACCACGCTGGCCACCGGCGGATACCGGATTTCGGAAAAGGAGGCAAGATTCATAGAACTTCCCCTCACCTGACCTTCGGTCACCCTCTCCCCGCCCGGCGGGGAGAGGGCCGGGACGAGGGGCCGGTTCACTTCAATTTGCAATAACGCCAGCTTGTACGCCGTGCCACAATAAATCGCCGCACTATGCTCCGCGCTCGTCGCGTCATTTTTTGTCAGGAGGTTGAGCCACCAGCCAGCGGGGGTTTGCGTGAGCTTGGCCACGATTGTTTCCAATTTAACGCAGTCGCCGAGCTGCGCCGCCAATGTGTCCGGCAACACCTGCAAACCTTTGTCGAACGAGAATTTCGGCGCGCGGTCTTTGGCAATTTCGCCGCGCCGCTTGCGTTCGCCGGCGCCAAAAATCTGGCCCCGGATGAGCGAACCATATCGCGTTTCGAGTTCGGCGAGCCGCGGGAACGCCTGTTGCACGGACAATTTGTATGGATCGCCGGCATAAACTCCGGCAGCCAGCGCGTCTATGGCGTGATCCAAAAATTCCTGATTCAACCGCCGCTTCACAAAATCCGCGATAGTTTCTTCCCTGCCGTCACGGCGACGAGAAATAAACGGCTCGCGCAGCACGGCAAGCTTGGCTTTGACGGTAAAAAGCTTCGTAGTGAAAAATCCCAATGGGGAACCCGGCATTTCAATCGGCCGCCGGTAACGGACAATGTAACGCGCTTCGGCTTTGGGATCGGAATACAGCCGGCGCGATTCCAATCCGGCGTCGCGGATGAGCCAGGCAATTTTCGGCGACGTTTCCAGCATCGTGTTCGGTCCGCACTCGGCCAGATAGCTGTCCCGGCGGACAGATTGAATCACGCCGCCCACGCGATTGCCCGCCTCGTAAACGGTGACGGGGATGCCCTTGCGTTTCAGGTAAAACGCCGCGGTCAATCCCGTGATGCCGGCTCCGATGATGGCGACGGATTTCATTCAATTTCGAAGAAATTAAACCACGCCTTTACATTGTCGAGAACGCTTGTATTACCGCAGATTTACAGCCCGAGATCAGGAATTGAATTACGGCGCT
>Ga0335077_10000981_pt1 | contig 33127 bp, 27 predicted proteins | sample Lox_Sample_31_FD_207151 | JGI IMG/M metagenome (GOLD analysis project Ga0335077, IMG submission 207151) | Soil microbial communities from Loxahatchee National Wildlife Refuge, Florida, United States - Lox_Sample_3.1 | ecosystem: Environmental > Terrestrial > Soil > Wetlands | place: USA... | reverse complement strand
CTCAACTGTCCCAAATTCGAGTGAGACGACCTGAGGGAATCCACCTAAGTTCTTGTTCTGGATGGTGGGCGGTACTGGGCTCGAACCAGTGACCTCTGCCGTGTGAAACGGGTGTAGGGTGCTTACAAATCAACGATATGCGAGGCGAGCTGCCAATTGCAACAAGGACTTGTTGTCATTTGATATCACTTGATATCACGCAACGTCACGACCGCACTGTCCCAAAATTGTCCCAGAACCGGTCCTTGGAATCCTTTCGCGCCGCAGGACTCGGGCCTCCAGCCAATCACGATGATCACCGCGGCCCGCTGCCATTTGCGCCGAATTGATTGAACCAGTCAATGATCCTGCGATTGCGGTCCTCCAGATTACGAGGCAAAAGATGCCCATCACCGTCGTAAATGTGCAGCGCGTACACCTTGTTCGCCTCCTGCAATGCCATCGCCATTCGCAGGGATTGCATGACCGGGACCAGCCTGTCGGTTCGGCTGTGCATAACTAATACCGGGACGTTGATCTGATCGGCCCACGATGCCGCAGAGCGCGCCCGGTAGTACTCGTCAGCCCGGTGCTCATAGTCCGGCCAGACCTTCGCGGCGCCGTCGAACCATTCATTGCCGTTTACAAACCAATCGCCGTGGATGAACGCCTTCGTGTCCCTTGAAAGTTCTGACGGACCTGCAATCACGGCGGCAGCTTTGACGGGCGCCCCACGCTTGAGTGCGATGTAGGTCATGGTGCCCCCGCGCGACTGGCCGAACATATAGAGTCGCTCTGGATCGACGAAATCCAACGAGTTCAGTGCGGGGAAGAGATTGAGAATATCGTCGACCTCCACCCCGCCCCATTCGTCGCGTTTGGCCGTCGGGCCGTGAAAGCGATAGTCCGACGCGATAACTACGAACCCTTCCTTCGCAAGCAGATAGAGGCTCACACGATAGAGGCAGGAATCGTCCTCCTGCTTGCACGGCACCCCGTAGTTTCCGATGCGCCCGTAGTCACCGTTCCCTCCCCGATTGAAGATGATCGCGGGCCATTTGTGGTTGCCGGGCCGATTCGGCTTAATCAGCAACCCTCGTACCGGAATACCATCGCTGGAATACGTGATGTCCAGGATCTGGAAGTCCGTTTGTATACGTGCTTCCTCGTAAATCGCGCGCGGAAAGAAGTTTCGCGTGAAGTCATCCAGCGCATCCCAGTCCGGCAATGCCGGCCACGGTTTGGAGGCTAGGATCTGCCCGCTGCTCTTGCCGTCAACAGTTTCGGCACTGTGTGCTGCCATCGAAATCGCGATCGCCGAAACAAGCGAGAGTGCGATAGCCGCCAGCCCCGTAGCGGAGAAACTGGTGCCGACAATTCCACGCTTGGACATGATCCGAATTCTCTGTATCACGACCAGCTACCTCCGGGTATGTTTGGGCATCGCCGGCTCTGCGATCAGGCGTCGCCTTGCGCCCCAGCGCCGCGCAGAGCGCTTCTGCCACCAGATGACTAAGCCGGTCACGGTGATCAACGTCGTCACGAGCCCGACGAGACATACCAGCAGCCGATACACAGCGTGATCGAGCGGATCGCGCACCAGATGCAGCGCATAGAGCCAGTTGCTGATCATGTTGCCCGTGTGCTCGCCCGAGAAGTGCTCGACTCGCAGCAGGTGCCCGCCTTCGGCATCCAGGTAGATGCCAAAATCGGCCGGCTCGGGGAAGCGGCGCGTCGTGTGTACCGTGTAGGAGTAGAGGTCGTTGTTCACGAAATAGGCCAGATAGAGGCCGCATGCTATGAGCTTGCGCCGAGGGCCGGATCAAGCCTGTTCGTTCTGGTCACGTATAGGGTCGAATGTGCTGGTGACCGCGGCGTCCGCTGTCCACATCGACGGGTATGGGACGGAACTCTCCGTGGCGGACTCCCTTCTCTGCGATGACCGACTGCGCAAATCTGACCACGGCGGCGGTGGGGCCGCGCAGTATCACGCTTTCGACGCAATTGTCGTGATCCAGATGGGCGTGCAGCGTGGCCACCGTGACGTCATGGTGATCGTGCTGCATGGTCGTAAGCCGGCGGGATAGATCCCGCTCATGGTGATTGAAGACGTAGCTCAGGATCCCAACGCAGAACTTCGATCCCCCTTCCTGCAGACGCTTTCGATCCAGTTCGCTTCGTAGCAAGTCGCGAAACGCCTCAGATCGGTTTTCGTATCCCTTCTCCGCCGTCAGCTTGTCGAAGGTGTCTGCCAGCCCATCGTCTATCGAGATCGTCAGTCGCCGCATTGGTCCTTACTCCGGTGCTGCATCGCGATCGCGGCCGATGATGCTCTCGTCCCGTGGTTATCGCCAGAGTAAGTGACGACCCGGCAACGGGCGTAGCGGAAACTCCTTATTCCCGGGCCCCTCTCCCGCCCTAGAATGCGGCTCTTGGTATGAGGAATATATAGAACCTCATACCTTTTGCCCGGGAGTCAGGTGCTTGAACAGGCTCTTCATCGTGCGGCGGGCCCTGCTGGCCTGCCTGACCGGAGGGATCTATGCCGCTTCTGTCTCCCCCGTGCTCGCCGAGGAAAGCGACGCTGAGGGAACCCCCGACTTGCAGACCATTACGATCATCGCCACCGGGGTAAGCAACATGACTGCGGCCTCGCAGGGAGACGTGAGCCAGCAGGACCTCGCGAGCCAGCCTCTACTGCGCCCGGGCGCGGTCCTCGAGAACGTGCCCGGTCTCATCGTCACCCAGCATTCGGGAGAGGGCAAAGCCAATCAGTACTTCTTGCGGGCGTTCAACCTCGATCACGGCACCGACCTGGCTACCGAGATCGATGACATGCCGATCAACATGCCCACCCATGCGCATGGTCAGGGCTACACCGACCTCAACTTCCTGATCCCTGAGCTAGTTCGTGACCTCCACTACAAGAAGGGCCCCTACTACGCCGACGAGGGGGACTTCGCCACGGCGGGCACCGTTCGCATGGACCTCGACAACGCCGTCCCTGATTCCGCGACGCTCGGGTACGGGCAGCACGGCTACCGGCGCGCGCTGCTCATGGGCTCGACGGCGATGGCCGGCGGAACTCTGCTCGGCGCCGGCGACCTCTATCACAACGATGGACCTTTCGATAATCCGGACGACTACAACCGCGTCAATGGCGTGGTGCGCTATCACCGCGGTGATGCCCAGGACTTTTTCACCCTCACCGCAATGGCCTACTCGGGTCGATGGAATTCCACCGACCAGGTACCCGAGCGTGCGATTGATGAGGGGCTCATTGGTCGATTCGGAACCTTGAGCCCTTCCGACGGAGGCATCTCCAGTCGCTACAGTCTGTCCTTCAACCGCGTGAAGCGGTCCCCGGACGATCAGGTGCAGTTCTCTGCCTATGTCATCCGTTACAAGCTCGATCTGTACTCCGACTTCACGTACTACCTCAAGGATCCGACTTACGCCGACCAGATGCTGCAGCACGACGATCGTGTGGTGTATGGCTTCAAGGGCTCAAAGACCTGGTTTGGAACACTTTGGGGCCGTCCAAGCTCGATCGTACTCGGGGCCCAGGCGCGAGTGGATGACATTCGGGACGTGGCCATCGATGCCACGTACCAACGCCAGTACCTGTCTACCCAGCAGGATGCTGGCGTGGTTGAGTCCAATGGCGCTGTATACCTGGAAAACAGCACTGCCTGGAACAATGCGGTCCGCACGGTTCTGGGGCTTCGCGAAGACAAATTCAACTTTGTGGTCAGAGACAAGATGCGAAACCCGGACGGCAGCTGCAACCTCGCAAGTGATCCGCTCGGATGTAATGACGGCACTGTCCGCGCGAACATCTTTAGTCCCAAGTTCGGTCTGATCCTGGGACCCTGGGCCGAGACCTCGTACTACATCACCGTCGCCGACGGCTATCACAGCAATGACGCCCGTGGCGTCACGCGCAGTGGCCAGAACCCGGACATTCCGCCGGTCACCCCGCTCACCCGGGCGACCAGCGCGGAGCTGGGCGTTGCGACCACTCCCTTTCCGATCTGGCACACGACGATCGATGTCTTCCTGCTCAAGCTCCAGAGCGAACTGGTCTTCGACGGGGATGCGGGCGTGACGGCCCCGAGTGGTGCAACGACGCGCACGGGTATCGAGTGGGGTAATACCTTCAGGTTCAGCAGCTGGCTGCACGGAGACCTCAACGCAGCCTTCTCGCGCGGCCGATTCGACCACGACGTGCCGCCGGATGACCTGGGCTGTGGGGATGCGGCCCCGAGCCACCCGTGTGCCACGCCGATCGCCATTACGGGGCGATACATTCCGAATAGCCCGACCAATGTGATTGATGCCGGCTTGACCGCACAGCATCCATTCGGGTGGTTCGGCTCGATCCGAGCCCGTCACTTTGGCGAGTCGCCGCTGGTGGAGGACAACAGCGCGCGTTCGCCGGCCTACACGACGCTCGATCTCGAGGTGGGATATCACAGTTCTGGGCGATGGCTGTTTGCCGTCGACGTCTTCAACCTCGCCGATGTGAAATGGAACGACATCGAGTACTACTACGTCTCGCGACTGTCGAACGAAGCCTATGCTACCCCGGATTACGTGGTTCACCCTGGGATCCCGAGGACAATCCGGGCGAGATTCGAATATGCGCTGTGAGGAACCAGAGCCGCAGTTGGGAGAGCTCTGCTGCCGCCAACCCTGCCGTCCGCGAGCAGCGGTTACTAAGCAGCGCTTTATCCGCCGGTATCCCGCTTGAAGCTGGGTACATCGTGAAGTACCGGGGCTCCGGCCGAAGCCATCGGCCTCATCCTTTGCCGTTCGACGCCAGCCCGAGGTGAGGATGATCCGCCAGGAGCTCAAAGCCTTCTGCGTGCTTAATAGCAACGATGTGCTAGCAGTGCTTGCATCTTTAACCTGAGACCGCTATCATTGCTAGCATTTCAGGACACGAGGAGCGGATCGATGGCGCAGCTCATGGTTCGCAAGTTGACGGACGAGTTGGTTAAGGCGCTAAAGCAACGCGCTGCAAAGCACAATCGCAGTGCCGAGCAGGAGCATCGGGAGATTCTCCAGTCTGCGCTTCGAGGGCCCCGGCGACGGGCTCTGGCTGATGTCCTGGCTTCCATGCCTAATGTTGGCCGCGACAAAGACTTCTCCAGAGAGCAAGTTGATAGTCGAGGGTAACTGTGTATCTGGTGGATACAGATGTGATCAGCGAGGCGCGAAAGGGCGACAAAGCCAACGTCGGCGTCCGCGAGTTCTTTGACAACGCCAGTCGGAACAACATCGTCCTTTTTTTATCCGCCATTACGATTGGCGAGCTTCGGCAAGGCGTCGAAATAATCCGGCACCGCGGCGATTCTGCTCAATCGGCACGTCTTGAGCGCTGGCTCGATCGTCTAACCATTGACTACGCAGATGCCATCCTGGCGTTCGATCAAGAGACCGCCCAGATTTGGGGAAGACTGCGCGTGCCTCACCCTGAGAACCCCTTGGACAAGCAGATCGCAGCTACAGCGCTGATCTACGATTTGGCCGTGGTTACTCGAAATACCGATCACTACGAGCCCACGGGCGTAAGGCTAATAAATCCTTTCACCTAGAATGTGGCAATTTCGCCCCCTGAGGAATCATCCGAGGGTCTTGTTTTAATTGGTGGGCGGTACTGGGCTCGAACCAATGACCTCTGCCGTGTGAAACAGGGGTAGGGTGCCTACGAATCAACGATATGCGAGCGGTGCCCCCAATTGCAACAATGACTTGTTGTCATTTGGTATCACTTGTGACGCTGCCCCATTTCCTGGACGGTTCGGCGCCAGAGATTCGCTGCTTCATGACACCCGGTCCATCCGTCTAGGAGGTCACTGCGAGGTTGAGTGTAGAAATCCAACTCGCCGTACACTAGGGCAGAACTCCCGAAAACGTTCGGGAGTCATCCCTTCCTCTATTTCGCGCCTGCCCGGGGAAGAACCAGGAAGTCGGGCCGGTGTCTTTGCCAGTCTCAGCGTGATGTGCCACTGCCGGCACACTGGCACACCCGCATAAATAACATCGGGAAATATTCCCGCAGATATTCAGGAATCGGTCCCTTGATCGCTGGGAATTCTTGGCAGCATCCTGCGGTGCACAGCAACAAGAAGGGGATCCACCATTTTCAGGCAGAGAAAGCGCCGACCTGCGATGGCGTCGGCCTTGAGAGTTGCTTTTGCCGCAGGCAGCGCCGCATGGGCGATTGCCGCGTGGGGTGCGGACGCCAGCCCGGATTCCGGAAGCACTCTGCAAGAGGTGGTCGTGTTCGGAACGACGCCCATTCCGGGCACCGCCATGGATGTGGATAAGATCCCCGGGAACACACAGATTCTGACAACCACCGACATCTGGCGCGAGGGCACGCCGAGTCTGACGCGGGCGCTGGACTCCAATCTCAGCAGCATCAATATCAACGACAACCTCGATGATCCGTTCCAGCCCGATATCCTGTATCGGGGCTTCGAGGCATCTCCGGTGCTCGGGACCCCCCAGGGCCTGGCCGTCTATCAAAGCGGTGTGAGGATCAACGAGGCCTTCGGCGATACGGTCAACTGGGATCTATTTCCTAACGTTGCGATCAATCAGGTTGAGCTTCTTAGCTCGAGCCCGCTTTATGGTCTCAATGCGCTCGGTGGCGCGGTCTCGGTGAGCATGAAGAACGGGTTTACCTATCACGGAGGTGAGTTGGAACTGTCCGGGGGATCCTACGGGCAGCGTTCGGCCGTGGGTCAATTCGGAATTAACTCGGGGCCCCTCGGATTTTACGTCGCTGGTCAGGCGCTCGATTGGGACGGCTGGCGGGAGTTTTCGAACGACCGCATTCGGACGCTGTACGCCGCGCTCAGCTACCACACGGACCGCGTCGTGATCGATCTCAGCTATTCATTCGCGCAAAACGCGTTGGCCGGCCAGGGGTCTGCCCCGGTGCAGACTCTTGCTGTAAGCCGATCGCTGGTGTTCACAGGACCTCAAGCCAACATCAACGATCTCGATTTCTTCACGCTGAACGGCACCCTTCGACTGACGAACTCCTGGTCGCTTCAGGGCGTGGCCTATTACCGCGTCTACTCACAGAGCGTATCCAACGGCAATACCACCGATTACCTAGCGTGCACCACGCTCCCCGGAATCCTCTGCCAGCCGGACGGCGCTACACCCTTGATGAATGCGGCGGGTCAGACGTTGCCGGACATCTCGAACGGTGGTACGACCATCATCGGGGAAAATGACTTTGAATTGATCAATACGTGGGGGCGCGGGGCCGCGCTGCAGGTTACCAACAACGATCGGATTTTTGGCCTCGAGAATCAGTTCAGCCTGGGCGCGACGATCGACTACGCCTCGACGAGCTTCTATAGCGGTGCCCAGATCGGAGTGATCAACTCTCAACTGCTGGTTGAGCCATCCGACCTGATTGTCTATACCCCGGAGAACTCGCCGGGTGCAATCGCGAACGGCGACCCGACACCGGTCAGCGTCGATTCCGTGAACAAGAACCTGAGTGGCTTCCTGACCGATACCTTGAATTTCACGCCCGATCTTGCGGTCACGGCCAGTGGGCGATACAACATCACCAATGTCGATCTCGAGGATCAGCTCGGTACCAGCCTTACCGGCAGTAACCGATTCGTTCACTTCAACCCCGCGCTCGGTGCGACCTACAAGCTGCTGCCGAGCATGACACTCTACGGCGGCTGGTCCGTGAACAACCGGGCACCGACCGCCAGCGAGATCGAGTGCTCGGATCCGCTCACGCCGTGCCTGCTGCCCACGAATCTCGCTGGAGATCCGCCGACCTTGAAGCAGGTCATCTCCCGTACCTCCGAGCTGGGCTTGCGCCGTAAAGTCTCCGCTGCGCCGGGATCCAACGGTGAGCTGACCTGGAACCTGAGCGTGTTTCGAACCGTATTGCACGATGACATCTATGGCATCTCGACCTCACTCGCCTCGGGATTCTTCCAGAACATCGGCGACACGCGTCGACAGGGGATCGAGGCGGGTTTGGCCTACCGAACCCCGCGGTTCTCAGCGTACGCCAATTACAGCCTCGTGCAGGCGACCTTCGAATCGACATTTCTCACGCCTTCACCTTCGAACCCGTTCCAGGACGCCAATGGGAACATCCAGGTTACACCTGGCGACCGGTTCCCCTTGATCCCGGAGAACCGCGTGAAGCTCGGTGCGGACTTCAGGATCATCCCGACATGGACGATCGGCGGCTCGGTGAATATCACCAGCAGCTCCTACTACGTGGGTGACCAGTCCAATCAGTTCGAGCAGCTACCCGGCTACACGGTGGTGAACCTGCACTCCACCTACAGCCCGACTCCGCACCTTGAGTTGTTCGCTTCGATCAACAATCTCCTCAACCGCAAGTACGCAACCTACGGAATCCTGAGCGATCCGACTGGCGTCGGGGCACCCGGGGTCCCCCCGAACGGTGTCACGAACGGTCCGGGGGTCGACAATCGCTTCCAGAGCCCCGCGGCACCCTTCATGGTGTTCGGGGGAATCAGACTCTCGCTGTAAGCCCGCTGGCGATCTTCGCACGCTGCCGAACGGCTTCGGGACGGGATAAAATCCCGTACAGAGTCGGGAAATACTCCCGAATGAAGTCGGGATATGCTGCCGAGCCTCCTATTGGAGAACGTCAGGGCGATTCGGCTCGGGTAGAACGGGTGGCTATGTGAACACGTCGAGGGATAGCGCATCCGAGCATCTGACGCCCGGCGTGACCGCGCCGCGAGCCACAGCGGATAAGTGGCCGCGTGCGACACTGAGGCTGCGGATTTGTCTGATCATCACCGCGCTGCTTGCGCTCCTGACGTTCGCGGATGGCATCTACGTGATTCGCAAGGCGCGTGATGATGTTCGCGACGAGGTGCGCTCGACCCTGACTCTTACCGGCCACTTTCTGGACGCGCAGCTCGACGTACTACGCGATCGCTGGGCCGCGCGCGGTTATGCGGTACCGCTGTTTGAGCTTCGCAGCCTGGGTGACATACGACACGTCGACGTCAGGTTCTACGACAACCAGGGGCGGCTTCTCGATAGTAACGAAGTTACCGCGGATCGAAGATCCCGCGCGCCGGGTTGGTTCACCTGGCTTGTGCATCTGAGCTCGCTCCCTGCGGAATCTCAGACACGCACCGTGTCATTCAACGGCGCGGCCGTGGGACGACTCGTCATGACTCCTGATCCCACCTACGAGATCGAGGAGATGTGGGACACGTCGCGCGGTTTGCTGGCGCTGCTGATTCTGTTCTTCGTGGGGGTGAATGCAGCGGTATGGTGGTCGGTGTCTCGCGCGCTGCGACCTATCGACCAGATTCTGCAGGCGCTGCAGAGGGTCAGGGAGGGAGATCTGGCCTGGCGGCTACCTCACTTTGAGCTGCCGGAGCTTTCACGTGTCGGGGTCGGCTTCAACCACATGGCGCAGACGCTGGAGCAAAGTGTCAGCGAAAACCAGAGACTCACTCGCGAACTCATCAATACCCAGGAGAAAGAGCGGCGTCATCTCGCACATGAGTTGCACGATGAGATAGCTCAATGCGTTAGCGCAATACACGCCGACGCCGTGACGATCAAGTCACGGGGAGGAAAGGCGGTACAGGAGAGCGCCGACGCCATAGTGCAAGTCGTTGCTCAGATCAAGGAGAGCGTGCGAAGCATGCTGCGACGAATCCGACCGGCCTACCTCGAAGAGCTTGGGCTCGAGGCGGGTGTTCTCGAACAGGTTGCGGCGTTCAGGCAGCGTAACCCCACGGTCGCATGCGCATTGGACGTCCAGGGGGACTTGACCAGCCTTGATGAGGAGGTGGCAATCACGGTGTATCGAGTAATCCAGGAGTCACTCACCAACATTGCGGTTCACGCCAACGCGCGCAACGTGTCAATCAAGCTGAAAGTCCAGGGTGACGTCGAGGGCTCCGACGGTCGCCTCGACGTTACGGTTTCTGACGATGGCGCGGGCTTCTTCCTGTTAACGGCAAAGCGTGGCTTGGGATTAACGGGAATCCGGGAGCGAACACGAGCCTTGGGCGGTTCGTGCAACATCGTGTCGGAGCCGGGCAGCGGTACGCGTATTGATGTCTCGGTGCCTATTATGCGCCAGCGGGAGATGGCAGATGCCTGAGGGTGGCACTCGCATCATGCTCGTCGATGATCATGCCATCGTTAGAGCAGGGTTCCGTCGTCTCCTGGAGCAACAACTCAACTACCAGGTGATCGCCGAGGCGGGGGATGCAGAGACCGCCTACGCTCTGTTTGTCGAGCACCAGCCGGATGTCGTGGTTCTCGACCTGACGATGCCCGGAGTAAGTGGCCTGGACCTCGTACGACGAATGGTCATGCGACAGTCGAGCGCAAGGATCCTGGTGTTCACGATGCACGACGATGCACAGCTTGCCGAGCGCGCCATTCAGCACGGCGCGCGCGGATACGTGACCAAGAGCAGCGCACCGGAGGTGCTGGCCGCCGCGGTTGCGGACATGATGGCCGGCAGGGTTGCGTTCAGTCCGGACATTGCCCAGTCCCTTGCGATTTCGAAGGTAACAGGCGAAGGCGATCCCCTCGCCGCGCTCAGCGCACGTGAGTTCGAAATTTTCCGCCTCATTGCGCGAGGGCAAACCCTCTCGTCGATCGCGTCGCTACTCAGCCTGAGCGTAAAGACCGTGGCGAATTACCATTCACTCATCAAGCAGAAGCTTGGGGTTGCCAGCGACGTTGAGCTTGTGATCCTGGCGCAGCGGCGTAACGTTTGCTAAGCACCGGACGACCCTTCACTCCGAAGCCACGCGGTGGCGGCCAGCGCTTGTCGGCCATCGGTGGGCTTCAGATTTCACGCCGACCGGCAGCCAGTGAGTCGCTGGCTCCCTGCCGTCCGCGAGCAGCGGTCACCACGCTATCGCCGCCATTTGAACGTCAAAGAAACTGCTTAGGCCTCATTCCGTCGGCACCCAGCACTTGCAGCAAGCCGTCCGCGCCTCCGAGGTGGGCTGCGTCCACGAGGACAAGCGTGAGCTAGTTCGCTTCCGCCCTACCCCAGGGGGCGTGCTTTTTCGAGCTGAACACACGAGTCGAAGAAGCGGAGGCTGTTGAAGTACTTCGACTCCGTGCCGGGTGGGACCGGTTGGTTCTTTAAGTAGCTCAGGAATTTTCTGCGCGGGTCAGATACGTCGCCGCCCGGTACGAGATCCGGTACCAAGAAGATCTTCGGCCAGTTGGCGCACTTGAGGCGCTCGCTCGCCCCTCCCTTCAAAGGAACGTCATAGGGTACAAAGGCCCATCGCTTGCTCTCTTGTTGCTTTTCATCGCCTAAGAGCCGGTCGATGGCGAGCGTCATCCGTGGAGTCGCGACCGCCCCAAACCAGTCCGCGCGCTGATGCCACGCGGCCGCATCCGATAGCGCCTCGCCCATGACGGTGTTCGTCTGACTATCTTGGCGGAAGGTACCCAAGCCGATGGCCCCCCGAAACAGGATCTCATTGGCGAGCGAGTCGACCAGAAACTGGCGGATCAGGGTGAAGAAGCGCACCACCGCGTGTCCAGTTAGTTCACCCTCGAGAGCGTAGGTTACGATCAGCGTATCGCCAAACGTAAAGGTGTCGAGCTCCGCTCTCGCCAGCTTCGCAGTGTGACCCTCGATGATCGCGTCGGTCGCATTCTTTTCCAGCGCCTTGAGCAGCTCCTGGCGGTTGTTGACGAAGCTCTCGATCTGCTTGTCATTGAACAACGACGCGCCGAGTGCGTCGAGCACAGCTACGAGTCCTTGACACAGTACGCGCATGTGTCCCCCTGAGCACCGACTAGATCAAGGCTGTGAACTTTTCCCGGAATGTTCCGGGCACGTTGGGGAAAAGCTGCCTGTAGCGCTCCCGATCCCGAGCGCATACCTTTACAGTCTCGTCCGGCGCAATTTCAAGGCCGAATTTGTGCGAGCCCTTGCCGGGACCGTCAGTCACGTCAACGGCGAGCCAAATGCGCAGGGCTCCATTCTCGAACTTGTCCGCAAACATAACATTGAAGTTATCGCTTTCGATGTATGGTGCGCTCATCTGGACCCCCTAAATCGCTCCGCCGGGTCGCTGCCTGTTGGGCTATGGTACGCTGCCCAAGTGGCTTCGACATCAGCGTTACGCACGCAACTGCGATGGGCCGCACTTATCGGCTTCCTGCTCTTTTGCGCACCGTTTGGAACGGTCAATCCTCTCTTTGCGCTCCGGCACCTAGACGATCAGCCAGGCCTGTTTGTGGGATGGCTATTCCGAGTCCTATTCACAGGTGGGACGGGAGCCGGAATTGCCTGCCTAGCCGTGTGGCTGCATTGGAAGTGGACACGCCGCGAGTAATGACTACTTATCTGAGCAAACCGAGAGTGCGCGCTCCGGCTCTCGCTGCATTGCTATGTTTGAGCATCGCGGCATGCAGCGAAAAGCCAGCGGCATCGGCCGCGCCGCCACCAAATCCGCAACAGTCGGCGAGATTTAACTATGAGATGGATGAGAAGTGCGCGGCCGATGCACGCGCGTGGTTTAAAGCATACTACTCGCAGCCCTTCGAACCAGTGAACGTCAAGGGTGGCGGGCAGATACTGACGACCCAGAGCGCTAATCAGAATCACTATAGCCGTAAGCTCAATGCGTGCTTCGCCGTGCTAGAGACTTCAACCACGTTTCCGCGGCCTGCCCAACTGATAACAAATCACGCCATTTATAACGTTAACGAAAATCGGCGGGTTGGAGTGTTGGTGGACAAGAACTTTGAGATTGTGACGGCCTGCGAGGTGGAAGGGACTAAGTGCGGAAGCAAGGCCGAGTTTGAGGCCCTGGCTCGAGATTACTTGGTCGAATGATCGGGCTTGCTGACGGCCACCGATGTAACAGTCGAACCGTCGGCGTAAAATGCGCCAATGGGAGACAAACCACTGTGGGACCGTATGGCCGACAAGGCTGCCGACAAGGCGGTCGAGTGGGTCGTCGCGGGCATCCTTACCGCGTTAGTCGCTTGGCTACTGCTCGCTCGGCATTGGGTAGTGAACGAGTGGGCCTGCATCAACAAGCAATGGTGTGAGGTTGAGGGCTGGTCACTCGGATCGCTCATAGCATTCGCCGCAGCAGCCGCCACGGCCGCGGGGTATATCGGGTTCAGGTTGTATCGGACGCAGCGTGACCTGCGTGCACAATTGGCCGTAGCTAAGCCCAAGACCAGCGGCATGCGCGTATACGTATCGGGCGACATGCCGTTTCAGAAGATCACGGTCGAGGATCAGCGATTAAGGCTCCGGTGGTTTCTACTGAGGCCGCCCAAGGAATGGCTTCACTTGCGCGATATTGCCCGTAGCTGTGCTCCCAGTGCCGTGCAGGCGATTCTAGACGGCCCGTTTCACGCGGAGCCAGAATGCAACGCCGAGCTAGCGCAAACGTGGGTGGGTACCGCGGAACCACAGCCGGTATTTATCAAGCGGTGCTCGAGTTGCGGCAAGGTGATTTTTCGCGGGCTTCAGAACAAGGATGTGGCCGTTTGGCCGGTGCGGGCGATGGCGCTCGAGGAATTACAGCGGATGGAGCGCAGCGGCACCAAGTTTGACGGCCGGGCGATCACGCTAGAAAAACCCGCCTATTGGATCGCAATGTTGCCGCCGTAGGTGCTGCAGTATAAAGCGCGCTCGTCGCCTCACTGAGCGGGTTTCTTGCGCAGCGTCTCGAACCAGTCACGCACTAGCACCTTGAACCGCTCGACCTCGCCAGCTTCCATTCTTGAGCAGTGAGCTATCGGCCCACGCATGAGGCCCAACAGAGTCATCACTCTGGTAACTGCGCCTCGGCTGGTAAATACGTTTTCAAAGAGGCTCCAGTTCTGGACGATGATCTGTTGCAGCTCGCCGAATGTTGTGTAGTCAATTTCCTTTATTGATCGCTGGCGAACGGCCATGTCCAGCTCTCTGTCCATGAGCTTACGCGCGTTGTTGCGAATATCCGGAGGTATCTTGTCACTCTCCCACCACTCAACCCCTACCGCGTTAGTGAGCGCCTCCGCGATCAGCTTGCGGATAGACTGCTCAAGGCAATAGAACACCGTGTAGTGCGGTGCCATCTCGACGGCTTCCCTGCGCACTGTGTCCTCAAAGAACGGGTAGTCCGCGAAGACTGCCTGCAAGTCCGATCCGCTTACAGTCGGTTTCTGTTTTTGGCGGCTGGCCCCTGACTTGGTGATGTCTTGAAACGTGAAGGGGTCGTGGCCAGCGTCCTTATACCGGTTTATCACACGCTGCCAGACGGCACGAAAGCCCTCAGAGGTATACGGGTCACCGTCCCGTGTCGTCAGGACGTATTCACGCTCCGCAGCGTCGCCACGGTCTCCTAGAGCGCGGTGATGGTGACGACCAGGTTTTTTCTTTCGTACTGGCAGCTCACGACATCTGCTTAGCACCGCATCCACATCAGGTGTGATTGTTACTTGGTTCTCCTGGCCGGAGCGGTGATGGCGTCTGCGGATGACTTTGGCGTCGTGGTCTATTTGTCGCCACGCTAACTGAATGATTTCACCCTGCCGCAGCCCGGTTAGGAATGTCAGGTCAACGGCAATCGCTACCTGTTTGTTCGCGTACCGCTTCAGTTCTTGTATTTCTGCAGCCGAAACGGGGCGATTGCGCTTCTTGGCGTCGTTTCGCTTAACCTCTTTGCAGACGTTGTAATCCAGCCATCCCCATTCGACCGCGGCACCAAATAGTGAGGACATGACGGCGAGCTGGCGATTTCGCTGGATGCGACCTGAGTCAACATTCATCCACTCTTGCACGTCTCTCAAGGGGATGTCTTTTGCCTGCCTGTGGCCGAATTGGCTGCTGATTACTGTGTAATGTCGCGAGTAATCCTTTTGTGTTCGCGGCTCGAGCTTTGGATGTCTCGTCTTCTTGAACCGCTCAATGATTTCGTCCACTGTCTGAGACACAGCCTGACTCCCAGTTGGCCACCGCACGATTAGTTAGAGAAGCGAATAACACCGCGGGTCTTTCTCTCTCCCTAAAGCGCGCTTCTCTATGCGCGAGTCGCCAATGAGCAGGTGACCCGTTTCTTTCAAGCACGCATCGAGGAACAGGCCGTGGGATGCTTGCAGCTGACCTGAGCATTCGCCAAACTTTCGAACGTCAGAGTCGCTTTCGTGGAATGCTAAATTGATCGTCCCAGGTCTTGTCTAGATACATTCCGTTTAGCGCAAGAATCGCCGATTCACCGATGCCGAGGCGGTTGAAGACACCGAAGTAGCCGTCTCGTGCGGCTCTGAGGTTGATGAGGACTTGCTCAACCGCGAGGGGGCCATGCACGTTGTGGATCGTGTTTCTGGCGATCTCACTTTCGAGCATCTCGGAGGGCGCTGAAAAAGTGTAGCTCGCCTCGAGGTGCATCGCGCCCGTTAGCCCCATGCGAAGGATGGGCCACCGCGGGCGGCGCAGATTGGGTAACTCTATCAACGCTCGAATCACCATTTCGGCGGACGCAAAGTCGAGTGCCCACAACTCCACCAGCTTGGGGTGTGTAAGGCCTTCGCATCCCGCAAGCAGCGTCAGGAACCGGAAGATGCTTAGGGGTTCCAGCCAGTTGTGCTGATTCACAACGTCTGGCGGAATTACCCAGCGGATCAGGTTTCCGCCGAACCTTTCAGCTGTCCTTTGCTGGTGCGGCCAAAGCTCGAACTCTCCAATGAGAGTCTCCGCAGTGTATCCGACCTGATTTAGCACGTTGAACTGACTCGTGCGTGGCGGCGGTGAGGTGTCGAGGAAGGACGCCCAGGCGTCGTTGAGCCCATCCAACAGGCGCTCCGCATGAGTCTCTCGGTACTCCCTAGGGCTTCCGGCGGTCCGGAATTTTGTTGTGAGGATATCCAAGGCGTAAAGATGCCTTGAAAGCGGCGTGCGCATGTCTGCGAGCTCAAGCAGGTTCGCAGACCCGGGCGCTATGCGGTCCGCTGCCGTGACATGGGTTGGCCGAGGTATTGCGTCGCCCTGCCACCAGCTTAACCAGGTACTGGCGCTTTCAGCAGGGCTTCCGGCTGCTTGGATGACGCGGTATGTCTGGGACTGTCCAGGATCGTGTGCTGGACCCAACAGCGCGGCTTTGACTTGGTTGCACCAAGCCCGCATTCGGACCCGCCATGTCGCGTGCTCCCACAACCGGAAGACAGGTCGTCGTTTGGGGCCCCGGGACGCCGGCGACGCGTGGCGCCTGGATCCGGCGGTTGCCTTCTTGGGCGAGCGGCTTAGCACACGAGGCAGCATGCAGGAAGTCCTCTTAATTGTGGTTTCTTCCCGAATTCGCACCTTAAGCCTAGCGCGGCAGGCTATGAGGTCCTAGTCCCGTATCGGAGATCGCGTCATGAGAGCGCTATACACGATCCAGGAGCTTGCCCAGACCCTCCGTCTGCAGCCTGGGACTGTCCGGAACAAGCTCTCCCGGGGAGAGGACATGCCCCGGAGCGTTCTCGTCGGGCGCCGGCGGCTATTCCCGGAGGACGCAGTGGAGGCCTGGCTGCAAGCTCAGGAGGCCCGTCAGACGATCCCCACTGCCGAGGCGCAAGCCACGGCCGACCCGCCTAAGCCTGTTGGAAGACCCCGTCACCCAGCGAATGCTTCTGCGCCCGAGCGTGGATCCCGACGCCGAAAGCGTCGGAACTCGAAGAGCCGAGCCCATTCTCCCGCGCAGATCGCGCTCTTTGGAAAGGAGTAGGGGTGAGGAAGGCAGGATTGGCCGCTGGACGCTGCCTTTAAAAGAATCACGGATGCCTGAGTTCGCCCTCATTGCCTGTCGCGTGACGTCGGAGACAAAAGCCCGCGTCCGGGAACTCGCTGTACGCGACGGGATCACGGAATCGACTCTGCTTCGGCAGCTGCTCGATGTCGTGCTCCGGACCACTGGCCCTGATGACCCACCCACGATGGCGGCGCCTGACCGGGTTAACCGCGATGCGCGCGTGAATGTGCGCCTCGCGCCCGAGGATTGGCGGCTGCTCAGGGAGCGTGCGAGGGCCCGGGGGATGGCCTCGGCGACCTACCTCTCCTATGTCGCCCGGCGCCACCTGCGCGGCGCTGCGCCGCTCCCAAAGGCGGAATACACGCTGCTCAAGCAGTCCGTGGAGCAGCTCGCTGCCCTGGGCCGGAATCTCAATCAGATCGCGCGCGCGATGAACCAGAGTGACCGGCCAGCTGGCCCTGGGCGCGCGGAGGTCGCCGCAATGCTCAAGTTGTCGGAGTCCCTGAGGGATCACTTCAGGGGGCTGCTGGACGCTAACGATCGATCCTGGAGGACGGGCCATGACGCGACGACTCGTTGACACTGGACCCCGAGGGTGGCTCGACATTGGAAGCTACGCGCGCCATGGACCGGGCCGGCGCGACCGGCTGTCGAGCGCGCAAGTGGCGTTTATCACCCGCACCGTCCGCCGGGCCCCGGAGGTCATGATCAAGATGCTGAATCAAGGTGGATGGGATTTAGGGTCCGTGGCCCGGCACCTGAAGTACCTGGACCGGGAGGGGGAGCTTCCGATCGAGACCGACGAGGGCGACCCGCTCAAGGGCAAGGGCGTTTCCAAGGCGCTTCTCGATGACTGGGACTTAAAGCTCGATGCCAAGCGGCCGCCGACGGCGGACCACAAGCCCCGGCAGATGGGGAAGCAGCCGAAGCTGGTGCACAAGATGATCTTCTCGATGCCAGCCGGGACACCGCCGGATAAGGTCCTGGCGGGAGTCAAGGACTTCGCTCGGGAGGAGTTCGGGGCGAAGCATCGTTACGCGATGGTTCTGCACACCGATGAGCCTCACCCGCACGTGCACATGGTCGTCAAGGCAATGGGATACGACGGGGCGCGGTTGAACATCCGAAAAGCCACTCTGCGCGAATGGCGACGCCAATTTGCCCGGCACCTGCGGGAGCACGGCGTGGCTGCGAATGCCACCGAGCGCGCGGCGCGAGGCGTAACCAGGCCCCAAAAGCAGGACGGGATCTACCGTGCAGAACGTCGCCGGGACTCTACGCACTGGAGGCAGCGGACTGCCGCTGTGGCGCGCGAAATGACGCCCGACGGGGAGATAAAGCCTGAGCCCGGGAAGGCCAAGTTACTCGAGACCCGGCTCCGCATCGTGCGCGGTTGGAACGCGATCGCGGATGATCTCGCTCGACAGGGTGAGGCCGACCTTGCCCAAGAGGTTCGACGGTTTGTCACGCAATTGCCGCCGGTTCGAACCGAGCGGGAGTGGATCCGTGATCGGATGCTCGAGCAGACGAGGGGAGGGGAACGGGCGCAATTCGCCGATCGATGGAAGCAGGATGCGTTGGCTTCATGGCAGGTCTTCCGTGCGCAGCAGCGGCAAGCGGAGCAGGCAAGGCTGCGCGAGCTGGAGCACGCCGGAAAGCAGTCACGAAGAAACTCGCGTCCCCATCGCGATCACCGGACGCGATAGCCCCGCGCTTTCAAACAAGCTGGATGTACCCCATGGACCAAGACAGCGTGAAACTCGGTCTCCTGATGGAGACCGCCCAGACGCATCAGAAGCTTGCTGAAGCGGCCCTCGAGAAGCTGAGTGAGCACACCCAGGCTCTGGAGGCTGTGGCGAGAGATCAAATCCAACGCGCACTCGTCGACGCCCTGAAAGCCGTGCACGCGGAGGCTCACCGCGCGGTCGAGGCCCTCCAGAAAATGAAACGAGCAGCCAATGCGCGCGTGACGCTGTGGACGCTTGGTCTTACTGCGACATCGGTTGCGGTCGCTCTCTTCGTCGCCTGGTGGCTGCTGCCCACGCCGGCTGAAATCGCGCGGTTACGCGCCGAACGGGATGAGCTCGCGAGCAACATTGAGCTCCTCAATCAACGCGGAGCGCGTGCGGACTTGCGTCGCTGCGGGGCGGGTCGCCTGTGCGTGCGGGTGGATCTGAGTGCGCCGCGATACGGCGAGAACTCCGACTACATCGTCATCAAGGGCTATTAAGCGAGCAAGCGGACAAGTTTGCGATAGACGATCACCGCAAGCTCAAACCCAAGAGAAATGCCGAGCATCAGGAAGAAGGGAAAATTCGGCGGCCCGAAGAACTTCCAGAACAGCGCTGTGAGAACGCCAAGCAGGGCGAGCGCACCCAGCACGAAGGTGACGACTGGCTCGAGGACAAGAAGGAAGAGGAACAATGGCAAGCGGATGCACTGCCAGCCAACCCACAGGGCACATCTGCCAAGGTCGGCTGCGACGGTGGGTCTGCGCTCCGCAATAGGAATCGACCCGGGGATGCTCATGGTCGGACCCTTGGTGACCTATAGAAGAGATCCCGCACCTACGCATTCGCGCGGGCTGTGGCCCGACCGCGCGGTCGCCCGCCTTTTCGTCCATTCCTCCGCGCTGCAGCCGCTTTGGCCGCCGATGATCGCCGGCCGCCAACGCGCCCCAATTCGGCCATCCATTCAGGTCCTGCGAATACCGACGACACCAGTCCAGGGACGCTGAGGTCGACGTCGAGCGCTTCCCAGTGCAGACCGCCGCCGCGGCCCAGGACTTCGACCGCCCGCACGTCGCTCTGAGAAGCTCCCTTAAGGGCCGGAATCAGCTTCACTGGGATAGTGATCTCGGCTCCATTGGTGAGCTCGATGCGCAGCGTGTTGTCCCTGGCCTGATAAGCGGCACGCGCGGCACGCGGCTCCGTCTTTGCCGCTTGCCGCCCCGCGCGGGAGGCCCGCGCAAAGTTGGTGCGCAACTCCTTCTTTATCCAATCAGGCATCGCCATGAATCTCTCTCCATCGCTGCATCAGGAGATCGCGATTGCGCTCGATCTCCGCAAGAGCTCTGACCACATCCCGGCGGGACAGCCCGTCGTTGGTCATCAACCAGGGACGCTCACCCTCATCGCCGAGTGCGATCCTCGCCTCGGCGCCAGGACGGATGACGTGGACGTGCGGCGGGCGATGATCGTACGAGTAGATCATCACCCGGAGTCCCCGAAACCTAAGAATGGTCGGCATGATTGTAACCAAACGCTTGGGTTTATTCCACGGCGTTAGCCGAGTCTCGTGGCCAGATCCGTAACGCTCAAGTGGGTGTAGCGCTTGAGCATCTGCAGCGTCTTGTGGCCAGTGACGGAGGCGACCTCCATCACATTCAGTCCCTTTTCGAAGAATCGGCTCGTGGCTTCGTGGCGGAGATCGTGAAGTCGGAGGCCCGTGATGCCGGCGCGCCGCGTGGCGCGGTTAAAGGACAGCCTGAGAGCTAGCGGGGTGAGCTCGCCGAAGATTCGGCCGTTGGAGGGCCTGGGCATGCCCCGGAGAACGTTGACGGCACGGCTCGAGAGGGGCACGGCGCGCGACTCGCCATTCTTGGTGACGGGGAGGAAGGCGGTGCGGCGCTCCAGGTCCACGTTGTCCCAAATTAGTCCCAGGAGCTCGCCTCGACGCATGCCGGTTTCGATGGCAAGCGCCACGAAATGCGCGAGCCATTTGTTGCGGGCGCTGCGGCAGGCGGCCAGTAGCCGTTGTTCCTCGTCTCCCTGGAAGCGCCTGTCCCGCGGTCGCCCCTGCGGGGGCCGGCGCACGAGAGTGCAGGGGTTGGTGGGCATATAGACGTCCCACTCACGCCGGGCCGTATCGATCGCGTGCGAGAGCACGCTGAATTCGCGGTTTACCGTGGCGCCTGAGACGACCTTTAGGCGCTCATCCCGGTAGGCCGCCAGGAGGGAGCTGGTGAGCGCCGACATCTTGATATGCGCAAACGTACGCTGTGCCATCGCCTTGAGGCGCAGGTTCTCATCCAGCGAGCCCCGTTTCGTGGGCGTGACTTCGCGTCGGTAACGCTCGAGCACCTCCGCAAGCGAGAGCTTCTGAGCGGTTCGCCGATCGACGACGATGCCTTTATCGAGGTCCGATTCGACGCTGCGTGCCCACTGCTGGGCGTGGGTCCTGTTGTCGAAAGTCTTGGTCTGCGCCGGGAGGCCGGCGCGCCGGACCTTTACTCGCCAGAATTGGCCGCGCTTCTCAATGGTCGCCATAGGACAGTTCTCCTGGATGGCGTTTCACCCGGCGCGCCACTGGCACTGTCCCAAAACTGTCCCAAAATGCTCAAAAAGCAGCCATTCAGGAAAAAGCAGCTTTCCCTGAGATTTTCTAGATGTTTGTTTTGCTGGTGCTTTTGCATGGTGGGCGGTACTGGGCTCGAACCAGTGACCTCTGCCGTGTGAAAGCAGCGCTCTACCAGCTGAGCTAACCGCCCACTTTTGAGGGAGCGGAAGTCTATAGGCGGCCTCGTTCCGAGGCAAACCGCCGCAGCGGACGGTGCCGTGCCATCCGGGGGGCCTCAACCGGCCATGCCGCGCGCGTGCCCCCGGCGCTTGGTAACATTCGCGCCCCGCAGCTACGCCACCGAAGGATCCATGACCGTCGTCACGCGCTTCGCGCCGAGCCCCACGGGCCTCCTGCACGTCGGCGGCGCCCGCACGGCGCTCTTCTGCTGGCTCTACGCCCGGCACATGGGCGGCAGGTTCATCCTGCGGGTCGAGGACACCGACCGCGAGCGCTCAACCGAGGAGGCCGTGCGCGTCATTCTCGAGGGCATGGCGTGGCTCGGGCTGGATGCCGACGAGGGTCCCTACTACCAGACCGCGCGGTTCGACCGTTACCGCGAGGTCATCGCTTCGATGCTCGCGGCGGGCACCGCCTACCACTGCTACTGCTCCAAGGAGGAGCTCGATGCCCTGCGCGAGCAGCAGATCGCGCGCAAGGAGAAGCCGCGCTACACGGGCATCTGCCGTACCCGCACCGCGCCGCGTCCGGGGATCGCCCCGGTGGTGCGCTTCCGCAATCCGGAGAGCGGCGCCGTGGTGGTGGAGGACCTGGTGCACGGTCCGGTGACTTTTCAGAACGCAGAGCTCGATGACCTCATCATCGCGCGCTCGGACGGCACGCCGACCTACAATTTCTGCGTGGTCGTCGACGACATGGACATGGGAGTCACCCACGTCATCCGCGGCGACGATCACCTCAACAACACACCGCGGCAGATGAACATGCTGCGCGCGCTCGGGATGACGCCGCCGGCCTACGCGCACGTACCGATGATTCTCGGGCCGGACGGCGCCAAGCTCTCCAAGCGCCACGGTGCGGTGAGCGTGCTGCAGTACGAGGAGGAGGGGTACCTGCCGGACGCGTTGCTCAACTACCTGGTGCGGCTCGGCTGGTCGCACGGCGACCAGGAGGTATTCACGCGCGAGGAGATGATCGCCGCGTTCGACATTCACGACGTGAACAAGGCGGCCTCCGCCTTCAACCCGGAGAAGCTCCTGTGGCTCAACCAGCAGCACATGGTGCGCTCGCCGCCCGCGGCGCTCATTCCGCACCTGCGCGCCCAGCTGCGCCGGCTCGGCACCGACAGCGACGATGAGGCGCTGCTCGAGGGCGTGATCGTCGCGCAGCGCGAGCGCGCCAAGACCATGAAAGAGATGGCGGAGAACAGCCGCTTCTTCTTCAGCGACGACATCCGCCTCGATCCCAAGGCGGTGGCAAAGCATCTCACGGCGGATGCGCTCGCGGTACTCGCCCGGGTCCGTGCCGGGCTCGCGGCCCTCGGCGAATGGAATGCCGGTGCGATTCACGGTGTGCTGAATGCGCTCGCGACCGAGCTTCAGGTGGGGCTCGGCAAGGTGGCGCAGCCGCTGCGCGTTGCGGTAACCGGGACCGCCGTTTCCCCGCCGATCGATGCGACCCTGGTGCTCCTCGGGCGCGAGCGCGCCCTGGCGCGGCTCGATGCAGCGCTCGCCGGAGCACGGGCCGGGGAGGTCTGACAGGGTGGGCGCGGTGCGGTCGCGTGCGCAGCAGCTGCGCGGCGGTGCCTCAAGTCACACGAGGCCTGCCGGCGGGGCGCCGTAATAGCTGCCGATGGCCTCGGTGGCGGCGCGCACCAGGTCGCGCTCGGCCGGGGTGAGGAAGGGATTCCAGACGTCGAAGATCAGGATCGCCCGCGGCGTGTCGGAGTCGTTCCACGCCTCGTGCTCGATGGTGTCGTCGAACACCCACGCGTGCCCGGGAATCCATTCACGCGTCTCGCCGCCCACGCGGAAGCCGCAGCCGGGCGGCACGATGAGCGGCAGGTGCGCGGTGAGCCGCGCATTCGTCACGCCGGTATGCGGCGGGATGCGCGTGCGCGGCTCGAGAATCGAGAAGAACACGTTCGGGCCGTGTTGCGCGACCTCGCATAAGGAAACTGCCCGCAGCGCCTCGACCGTGCGCGCGCAGCGCGCCAGGTGCTCAGGCTGCGCGGCCCCCTGGTTCCAGAGGAAGTAGGCGCTCCAGCGTCGCGAGCGGTTGAGGTCGCGCCACTGATCGAGCGGCACCCCGTCGGGGTAGGCCACGTAGGGCTCGAGCCCCGCCTGGTCGGAGGCGAGCACCTGCGTGAGCTCGGTGCGGATCGCGTCCGTGGCGGCCTCGACTGCCCCGATCCACGGGAAGGCGTCGTTGTCGAAGAACTCGAGCGCGGGAATTCCGGGGAAATACATGAAGGTCGGTTGCGGCAGGTAGCGGCTGCGCTGGCCGGTCACGAGCTCCACGCACTGCTCCGCGCGACGGAACGAGGCGGAACCGTGCAGCGCGCGCACCGGCGCGAGCTGCTCCTCGATCCTGCGCGCGAGCGCGGCGTCATCCTGCCGTACGGCCTCACGGGCGTGCGCGAAGGCCGCATGGAGCGAGGGTGGAGGCGCAGTCTCCGGTCCTACGGTGGCGAGCGCGGCGCGATAGATGCGCGCCGCATTGCGCTGATCACCGCGCTGCTCGATGAGCGCCGCCTTCTGCAGCAGCGCGGTCGGGTGCCGTGGCTCGAGCGCGAGCGCGCGTTCGAGGGCCGCCAACTCTTCGTCCTGCCGACCGAGAGCGTGCAGGCTCCCCGCCAGGTTCGACCAGAGTGCCGGGTGGCTCGGGTCTGCCGCCGTGGCGCGCAGGAACTGCTCGCGCGCGCCGGTGGCCTCGCCCCGCTGCATCAGCTGCAGTCCCCGCTCGTTCAGTACGGCGGGGTGCTCGGGCGCGAGCTGTGCCGCACGCGAGAGGAGCTCTTCGGCCTCGCGCTGGCGTCCGGCAGCAGCGGCCGCCCTGGCTGCCTGAATCGCCTTGAGGACGCTCGATGGGTCGGGGGCTGCGGTGTTCAACGGGACTCTCTGGCGCTCGGGACGCTGCGAATTCTAGGGGCGAGAGGCAGTTCTGGCGCGATTCCTTGTCGTGGGGCGATTGCTTGACAATGCTGGCGGGGCTGCGTAGGTTGCGCCGGCTTCGCGTGGGGCCATAGCTCAGCTGGGAGAGCGCTTGCATGGCATGCAAGAGGTCGGCGGTTCGATCCCGCCTGGCTCCACCAGCCTGTCTCGAAGCTCCGGGGCAAGACCTGCGCCAGGCTCCCGCACGCCGACTTCCGTTTGCCTCGCTCTTCTCACCGCCCGCCGCGGGCGCGTCGCCGTTGTAAGAACACGACACGAGATCTTTCGGGCCTGAACGTGCGACCTGGCGCTTGACGCGTAATTGATACATCAATTGCCGGCTTCGTTCCCAGGGTGTTACCCTCGCCTTAAGTAACGTAATCGAAGGTAAGGGTCTTCCGATTTCCTTACCTGCGTGACTCCGACGTCCTTGCGCGCGGTCTTCTCCAGGTCGAGTGCGCACGGACGACACTTAAGAAGCCAACGGGGAGATACTTCATGGCAACAGGTTCAGGGCGTCGCCATTCCAAACAGATCATTCGGGCCGTCCGGGGGGCGCTCGCGCTGTGCTGCGCAGCACCGGTACTCGCACAGCAGGCGCAGCCTGCCGCGGCGGAGTCGGGGACGCTGTCGGAAGTCGTCGTAACCGGCTCGCGCATTCAGCAGAGCGTCGCGCAGAGCACTCAACCGCTCTCGATCATCACCTCGGAAGACATCGAGAAAACCGGTCTCGCGAGCGTCGGCGACCTGCTGCAGCAGCTCACGACGGGCGGCTCCGCGCTCAACGCCAAATTCAACTCCTCGGGCAACTTCGGCTATCCGCCGGACGGCGGCGGCATCGGCGCCGGCTCCTCCCAGGTCGACCTGCGCAACCTCGATGCCAAGCGCACGCTGGTGCTGGTCGACGGACTGCGCTGGGTCAATGAGTCCTCGGCCTCCGGCGTCAGCGGCAGCGCCGACCTGAACACCATCCCCCTCTCCATTGTCGACCGCATCGAGGTTCTCGAGGACGGTGCCTCGACGATCTACGGCTCCGATGCCATCGCCGGCGTCGTCAACATCATCACCAGGAAGAAAGTCGACGGCGTCGAGCTCACGGGCTACCAGGGCTCATGGAACAAGGGCGGCCAGACGACCCAGGCGGACCTCACCGCGGGCGGCTCGAGCGGCAAGTTCTCCGGTGTCTTCATCGCGAGCTTCTACAACCAGGACCAGATCAGCTCCTCGAAGTGGTGGCAGTCATCCGAGCCCGAGCCGCTGGCCGGGGTCGGGTCCGGATCGTCGGCGACGCCGCAGGGACGCGCGACGTTCTGCGATCCCAGCATTGCCGTTCCCGGCAACGGCTCCTGCACGGCGGATCAGGGCAATTTCTACGACGTGACGCTCAACAACGGCACGGCCAACCCGGTGTGGAACCCGGCAAACCCCGTCACCCCTCCCAGCACCTATCACAACTGGAGCGGTGCGGATCGATTCAACTTTGCGCCGCTCAACCTGCTGAACACGCCCTCGCAGCGCAAGTCGCTCTGGACCGGCATCACCTACGACATCAACGACGATGTGCAGATGTACGCCAAGGGCATGTTCAACAACCGCACCTCGGTCAACCAGGCGGCTCCCGAGCCCATATTCGTCGGCCCGTACGCCGGCACCGGCGGTATCGCCGACAACATCAACGTCTCGAAGCTGAATCCCTACAACCCATTCGGCATCGACCTGTGCTCCGTAGCCGAGGCCGCCAACTCGACGGTCTGCCCGGGCGGCCCGGGCTTCGTGCAGAACTTCGGCTGGATCACCCGCCGCCCGATCGAGGCCGGACCGCGCATCTTCGACCAGGACGTCGACACCTGGTACTTCAGCGGCGGCTTCAAGGGCACGCTGCACGTCATGGATGGCCTCAACTGGGACCTGAACTTCGTCGACTCGGATAACAAGGCGAGTCAGAAGTTCACCGGCGGCTACAACATCGCCAAGGTCGGCTACGCACTGGGCGACCCCGCGGTCTGCGCCCAGATCGCGGGGTGTGTGCCCCTCGATCTGTTCGGCGGTCAGGGACGGCAGATCACCCAGGCGATGCTCAACTACATCCTGGCGCCACAGATCGACTCGAGCGACCAGCAGCTTAAAGTTCTCTCGGGGAACATCACCGGCACGATATTCCACATCCAGGACCGGTCCGCGGGACTCGCTATCGGCGCCGAGCACCGCGAGTACGTCGGCATTTTCACTCCTGATCCGCTGCGTCAGGACGGTGAGTCGCAGGACTCCTTCGCGTCCCCGGTCAATCAGAGCTATCACGTGAACGAGGCGTACGGCGAGCTGAGTCTGCCGCTCCTCAGCACGCTCGGCGCCAGTGCCGCCGTGCGCTACTCGGACTACTCGACCTTCGGCAGCGAGACGACCTACAAGGGGGGCCTGCGCTGGCAGCCGATCAATGATTTCGCGCTGCGCGGCGACTACTCGACCGGCTTCCGCGCGCCGAACCTCGGCGAGCTGTACGGCCTCACGCAGTTCGGTGCCACCCTGGTCGACCCCTGCGGGCCGACCGGCGGCGGCGTCGCGCCGCAGTACGTGGCGGGCTGCAGGGCGCAGGGCGTGCCGGCCGGCTTCCAGCAGGCCAACACGCAGATCACGACCTTCACGGGAGGCAACCCGAATCTCCAGCCTGAGAAGTCCGACAACTGGACGGCGGGCCTCCTGTACAACGCAGGCTGGGCGGCGGGCCACGCGGGCACCGCTCGCCTGAACTTCGAGGCCACCTACTACAACGTCAAGGTCAAGGGCGCGATCCAGGCGGAGGACATCCAGGCACTGCTCAACGCCTGTCTCTCGACCGGCGGTGGCACCGATCCGGCCCTGTGCGCGCCGTTCAGCCGCGGTGCAGGCAGTCAGCTGAATCCGCCACAGAACTTTCTGGCGAACCTCGCGCAGATCACGACCGATGGCGAGGACATCAAGATCAACTGGGCGTCGGACGCGCTCAACATCGGGCACCTGACCGCCGCACTGCAGGCGACGCATGTCAACAACTACAAGGCCGTGGACGCGCTCGGGCTCGTGGCGCAGCGCGCCGTGGGCATCGAGGTCAACAACAGCGCGATCCCGGACTGGAAGGTCAACGTGCAGCTCGGCTGGGCGATCAGCTCGTTCGAGGTAGCCTGGAATCTGCGCTACATCTCCTCGGTCAAGGAGCTGTGCGGCAACGCGGCGAGCACGATCCCGGTGCCGGGTTGCACCGACTCGATGGGGGCCTTCGACGCGAATGCGTACCACACCCTGGACTCGGTGATCTACAACGACGTCCAGCTGGCGTGGCTCGATGCGTTCAAGGCGAAGGGCCTGAGGCTCGAGCTCGGCGGAACCAACGTCTTCGGCGTCAACCCGCCGATCTGCTACACCTGCACGCTGAACGGCTACGACGCCGGCACCTACGACCTGCCGGGGCCGTTCTTCTACGCGCGAGCTTCTTACAAGTTCTGAGGCTGAGGTCCTGACGGCGCATCTCACCGCGGGCGATTTCGCCCGCGGTGAGTGCCGCGCCCCCTCCTGGGATCCGGGCGTTGTTCGGCGGCTGTGGGGCGTGTAATCTGCGCGCCCGCACGGGCTGCGGCATGACCCTCCGTCCCCATCGTCTAGAGGCCCAGGACATCGCCCTTTCACGGCGGTAACAGGGGTTCGAATCCCCTTGGGGACGCCACGCTCTGCGCCGCGGCTGCCTAGGGCGCGAAGCGCCGCGCTTGCCTGCCTCCCGCGAGCGGCAGCTCGCTCTCGTCGATGATCCGGCCGTCCTTCATGACGAACACGATCGACTTGGCGTTGTCGATGTTCGCGCTCGGATCCCGGCTCAGCAGCACCAGGTCCGCGAGTTTGCCGGAGTCGATCGAGCCGAGCTGGTCCGCCTTGCCGAGGAACACGGCGGCGTTGTAGGTGGCGATGCGGATCACGTCGAGCGGCGCAATCCCCGCCCCGGCCAGCAGCTCGAGCTCGCGTTGCGTGGCGGCTCCGCTGCTCTGATCGGTGCCGCAGGCGACCACGCCTCCGGCAGCCTGCACCTTGCGCACGTTCTCCTGGGCGATGGGATTCATCACCTTCATCCACGCGGTCCAGGGGCGCTTCTGCCACTCGAGGCGCGTCTGCGTCCTGAGCTGCGCGCGCTCGGCGGCGCTGAACGATGCGACGTACAGCGGCTGGTCCAGATACTCCGGATGCTCGACCAGCCGGTTGTAGTTGTCGCCGATCGTGAGTGTGCTGGCGAAGGGGATCTTCTTGGCCGACATGAGCCTCACGAAGGAGTCGCTGACCGGTCCCTGGATGACCGGGTGGGCGAGGGTGTCGCTGCCGGCGTAAATGGCCTCGAGCGAGCGCAGCTCGCTCGACACGTGCACGGTCGTGCGGATGCCGCGCAGGTTGTAGTAGCGAATGATCTGCGAGAGCAGCTCGACCGGCATCAGCGGAATCATGGGCCGCGAGCCCCAGCCTTCCTCCTCGAGGGTCAGCTTGAGGATGTCCGGCTGTTGCTGCGCGATGTGCTCATCGAGCAGGGCCTTGTCCCGCTCGAAATCGCTGATGCGCAGCGCCACCCGGTCTCCGTGGCTGCCGGGGTAGGTGATGAGGTTGCCGGTCGCGAAGATGCGCGGCGACAGAATGCGCCCGGCACGCTCGTCGGCCCGCAGTGGCAGGATGTGCTCGGGCCGGTTGCCGACGTCGACCACCGTGGTGACGCCGGCGTAGAGGAAGCTCGCCAGCGCCGCGACGCCCTCCTGCCGGTTGGGCGGCCCCGGCTTGGCGTCCGCCGGGGCGGTGGGGTCGAAGGCTCCCCGCAGGTGAATGTGTACGTCCATGAGCCCGGGAATGAGGTACTTCCCGCGCGCGTCGATGTGGCGGCCGGCGAGACCGCGGGCGAGCGCCGTCGGCGTGACGGCGGCAATGCGCTCGCCGGCAACCGCCACGGTCATGTCGGGCTGCAGCGCGTGGATGCCGTCGATGAGCGTCACATGATCGATGACCACATCGTCGGCGCGCGCCGCTGCGGCCGCGAGCGCGAGGACGAGACCTAAGGGCGCGAGCAGGGAGTGCAGTTTCACAGGGTTCCTCCCGCCTCTATTGCGCGGGTGCCGCGTGTGTCATATTGCCAGTCGCTCGGCAAGTCAAGTCTTCGAGCGCCACCACCAGAACAACCATGACGGCAGCAGCACAGTCCCAGAGAACCTCCCTCGCCACGCTGGCACAGCTCGTCGCGGGAATCGTCGGCGGCAGCATCCGGGTCGTGGATCTCACGGTGCCGCTCGAAGCGGCGACCCCGACCATCCGGCTGCCGCCGCAGTTCGCGCCGTCTAAGTCCTTCACCCTGGAAGAGATCTCGCGTTACGACGCGCGCGGTCCGGCCTGGTACTGGAACAACATCGCCTGTGGTGAGCACACCGGCACGCACTTCGATGCGCCCATTCACTGGGTCACGGGCAAGGACTATCCCAACAACGCGACGCACAACATCCCGGTCGATCGCTTCATCGGTCCGGCCTGCGTCATCGACGTCGCGCAGGAGGCGGAGCGCAACCCCGACTTTCTGGTTACGCGCGCGACCGTGGAGGAGTGGGAGCGGCGCCACGGCCGGATCCCGCCGCACGCCTGGGTACTGATCCGCACCGACTGGTCGCATCGCAAGGGTGCGGATCGGTTTCTCAACATCGCCGCCGACGGCGCGCATACCCCCGGCTTCCACAGCCAGGCAGTGCCGTTCCTCGCCCGCGAGCGCGACATACTCGGCGTCGGCGTCGAGACGGTCGGCACGGATGCCGGTCAGGCCCCGACCTTCGAGCCGATGTTTCCCTGCCATACGATCATGCACGGCTCGAACCGCTTCGGGCTCGCAAGCCTGACGAATCTCGACCAGCTGCCGCCCACGGGGGCGGTGGTCGTTGCCCCGCCCCTCAAGATCGTCAACGGCTCGGGGAGTCCGTTGCGCGTGCTGGCGCTCGTGCCCGCCTGAGGCGCCGGTGGCCGAGCGCTCGTTCGCGAAGGAAGTCCGCTCGCTGCGCCTCGGGCAGGGGATGGAGTTTCGCGGTGAGGGGATTCTGGCCGTCACCAAGGCCCTGTTGCAGTCGGGCGTGGCCTACGTCGGCGGGTATCAGGGCGCGCCGATCTCCCACCTCATGGATGTGCTGGCGGACGCCGAGGACGTCCTCAGCGAGCTCGGCGTGCATTTCGAGGCGAGTGCCTCCGAGGCGACCGCCGCGGCGATGTTGGCGGCTTCCATCAACTATCCCCTGCGTGGCGCGGTGACCTGGAAGTCGACCGTCGGCACCAACGTGGCCTCCGATGCGCTCTCGAACCTCGCCTCGGCGGGCGTCAAGGGCGGCGCCCTCATCGTTCTCGGCGAGGACTATGGCGAGGGCGCCAGCATCATGCAGGAGCGCACCCACGCCTTTGCGATGAAGTCGCAGATCTGGCTGCTCGATCCGCGCCCCCATCTGCCGGAGATCGTGCGCAGCGTCGAGCTCGGCTTCGAGCTCTCCGAGGCGAGCCACACGCCGGTGATGCTCATGCTGCGCATCCGCGCCTGCCATGTCTACGGGCGCTTCGTGGCGCGCGACAACCGGCGGCCGGCCTTCTCTGCGGCGGATGCGCTCGCGCGCCCGGTCCGGGACTACGGGCGCATCATCCTGCCGCCGTCGACCTATGCCCAGGAGCGCGAGAAGATCGAGCAGCGGCTGCCCGCGGCGCAGCGTTTCATCGCCGCGCGCGGACTCAACCAGCTGATCGACGGAAAGCATGCGGACATCGGCATCGTCCTGCAGGGCGGCCTCTACAACAACGTGCTGCGCTCGCTCGAGCTGCTCGACTGCGCCGACTCCTTCGGCGAGAGCCGGGTGCCGCTCTACGTGCTGAACGTGACCTACCCGCTGGTCGCCGAGGAGTGGCGGCGCTTCTGCCGCGACAAGCGCGCGGTGCTCATCGTCGAGGAAGGGCAGCCCGAATACCTCGAGCAGGCCGCCAGCCAGATCCTGCGGCAGGGAGAGATCGCCGCCCGCATCGTCGGCAAGGGCGTCCTGCCGATGCAGGGCGAATACACCGTGGACGTGCTGCGTAAAGGGCTCGGGGAGTTCCTCGATCGGTGGGCACCGGGGCTGCGCACTGCACGCTCTGGAGCTTCGGCCTCGGAGGTCCCGCTGCTCCCGGCCGCGCAACTCGCCGCGCTCGTGCCGGCCCGGCCCTCGGGTCTTTGCACCGGCTGTCCGGAGCGACCGTTCTTCTCGGCGCTGAAGCTGCTGCAGAAGGAAATCGGCCCGCTGCACATCAGCGCCGACATCGGCTGCCATTCGTTCGCGACGCTGCCACCCTTCAACATGGGCAACAGCATCATGGGCTACGGCCTGGGCGCCGCCGCGGCCTCCGCCTTCGCCGGCGACAGCGGCCGTCGGCCGGTGTCCGTCATGGGCGACGGCGGTTTCTGGCACAACGGGCTGACGAGCGGCATCGGCAACGCGGTCTTCAACCGGCACGACGACCTCACGGTCATCATCGACAACGGCTACTCGGCCGCGACCGGCGGCCAGGACATTCCCTCCTCGCGCGCGGCCAGCGCTCAGCGCCAGGGCAACAACTCGATCGTGGCGGCGGTGCGGGGTGTCGGCGTGCGCTGGGTGCGGCGCACTCACACCTACAACATGCGTGAGACCCTCGAGGTATTGCGCGAAGCGCTCAGCACCGACTATCGCGGACCGAAGGTGATCGTGGCGGAGGGCGAGTGCCAGCTCAACCGCCAGCGGCGCGTCGCTCCGTTGCGGCGCCAGGCGATTGCGGACGGCGAGCGCGTCGTGACCGAGCGCTTCGGCGTCGACCCGGACACCTGCACCGGCGACCATTCGTGCATCCGCCTCTCCGGCTGCCCGTCGCTCACGGTGCGCGACAACCCGGATCCGCTGCGCACCGATCCGGTCGCGCACGTCGACAACAGCTGCGTCGGCTGCGGCGTGTGCGGCGAGGTGGCGGATGCGGCGGCACTCTGCCCGTCGTTTTATCGCGTCGAGCTGCTGCACAACCCCTCGCGCTGGGATCGCCTCCTCCACGGCGCGCGCACCGCCGTAATCGGCTGGTTGCAGCGGCGCAGCGAGCGGCGACGGGCGCGCTACCGCCTGTAGATCGCACCCCTCATGCACGGGCGAACCATCAAACTGACGATCGCGGCGCTCGGCGGCCAGGGCGGCGGGGTGCTCACCGACTGGCTGATCGCGATCGCCGAAGCCAACGACTACCTCGTCCAGTCGACCTCCGTCCCCGGCGTGGCGCAGCGCACCGGTGCGACCATCTACTACCTCGAGCTCTATCCGCGGGCGCAGGCCGCGAGCCACGGCCGTGAGCCGGTGATGGCGCTCATGCCGGTCGCAGGCGACGTCGACTGTGTAGTGGCCGCGGAGCTCGCCGAAGCCGGACGCGCGATTGCGCGCGGCCTGGTGAGCCCTTCGCGCACGACGCTCATCGCCTCGACTCACCGCGCCTATACGATCGGCGAGAAGAGCGCGCTCGGCCGCGGCAGCGCCGACCCGCAGCAGTTGCTCGAGCTGGCGCGCAGCCAGGGCAAGCGCTCGATTCTCTTTGACATGCAGCGGACCGCGGAGAGGAACCGCAGCGTGATCAGCGCGGTCCTGCTCGGTGCGATCAGCGGCGCCGGGGTACTGCCGTTCGCCAAGCCGAGCTTTATCGAGGCCATCACCCGCAGCGGGCTTGCGGTCGAGGCGAACCTCGCGGCGTTCGAGGATGCGCACGCCCAGGCCGGCAGCGGTGGGGCGCAGGCCGAGGATGCGCGGACCGCCGCACTGCGCCCGCTACCGGAGAGGGCGCACACGCCGGCTCTCCAGCCGCTGCTCGATCGCCTGCGGCGCCTGCCCGCGGCCCAGCTGCTCGTGCTCGAAGGCGTGCGCC
>Ga0335077_10000980_pt1 | contig 33153 bp, 48 predicted proteins | sample Lox_Sample_31_FD_207151 | JGI IMG/M metagenome (GOLD analysis project Ga0335077, IMG submission 207151) | Soil microbial communities from Loxahatchee National Wildlife Refuge, Florida, United States - Lox_Sample_3.1 | ecosystem: Environmental > Terrestrial > Soil > Wetlands | place: USA... | reverse complement strand
GTCGAGCCGACGTCCACGCCGACCACGTGGGGGCCCTCGAGGACGGGGCGGCGGTCGTCGTCCCATTGCTGCCACCGGGCTACGGCGTCCTCGATCCAGCGGAGGGGTATGACGGTGTCGTCGTCGCCGGCGTGGAATTCGCCGAGGACGTGGTTCTGGACGAACTGGGACTGGAGGCCGTACTGGCGGATTCTCTGGTCGGCCCATTTCCGGGAGATCTGCCCGGCTTTTACGGCTTCGTCGAGGGTGACGTGCCGGGCGGTCCAGTCTTCGAGGCCGCGGCGGCGGGAGTGGATGTCGTAGAACCGGCCCTGCGGGTCGCCGGGGGTGGACAGGGCGAGGGCGAGGGCTTCGCCGCGGCCGGACAGGGCACCTTCGATGGCGTCCCATGTGGCGGCGGGGATGAGCTTCGCCTCGTCGAACATTATGAGGATGGCGGACGCGTGGGCGCCTTCGATTTTCGCGCTGTCCGACGGAGCCGCGGCGGACGCCTCGCCGTGGGTGAGCCGCAGCTGGTGCCGCATGAGCTCGTCCTTGCGGAGCGGGCGGGAGTCGCGGACGATGTCCCAGCGGATCAGCCCGGCCCATTTGTGGACTTCGGGCCAGAAGTAGTGTTTCAGCTGGGGCCAGGACCCGGCGGTGGTGACGATTTTCCAGTCGATCCCGGCGGCTTCACGGGTCAGGGCGAACCATAGTACGACAATTGACCCCAGCGTGCTCTTGCCGAGACCTCTAGGGCCTCTGACGGCGACGCGGTGATGCCCGGCCAGGAGGGTCATGATGTCAGCCTGGTAGGCGGCCAGGCCTTGCGGGCCGTCGCCTGCGGACTCGTCGGCGCCGCGGCCGGCCGCAGTCCAGTCGAAACACGCCGCGGCGAACCCGGCCGGGTCATGGAGGAACTGGACGACCGTGTCCGCGGATGCCTGCTGCCGCCGGTACACGGCGAGAGCGTTCAGCTTCAGCAGGCGGCGGAGCTCCGCCTCGATGCCAGCCTCATCGAGCGCGGTCACCGGGCGCGGCCTGTTCGCTCATTCCCGGCAGCTGTTTCACGGTGGCGTAAACTTCCTCAGCCGGGACACCATTCGCGATAGCCATTTCCTGCAAATCCGACAAAGTAATACGCGCGTTAGCGGAAATAGTCTTGATGGGCGCGTCGAGTCCCATCATCTTCCGCCGCGACTCAGAGAACTTCTGCAAAGCATTCAGTGCCTGGACAATGATGCCCTGATCATCGCACGCGTATTCCTCGCCGTCCTCGCCGAGCAGCGTCACCGGCCGCCCCGCACGGTCCAGCAAAGGCTGGGGGGCGTTGATGATGTCGAAGCATTTCCTGATCGCCTGCTCGTGCAGGAGCAGCTCGACTGCCCGCAGCTCGTCAGCAGGCGCCTGGAGAGTCTCGACGAGGGCACGGCGGACAGCATCCCTGGCGTGTCCCTTGCTGTTGTAGCCGAGCTCGTCAGCGATTTCCTGCCAGTCATGACCCTGGGCGCGCAGCCTGCACGCACGGGCGTCACGTTCCGCGCACCTGATGGTCTCCTCGCCGAGATAGTGGCGGGCGACGTCACCCACAGTGCCCCCCCCCGTCAAAGATCAGCCGCGCCTGCCTCTTCCGGTATAGCCCATACCGGATCGTAGTCCGGGTGGTCACTGGAGACGGCGGCAAGGCAGCGAATGGTGAGACATGGATAGCATGCGGCCCGGTCGTCCATTCCGGCGGCCGGGTCGCAGCGGTAACACCAGGCTGATCCGGGGCCGGCCGGGCGGTGCTCGCCGAGGATCAGCCGTCTGGCTTCTGCTTCGCGGAGGGCGCGGGCTGGCTGCCAGCGGACGATGTGCCGGGCCAGGCGCGTATTTCCTGTCAGCCATCGCCCTGCGAACTGGTCTGCTGCGTCTACCGCGCCGGTCTGGAGGACGCCGGTGGAGGATTCTTCCCACACGTCCGCGACGTCAGGGTCAGCCAGGAGAGCGCGGGCGTCGTACTCGTCATTCGCGATCCTGGCCTTGAGGAACGCAACGATGTCAGTCACGACTGGTCATCCCAGTCCGGTGTCACTTCGGGCGGGGCGCGGAACGTGACCAGCGGCAGCGAAGGCCCGGCTCTTCCCGCCGCCGCCCTGACCTCAGGGGCCTTCCGCCGGATCCGCCCCTCCCCCGCAAGCCTCATGATCGCCGCCTGCACAATCCACGACGACCGCGACGTCTCCCCCCTCGCCTCATCCACAGCACGCAGAAGAGGCTCGGGCATACGAGACTGAACAACTGGAGACGGCATGACCCACATCATACCAGGGCTGTACTACACGGCTCGCGCGGGGCCGTCAGAAATGCCCGCCAGTCCCGCAGTCCCTGCACCAGCCCTTCAGCACACGCGGATGCTTACACGCCCCGGACGACCCGCGAGGCCTGCCAGCCGGAACGGCCCCAGCCGGCTCCCTGAACGCCACAGCAGCCGCCGGACGCCTGGCCCGGACCACAGGACCGGGAGGACCCACGTCAGGGACCGTACCGCCAGCCCCCGGCAATTCCCGCCGCGCCAGAGCCTCCAGCCACGACGACCGCGACACGCCACCGCGAACCCCGTCAATCGCAGCCGCAAGAGACTCAGACACCCTGACGCCGATCACAACCCGGCGCCCATCCGCCACCCGCTTCCGCCCCACACGAAAATGTTAACCGTTAACGACAGGCTAACACAAACACGGGAACTAAGCGTAAACGTTTACGCCAACACATCCGCGCAACCCGGCCACCCAAAAACCCGTAATCCGCAAGACCCCAGACCAAGATCAGAATCTCCGAAACCACCCCGGGGGTTCAAACCACCCCAAGACAGGGCAAGGGGGGGCCTTGCGGGCACTCCCCCCACCCCAGCATGCACGCCCGCGCCCACTCCCGCACTCCCCATGTGTGTACCTGGGCCGCCCCCGCATAGTGCACCACTATGCGCTGAGCCAGCGGCCGCGCCGCACCGCTGACCTGCGCACACACACGCCCGCTCGAAACACGACTCAAGAAACTATGCGCGAAGACTTGACGGGGCCCCGCAGAGTGGGTAAGTTGGTACCCATCGAAGGGTGCTCACTCAGGGCAACCACCCGGTAACAAGACAGACCATTTGGTTGGTTTGGTTTGTGGTGGTCGGGTGGGTGGTTTCTTGATAAGTGGATAGTCTGCTCGAGCTGGGTCGGGCGATGTGTGCGGGTAGCTAAGCCCTGAAGGTGATCACGCCTAGTGCACTGGTAGCGGGAACGTCACAGGGACGCTGCGGTGAGTGTGGAGTCCAGATGGCGCTGTGTGTGGGTGCTGACAGGTCGTGGCTGTGTCTGGGCGCTGTGCATGGCCGTGGGGGTCGTGTGTGGGTATGGCAGCGAGGAGAGTGTGATGCCGAGGGTGAGTGTTGAATGCTCAGCGGATGTGGCTGAGTTGGTGGAGCGCGTCCTAGACCGTGGTGATGCGGCGGATGCGCTCGACTACATCAGCAGCGTTCCTGAAGGGGGCCCGTCCTGTGGCTGCGGCGGGAATCACTGGTCCTGTGACTACGACGCGGGCGAGGAAGACGCTGATGAGGTGGTGTGGGGCGGTAGGTCGTTTATGGCGTAGGTCGTTTATGGGCTAGCGCGTGTATGGGCTCAGGTGGGCACGCATCTAGGTGCGGTGTCGGGCGTTCGTGACGTGACCTGGGCACGTAGGTAGGCGGGTTAGGGACTAGCGGCGAGGAGTATGTGATGGCGGAGCATGAGTGTCCAGAGTGCGGCGAGGATGCTGTTAACGCGCCGGCGAGGGATCTGGTGCCGTGGGAGGCGCATGGTTTGGAGGCGCCTGCATGGTCGCATCGGGACGGTTCGGCTTTGTGTCCTGTGGTGGGTGAGCGCGGGTATGAGCCGTCGCGGCCGGTAGTGCGTGATCGTGAGGCCGGCGCGTAGGTCGTAAGCATGGCATGCGGTTCGTCTTCGGCGGCCCGTGTGTCGTGCGGGGCGCATGACGTGGGGTTGTGCGTTAGACCGGCAGCGATGAGGGGTGTTTGGCGTGGGTCAGATGAGTGATGCTGCATGGTCGCAGGTGATGGTGCTTGCTGATCGTGATGGTCTGGGTGATGCGGAGCGTATGGCTCTGGCGGTTGGGTGTCCGGTGCATGGGAACGGGCTGATGGACTGGGACGCGGATGGCGTGTTCTGTCACAGCTGTGATCGCGAGTCGCGGCAGGCAGCGGGTTGAAGCAGGGCGAATGCTGAGGGCGAAACCAGCCGTCATGGCTGGTCTGTGCGTGTGGCGCACACTGACGAGCCCAGGTTGTAATACAGGGCAGCGTGAGGGAGGAAGCGTGATGGCTGGAGTTCAGACGGGGTGGGTAAGCGACCAGTTGCGCGAGCTGGCGGTACCGGATGAGTACGGGCGTTGTAGTCCGTTCGCGGTTCACGTCTATTACCCTGCGACGGGCCGGGAGGTCGTCGTGCGTAATCTGCGGCTTGCCGATGCTGAGGCAATGGCGGGCCGTGAGGCGGCGGGCGGCCGTCGGGTGCATGTGTCGCTTGACACGTGCGGCTAGGAAGTGCGGGTGTACTACAGGGGTAGCGAGAGGGGAGAGGTTATGTCACAGAGGACACGGCAGGGGTGGGTTGCCGGCGACATAGTTGCAAGTGAGAGTGATCCGGGGCGTGGCAGGTGGCTCACGGTGTGGGGCGCGTATAACGCGCGGCCTGTGCTGCATGGGACGGCAGGGGACGCGCGGGCGGACACGCGGCGCGGCGAGTCTGTGGCGCATGTGACTGAAGTGCCGTATCCGGGGATTGGCTGGGCGTACCTGGTCACTGCGGGAACGCTCGCGGACCGCTAGGTGACCCGGGGTGTAATACAGGGCAGCGAGGAAGAGGGGGGGGAAGTGATGGACGATCTTCACGTGGCACGTGAGCGCATGGAGTCAGCCGATGACGCGTTTACGCGCGCGATCATGTTCGGCTCTAGCACTGTGGCAGCGCTCGACGTGCTAGCTCAGGCCGTGGCTGATGCTGAGCAGGCGTATTACCGGGCGGTTGACTTCTGGGAGCCGGCGGGTGCGCACGCTGACAGGTAGTGGCGAAACGCGCTTCGGCGCGTCGGCAGGTACGTGGCTTGTCCTGCCCTGATGATGCCAGGCCAGAGAACGGCAGCGAGGGGGAGAGATGGCGAGGGTGATTACTGCGCGGCGGGCGGATGTGTGCCGTGAGTGCGGGGGTTCGATCGGCGCGGGCGAGGAGATCAATTACGGCGGGCGGGGTGCTGTGTCGCATCTGGGGTGCCGGCCAGCTTGAGGCGGTGCGTACGCGGTACGGGCGGCGGGTGTACGGGGGTGCGGCGTTTACGGGGCGCCGGTGTGAGGATGCGCCGTGCTGCGGGTGCTGTGACTGAACGTCGGGTGAGTGTGGCAGGCCGGGCAGCTGGCCTGTTGCGCTGACCGGAACGTCCGGTTAGACAACGCCAAGGAGAACAGGATGAGCGAGCGGATCCTGACCATGTCGGAAGCGGTAAGAACCAGACACGACAAGGGGGGTACATGATCACGATACGGCATACGCACGCTGACGGGACCCTGCTCGAGGGGTCACGAAAGAGTGACGGTGTTTACGAGATACTCAAAGGCCTGGGCGGTAACTGGCGTTACTTCCCCTCAATCCGGCAGATCGGGATAGGCCAGTCACGGGACAAGAACGCCCAGACGTGGAAGATCAACGCCGCAGCCGGGGCGCTGCGCACGGCCGGGTTCGATGTCACGGTCGTGATCGACGAAGACGACCGGCGCACGTTCGCGGAAGCAGAGGCGGACCGTTACGAGCGTGCAGAGGACCGGGCGCTCAGGATGTCTGATTACTCAGACCGGGCCGCTGACCGGAGCAACGCGCTAGGCGACCAGGCGCACCGGATGGCGGAGGCTATCCCGTTCGGCCAGCCCATGATGCCCGACCATCACAGCTACGGCAGGGACCGGCGTTACCGGGACCGTATCCACGCACTGCAGGGCAAGAGCATCAATGAGAGCAAGAAGGCTGACTACTATGCCCACCGCGCCGAGAACGCGGAGAACATGCAGGCGTACCGGGAGGACGTGCCTACGACGCTGCGGCGGATCGAGAAACTGGAGGCGGAGCAGAGAAGACTGCAGCGGCGGCTGGACGGCACAGGCCTGGCGATGCACGGAGAGGACACGCCGGCAACGGGAGGCTACGCGGAGCGCCTGGCCCGGCGGATCGCCGGCATCACCGAGGAGATCGCCTACTGGCAGGGCATCGTTGCCAAAGCCCAGGACAGCGGCGCCAAGATCTGGTCCAGGGCAGACTTCACCAAGGGTGACTATGTGCGCTTCCTGGGGTCGTGGTATGAGGTCCTGCGGGTGAGCGCCAAGAGCGTCACCATCCCCGCGATGATCAACCAGGGAGCCGTGATCACCAAGGCCGGGGCACGGTGCACGTGGACGGACACGGTCCCTTACCACAAAGTGACCGGCCGCAAGAGCGCCGACGAGATCGCCGAACTCCTGGCCTCTGCCTGACCTGCTTTGGTCACGTCCTGGTCACCGGGGCGTGGTCATGGCGGCTCAAGCCGTCACCGCCAAGGGAGAGTGGTTGACATGAACCTCACCGTGATCCTCACAGATGCGAGCACGTTCCGCGTCCACAAACTTGGCTGCATCGACGCAGCCAAGGATTTGAAGGCCCAGCGCCACGGCGACACGCAGGCTGTTGAGGCCGCTACTCAGAACGAAGTCATTGACGCTCTCTGGGGTGACGTCATCGGCAACTATGACGGCGCCGAGGCGGACCGGGTTCGCCGGGGTTGCAGGGCTGAGACAGTTTTCGTGGGCTGCACAAAGGGCTTGAGCCAGCCATGATCACACAGGCACAGCTACTAGAACGCCTCCGGCAGGTGGTAGACATACCGGAGGGGACCGTGTTGCAGCGCACCTACCGGCACAGCCGCACGCGCATAGGCTCCTGGTCCTGGTGGACGGTGTACCCGGAGGGAGACGAGAAGCGCCCGCAGATCGGCTCGCACTGGTCGATGACCGAGTTGCTGGCCAGTGACTGGCTAGTCGTCAGCCGGACCTCCTGCGGGGACTGGACCGTGGACCCTCTAACAGAGCCGTGGCATTCCCGTCATGCACATGAACTGCTAGCTATCACATGACCGCGCGGTGGCTAGCGCAGATCCAGGCATGAAAATGCCGCGGTAACCAGGAGATCAGACCAGCAGTTCCCGCCAAGGAGACAACCATGATCTACACCGATTACCGCAGCCGTAAACGAGGATACCTTGCCCGCCTCATGTTCGAGGCGGAGGGCGTGTTCGCGTTCTGGCTGTGCGCACAGATGGAGGCCGTCATGAGACGACGTTACGTGAGGGGGGCACGATGACGACAGTGGAGTACAGGCCGGACAAAAGTGACGCATGGAACAGGGTGCATGCGGAGCGCATGGCCGCAGCCGGGCAAGGCGCGGCGGAGGCGCGGCACGAAACGCACGAGCTCGCCGTGCCGGACGAGACCGCAGTCACATACGCTCCGGCCCCTGCCGTGGCAGTCCCGGAAGAGAAGATCGCCGGCGATGTCGTACTGCGGGCGATACGGGTCTGCCTGGGCTACTTCGCAGTGTGGCCGTCCGAGGAAGCTCTCAACGCCGCCACACTGTATGTGGCCGCGTCGCATGCCCGCGAGATGCAGGACGGCTGGCTGCTGCCCGTCTGGCAGTACGCGCCGCGGTTCTTCATCACCAGCAGCCAGCACGGCTCGGGGAAAAGCCAGATGGCCCGCATGATGGGCTACCTCGTGCCGGACGGGACGACCCTGGTCGAGCCGACTAAGGCGTCTCTGATCTCGCTGATAGCGAAGGCGCGGACTGTGGTGGTGACGGAGGCGGATGTGCTGTTCGGGACGAAACGGAATCAGGGCATCCTGGCCATAGCAAATGCCTCATATGAGCCGGACAGGCGTCATTCGCATAAGTTCGGGGGCAAGGATGTTGAGGTGCCCACGTTCCAGTTCATGATCCTTGACGGGCTCGACACCATGATCACGTCAACCGGCGTCGAGCTCCGCACCCTGCTATCCCGGTGCATTACAGTTCACGCTCGCCGGGGCCCGCGCGGGTACCGGCCGCCAAGATTCGATGACGCGGCACGGGAGCAGTTCAAGGCAGTACGGGAACTGTGCGCCCAGTGGATCGCACAGGAAATCCGCGCCGGGCTCCGCCAGTACGTGCCCGAACTCCCGGACGGCGTCGGGAACCGCGCCGCCGCACTATGGGAACCCCCGTGCGCGGTAGCGCAGAAAGCCGGCCATGACTGGCCCGAGCTCGCCGCGACGGCCTGCGCGCGGCTCGAGGACGCCACCGGCACAGACGCGCAGGAAGCAGTCGAGCAGGCAAGGCAGTCATCCACGCTCGCCGCATGGGCCAGGGCACAGGGACGTGAATGGGAAGGAGAAGATCTGTCATGACCACGGGTGAGGCTGCGGCGGGCGTCGAGGAGGCGCCGCTCGCCGCAGCCGTAGAAAGCTACCTTGCCACGTTCACCCACGCCGAGCAGAAAGAGACAAGGAAGCAGTACGGGATCGTCCTCCGCCGCCTCGCGGCTGTCCTCGGGGACCGTGACGTTGCCGGCATCACCACAGCCGACCTGACCGCGTGGATGCAGCAGACCGGGCCGGAGTGGGCGCCGAAAACATGGAACGACACCAGGACCACGCTGCGGTCAGCGTGGAAATGGTTCGGCGCCGAAGGACTAGCCGACCCCGGCATCCCGGCGAAGATCAAAGCCCGGACCGTGCCCGACGACCGTAACCGGGCCATCCCCGGCGACGTCCTCACCGGCCTGCTCGAGGACCGGCGCATACCTTTGCGGGAACGGACCATGTGGCGGATGATGTACGACACCGCAGCCAGGGAATCCGAGCTCCTGCGCCTGAACGTCGAAGACCTGGACATGGCACACAACCGGGCCGCTGTGATCCGCAAAGGGTCGGGCAGGGACACGATCGTGTGGCAGTCAGGTACGGCGATGCTGCTGCCGCGGCTGCTGAAAGGCCGGAAGACGGGGCCGCTGTTCACCACGGCCATCCGGACCCGGCCGGGGGCACAGGCGGACAGGACCGCCAGAGGCTACGGCAGGCTGTCAGCCAGAACCGCCCAGGCCCTGTTCCGCCAGCACACGCTGGACACGCCGGGCGGGCCGTACACGCTGCACCAGATCCGCCACAGGGCGGCAACCGACGCGTCGGAAGACGGCGCGTCCGCAGTGATGCTCATGGCGTACGGCGGATGGTCGAACGTCAAGTCAGTAGCACGGTACGCACGGCCCAGCACCGAGGCGCTGGCCGAATTCCAGGCTAAACGCGACCCGGGGAGGCGACGGTGATGAACGGCCCGGCTGAGGAGGAATGGCTGGCGCTGAAGGCCGAGCTCGCCCGGGCCAGGCCAGCGCCGGCGCCGGCGCCGGCGCCGCGGCCTGAGCCTGTGGCTGAAGGCAAGCCGCGAGGCTACGACGTGACAGGGTTCCCCGGGTTCTCCCTGGTGCTCCTGGCCGTAGCGTGCTGGCCCGCCGGGGTCTGGCATGGGGTTACGCGGTGGATCGCCGAGGGGATCTGGCTGCTCATCCTCGCCGGGATCATCACCGGGAAACGAGGCAACAAAACCTGAACGCCGGCGCAACGGTCACGTAACCCGCAGGGACCATCATGTGGGGACGTGGCCGTTGCGTCGTTCAGGTGCGCCGATTGCGGGCTGCTGCTGCGCGTCCAGGCAGGACGCCTGTGCCATCCGGAGCCGTGGTGCACGCGGTGGATCGCCGGCGGGACGCTCAGTCGGCGTCCTGGTCCTGGGAGTTAAGCCGGATCGTCGCGGCGACGTAGCAGGCGGCGGCGAGGATCGGCCACCCGCCGGCGCGGAGCTGCTTGTAGAACTCGCAGGTGCCGACGGATGCCTCGCGTACCGCGGTTACCGGGTCGGGCGGCATGGCAGCCATGTGTGTGCGCCTCCTGTTCAGGTGGTGAAGGCGACAGTGAGGAGCCACGCGGCGATTGCGGCGATCAGGAGCAGGGCAGTCACGTACCCGAGCCAGGCCAGGCGGCGGAGAAACGCGTGCATGGGTCAGGCGGCATGCTTGCGGCGCGTACGCGGGTCGACCCCGGACGTACGCAAGCCGTTCGCTTTCACGACCTTCTCGGCCCGTGCTACGTCATCCGGGTCATACAGCGGATGACCCCGCTCGGAAAGCCCGCGGCGTGCCAGCCAGCCGCGGGCTACCCAGCTTCGGATCGTCGAAGGTCTCACCCCTGCTGATTCGGCGGCCTGAGCGCACGTGACGAGACCGTCGCCGCGGGTGATGAGCATGCTCACCTGCCCGCAGCAGCAGATCAAAGTCAGTCTTGTGGTATGTGTGTTTAGTGTTGCACCCTCTGAGCAGGATGTCCACTCAGGAAACCGCGTGCGGCAAGGCGTGTTTCCCGGCGGGTTGTCAGGCCGCGGATTTGCGGGCTTCTATGTCCTTGCTGCTGAGGGTGGCAGCGAAGATCTTCGTCCACTGTGTGTACTCGGCTGCGGTCAGCAATCTGCCGCACGCCCGGCATTCCGCACAGTAATCGGATCCCTGGACTCTGACCAGCATCAGCAGGTCACATGCCGGGTCCGGGCAGGGCACGTCCAGCCGTTCCGTCATCCGCGTCTCGCCCAGCCTGGAGCGTGTCCTGTAGTGCAGGGCGAGGATTTCCATGCCGGCGTCGCCGCCGGACAGGTCGACGGCGACTTCCGCGTACCCGGCGGTCCTGTTAGAGCGGCCGTGCGCTTCCTCGGGGATCCGGTCGAGGTCATGCAGCGAGAAGGTCCGGATCATCGCACCGGGGGGGAGGTCAAGGAGGGTGGTGAGGTGTACTGACAGGGTCTTGGTGAAGGCGGCGACCATGCGGCCGTGGTCGGTGCGGAGCCGCATGGCCTGCGTGTCCGGCAGTGTGAGGTTCGCTGCCATCCTGACCCGCTCATCCCAGGACGCGAGGATGTCGAGGTGCTCTCTCAGCAGCGCGTCCACGTCAGCGCGGAGGGGGAGAGGCGCGGACCTGGACATGGATACCCGTTCACCGGGGGCGCCTTTCACGCCGAGCTCGCCGTGCAGTCTGACCCACAGTTCCGGGATGTCGCCGAGGGCCCGCCAGATCTGAAGGCGGCATTTCGTACAGAACGTCTCATTGCAGAGGGCGGGTGTGGTGATCTTCTCGCCATCCACGACAGCAACCGTGGACCCGGAGCACCAGTCGCCGCGGTGACAGGGATGCTGCTGGCCGGTGCTGGCAGGCGGGGCGGGCTCGGGCTGGCTGTGAATCCAGTAGGGCCGTGTTTCCCGTCTGCCCACCGTGTAACCTCCCGCTACGCAGCCGCCAGGAACACCGGCCAGCCTAGCCCGCGTCAAGACGGATATACGTCTGCTCGCCCTTCAGGACGCGCACCGCGTCGACGGCATCCATGATCCTGAGTGATGGCTCGCCCCAGCGTTCGCTGAGAACGCCGATCGGCAATGTGCTGTCCGCGGCGGACAGGGCATTTACCTCTTCCATGAGCCGCTCGAAAGGCATCCGCACGTCGGCCAGCCTAGCTGGGCATGCCTGCCAGCACGACGAACACCACGGCGGCAGCCAGCAAGGCCAGGACCACCAGGCAAACCCGCGCCTGGCAGTCCTGGCCTTCGCTGCATGTTCAGGCAGCCTCTATCCCGCCGGACTCAGCTTCGCGGATCGTGTCCCGCCACCGGCCGATCATCCTCTCATGAACACCGCACGCACGGGCGGCTTCCTGCGTAGTGAGAAAGTCGCCGTGAACCCGCTTGTATGTTTCAATCCCGGCCTCCCGCCGGTACATCTGAGGAACATGATCCGGGTATCGCTCGGCGCGGAGAACCCGGCGTTCCCCCGGGCCCATGCCGCCGCGGATGCCATGCTCCCACCCCGGCTCATCCGTTCTGAGCGCATCATCAAGGCACTCGTCGCTAACCTCGCAGGACGCGCACACAGCTTTCGCCGCGGTCGAACGCCCGCCCTGCTCAGGGAAGAAAATCTCCGGGTCAGTCTCAGCGCAGCGGGCCAGATCCCGCCACCCGCCGCCGGACATCAGGCGGCCTCTATCTCGTACCCGGTGTCTGGTTCGGCGGCGCGGCGGACGTACACGCCCCGCTCCGCCTGCCACCCGCGACCGGCGAGGAACGGGTCAGCATGCGGCGTGCCGTCCCGCAGTGTGGCTGCCTCAGGCGCAGTCGGCGGTTTCCCGCCGGCGGCCTCGAGGTCGCAGAGCTCAGCGAGCATCGAGTCCGCAGTACGGGCGTATCCGGCGGCGAATGCTTTCCCGTCTGGTGTGCGGGCGTCATTGGCCAGCCACGCAGCATGATCACTGTGCCATTCTGCGAGCTGGTCGTATGTCTTGCCGGAGTTGAGATGCGTGGTGAAGATGTCCTGGGCGGTTTCGCCGCCGAGCGCCTCAGTGAGACTCGTGTCCACTTCAGCGGGTACGTTGCTTTCCATCGGTTCGTGCCTCCGTTGCCGAGGTTCGGGTCGGTAGGTCCCTGCCGGATGCCGGCCGCACCCGGCAGGGACCGCTTACTTGCTATGCGCCTGCTTCGCGTTCGGTTTCGCGCTGCCGGGTCCAGGGTTCTATGTCGCGCCATGTCGTCTCCGGGTCGCCGGTGATGCCCAGGTCGAACGGCGACGGCTGATGCTTGTGCTCGAATCCGTCTTGTTCAGCGCCGGACTGCCAGCCCGGCAGCACCCTTGCGCGGTCCATCAGCTTCCAGCCTCCCTGTCGCGGTCTGCTTCCCGGTCGCGCTGCCGCTGGGCGCGTGACTCTGCTGCCGCCTCGGCGCGCTCGGCCTGCTCTTCGGCTTCCCGCTCCGCGTCTGTTGCTGTTGTCACTGTCCTGCCTCCCTTTCGTAGCCTGCCGGGCTGATGCCCAGCGAGGCGTTGTATTCCCTGATCCGGGCTAGACCAGGGTCGTTTCTGTCGATCCCGGCGTTGGCGAGCCTCTGCCGTGTCTGCTCGGCCAGAGTGGGTCGCCACTGGGTCTGCCAGGATCCGTCCGGCTGGCGGGCACGGAACGCGATGGTCTGGCAGCTGTCGCAGGTTTTCTCCATGCGGCCGGTGTCCCGCCAGGCGTGCTGGTGCACGTCCGCGGTGGTCTGATCGGTGCGCGGCTCTGTCCCGTCGCCCTGCAGATCCCTGACCTCCGCGCCCTTACGCTCGTAGAAGCCGGTGACCTGCTCGATCGGCTTGCCGATAGCCCAGCGTGCGATCGGCGGTGCCTCGACTACCCGGCCGTCCGGCCCTGTGCTGACCGCGAACGTCGCGCGCGGCAGTGAGATCCAGCGGGCGTTCACGTTGTCCCGCTGAACGTCCTCAGAAAGGAGGTTCGTCTGTCCATCCGCCACTGCCACTCACCCCCGCAGTTGCCGCAGGCGTAGCCTGCCGCTGGCCGTTGCTCCGCTCCGCACGCGCCACTTTCACCGTCGCCGAACGCAGCGACGGGCCGGCCTCGTCCACATCGAGTTCGAAAACGGTTCGCTTCTCACCCGACGTGGTCTCGTACGAGCGCTGCTTCAGGCGTCCCTGGACGATGACCCGCATTCCCTTCTCGAGGGAGTTCGCGACGTTCTCTGCCAGCTGCCGCCATGCGGAGCAGGACAGGAACAGGGACTCTGCGTCTTTCCACGTGTTCGTGGCCTTGTCGAGGTATCTGGGTGTTGATGCGATCCTGAAGCTGGCCACGGGCTGGCCGGTGCTGGTGTACCGGAGCTCCGGGTCACTGACCATGTTGCCGGTGATTGTCAGGGTTGTTTCGTTTGCCATTGTTCCTCCTTAATTGTGTGCTGACTGCTTGTTCAGCCAGCTTCTAGATCTATGTCACGCGGCGGCCGGCCCGCAGGGCGGCGGCCAGAATCCAGGCGCACAACCCGCGCCTCACGCTCACTCTGACGCCGGACAGCAGCGTCCCAGGCCGCACGCCGGGCCTCCGCCGCAGCCTCATACGCCGCAGGATCACGGTCATAGCCGACGAAATCGCCCGGCCGGGCGTCACCCGCATGAGCCCGCCCGCCAGGCCCGTAACGAGCCTCCTCGATCGCAGTCGGCCCCTTCGGCACAACCCGGCCGCCCACCGCATCAGCAAGAGCGTCATACCGAGCCCGCGCATCACGCTCAGCAGCGAGAATCCGCGCCTCGTAGGCATCCCGCTCATCACTGCGGGCAAGCACCCGCTGTACTACACCCGGCTCCGGTGTTTTCACGACCCCGCCTCCAGTTCAGGAGCCCACTCGCGGACAACCGGCTTCGGCGCCTCAATAGCCAGCCGCTCCCGCACCGGCTCCGGGTCCTTCACCACAAGCGGCTTCGCCGCACCCTGCAGCGCAGGAATCCGCTTAGTCGCCGCATGGATGTAACCCGCCTGCCAGTCCCGGTCGCTTGCACGCCGCGGCTCCCTGGCGGCGACCTGCATCGCCGACCGTTCAACCAGCCGCTCCGGCAAGCCAGCGCCGCGCTGCGAAGAAATCACTTTCTGGGCCTTGGCGATCCCCTTCGCCGTCGCCGCCTTCGCTGCCTTCGCACCCGCATGACCCACCTCGGCTGTCTTGGCCCGGGTCCAGACGAACCCGTCTTTCGCCATCCGGCCGCCGTCACGCGCGGCGTGAGCACCGAACCGCCACCCATTCCTGGCAGCGTCTTTCGCCTTGCCCGGTGCGGCCTTCACCCCGTCCTTCGAGGCGTCGAACCAGCGCAGCCACGCAGCCCGCGCTTTCTCTTCCTCACGCTGCTTCTCTTCGCCGCTCATCGCCTGGCTCCGTTCATTGCCATTGCGTGGCCGCAGGACCGGGCCTCCGCCGCGATCTGATCCATCGCCCCGGGCAGCAGCCGCAGCTGCCACTCAGCCATCCCGGCAAGCGCCTGCGGCGTCCGCTTCGGCTGCAGACACAGCACCGAATGAAGCTCCGAGATCCAGTCGAGCGTGATGACAGCCAGCGCATGCTGAGGCCAGCAGACAGGCAGCCGTTCCGCCAGATACCCGTACCCGGGCCGGAACACAACCTCTACCCAACCGCGCAGCCGGCGCACTGCCGGCTCTTTCTCGCCGTCGCTGAGCAGCCACCACCGCAGCGCAGGCACCGGCATATACCCTTTCTCCTCCGGCTCACCCTCGCCGCCTGCGAGGGCGTCAAGCTGGGCTTTGATACCGGTCAGCGCGTCCGCCTGCGCTTGCAGGCCGGCAGTCAGGTTCGCCGTCTGCAGCGCTGAGTCTGCGAGTTTCGACGCCACCTCGGCCATCCGGTCATCCAGCTTGCCGAGCCGTTCCGCATGCCCCGCAAGCTGCAGCAGCGCCGCAGTCAGGCCCTCACCGTCCGTGGTCATTTCTTCTCCCAGGGGTACGGGCCGTCGTCGTCAGTGCCAGTCGGCTCATCGCCAGGCGGCTCACCGCCGGGCACATCAGTGACAGGAGGTTCCTCAGCTGGGGTGTCATCAGCGGCGACGAGACGTAGCCGCGGCGGCGGCTGGGGTTCGTCGGTGACAACCTCGGCTTCGACGGTGATCGTCTCCGGCCTGGCGTCCTCAGCCGTCTCAGCCTTGCGCTTCGCGGCCTTCACGAACGGGTCGTCCCACACCCGCGGCAGCCGCGCGATCACCGGCGACAGCCGCCCCCGGATGATCAGCGCATGCTTCTCGGGCAGCTGCCGGATCATGTCAGGGGTCATGATGTGGTGCCGTGAATGGTGCTGGCTGCCCCGCTCGATCAGCGCTGTCTCGCCGCACAGCTTCGACAGCATGTCCAGGGTGTCTGTGTCTGAGATGCCGGGCAGGCATGCCTTCACCCCGGCGCAGTCCATGATGATCTGCTTGCCGTGGTCGCCCCACCTTTTGGCGAACTGTGCTTCGCCGTGGCCGACTGCCAGGAGCTGTATGCCCTTGCCGCCTGACTGGGGCATCCACTTGTCCAGCGGGACGGGACACGTCTGCGTGATCTCGTCGAGGGCCATGAGCAGCGGCGGGGACAGCCGGCCGCCGGGTGATTTCTGGCCGATCCGGGCGGCCTGGTAGTGGACTTCGCTGGCCATGCAGGCGAACAGCGGGGCCAGCGGGGAGTCTTCAGAGTCGGAGTCGGCGATCATGTAGAGGGTGCCGCGGTCGCGGAGGAATTCCTGCCAGTCGATGTCGTCGCCGTCGTCGGGGACTACAGCGCGGGCTAGTGCGGGGTCGGCGAGGAATCCGAGCATCTGGGCGAGGACGATGGCGTTGGTAGCATTCGTCCTGTCCGCTTTGCCGTGGATCGTGCTAAGTTCGGCGGACCACTGACCCGCGCCATGCCGGTCAAGAATCCGCTCCGCCTCAACCGTCCCCCCCTCAGTCGCAGTCAGCGACCACTCGGCAACAATCATCATGTTCGCCCGCGCCAGAGCCGCAGCATGGAACATCGCCCGCAGATAAGCACGGGCACTGTTCTGAAAGAACGCGTTGTCACCCTCCAGTCGCAGCGCGTTCGCGAACCCGTCCGCACGGCGGATCGCTACCGCAGGATCCTCACAGCCCTTGATCACGTTGAACCGGAACGTCGACGGGACGTCGCCGATCTCCTGCGGGTTGAACACGTGCACCGGGCCCATCGCCGCACGCACTGCCTGTGTGTGGTCGTAAATGTCCGGCTTCGTCGTCGTGGAAAGCACCGGCCCCGGATAGTGGGCAATCACGTTGCCGAGGAACCCGCTCTTCCCGGTACGTGGCGGGCTGTACACGATCACGTGCTCCTCAAGCGGCAGCCGGAGCTTCCGGCCCATGTGCGCCCGGCCGAGGCTGATGCTGTGCTCCACCGGGCGGCGGAACCGCTGCATGGCGGTGAGATCCGGGCGTGTGTGCCGGGACTGGCGAAACGACGCCCACGCACCCCACTTCCGCATCAGCTCGAACCCAGTCGCATGGCCGCGGCCAGGATGCACATGCAGCCTGGTCCGGATCTTCAGGACCCTCACCCGGTGCCGGGGCAGCCTGGACGAGGGCCACCACGCCCACTTCCCGAACGCCGCGGCAAACACCACAAGGAGCAGCAGGGCGAGGAACATCGGGTGCTTCCAGATGAGGAAGGCCATCACCCCGGCGAGGAATACGACGCCGACAGTGCCAGCTTCCGCTTCGGTTTTCATGCCTGTGGTCCGTTCTGTGCGTTCAGGACGTTCTTGCGGAGCGCGGTCCTGGCCGCGCCAGGGTCCAGGTCCACTTGCGGTGCGAGCTCGCACGCCACCCGGGACACGGCGTCGAGCGGGAACTCGCTGAGCGGGCCGTGCTGGTCGGTGACGAGTGCGAGGAACCGGCCTGTTTTCGTCTCGGGACGGTTGCTCACCTGAAGGTCAGGCGGCACGGCGGATGACGCCTCAATGGCCTGGACTGCAGCCGTGGGCATGGGGGTGGCCTGTAGTACAAGCTGCCTGCCGCCCGCCAGCGTCGACGGCGGGGCCAGGACAACCCGCAGCAGATAGAGAACGACCCGGCCGCTGGCCGCCCACGGAGACCGGCCCTCCTTTATCCCCAGGACATGCCTGCGGACAGTAACCGCCACCCGATCGACAACCACGGCGAGGTAGAGCGGAGGGAGAACATATGCGAGAACGGACCGCGGAGACGAAGCGTTACTCGCTGCGTAGTTCATGAGCGCCGAGCCCGCAGCGCACGCTACCACCAGGCCGCGTTCCACCTTCGCTGACTGGCCGTTCCGGGCCAGGCCCAGAGCCAGGCAAGCGAAAATGCACATCCCGAGGTCGAGGGCGGCGGCTTCTATGCCGCTGGCCAGTGGCTGGTGTCGTTCGGCGAGGACATAGCGGTACTGGGCGGCGAGAGACACGATCAGCAGGCCCACACCCAGCAGCAGGAGCATGGCCGCAGCAGCCGAGATCAGCCGGGTGCCGGGCTGTAGTACACGCTCGGGTTTCGCGGACGGCTTCCTGTCGAGCAGCGAGAAGAGGGCGCCTTCATGGTTGACCAGGCCGCCGTACCGTTCGGTCTTGTGGCCGTTCATCTGGCCCAGGTCAGCGCTCATCGCCTGGCCCCCCTAGCACGGATCGAACGGCCGTAAACAAGCACAGCCGCCGCTGTTGCGATCAGGGCCAGGCCGGTGAGGATCACAGCCCACCTGTCCGGCACCGGGCAGGTCACGCCAACCGTGAACGCGCCCAGGCCAAGAGACAGCGACGTGACGAACGTCATCACCTGGACTGTGGAGATCGGCGCGGGGGTCCGGAAAGATGTCCCTGCCCAAGCCTGCGCTGTCTTCGCGTACAGGCCAGCCGCGGCCTGGCCGCGGGCTCGGGTGCGGATGTCAGCTTGCATCGCTCGCCGCCCCGTCCCGGACGGCGGACAGGGCAAACACCTCAGCCTTGGTGCCGGTGATCTCACTGCGAACCTCCGCCGCGAGAACCTCCGCAGCCGGCAGATGGGCGTCAAGAATCGAATCAAGCAATTCCTGCACTGTCTGGTCACGGAGCGCGGCCGTCACGGCTAGACGCCTGGACATCTCCGGCGTCAATCGGGTCCCAAGTCTTTTGCGGTAGATGGACGGCGGCCTGGTCATTGGTCCTCCTTGGCGGCTTACTGGGTTGCTGTCTTGACTACTAGCATACACCTCACTAGCACAGACGCAAGGTATAGCGCGTGCTAGTACACTAAATTTTGAGGACGCCTGCTAGGTTGGCGCCCAGGAAGGTTTAGTGAGACACATGCCAGACATCAGCCGACCCGTGCCGGCCTACGTGCAGATCGCTAACCACTACCGGGCCGCCATCCTCACCGGTGAACTCGCACCCAGCGCACGGCTGCCATCAGTCTCAGATCTCGCCGCCGAATGGAACGTCGCCACCGCGACCGCCGCCCGTGCGATCGGCCTCCTGCAAGTAGAAGGTGCCGTCTACACCTCACCGAGAGGAACATTTGTAGCTGATCAGGAGGTTGTGTTCCGCAACCCGCAGGACCGGGTGCGGACCGCAGCCAGGTGGCGTACCACATCCTCTGACGAAACAGTTCTTGTTACCGGCGTTGGCATCGTCCCGGCGCCCGCCTATGTTGGCGAGCTTCTGAGCCTTGACCCTGGTGACATGGTTATCCGCCGGGAAGAGGTAACCCGCCGCGGCAGGCGGCCTGTGATGCTGTCCGTGGACTGGGTACCCGGCATGGATGCCGTCAGCGCCGGGGAACTGCTGTCGCCTGAGCCGATCGCGGGCGGCGTGTACCGCTTCGCCCAGCGTGCGACCGGGCGGCGTGTCACGCATGAGCGGGATTATGTCCGCGGCCGGGGCGCCGACCACCGGGAAGCTACGTCGCTGAACCTGTCAGTCGGGTGCCCGATCCTCGCCGGCACCCATATCTGGTCTGACGATGACGGTGTAGTGGTTTACGGCGAGTGGGTGCTACCGCCGGATCAGGTAGTCAGCTGGGAGTTTCGGATCGATCCTGATGCGGTAGTCCTGGGCGAGTAGGCAAGAACCCTGGCGCCCCGGTAATCCGAACTGGATGCCGGGGCGTCTTATTGTCGGGCCCCGGCGCGGGGGGCGGGGCCTCACACATCTATCAGACAGCATGACAGAGAGTTAGCATGCTGGCATGGTCGGTGTGATAATCGTCGTCTTCTCGATCTTCTACATCTTCGCCGGACCGCCCGACCTCAAGTTCTACTGGCGCTTATACATCATCATGGTCATCATCGGCCTCATCTGCGCAGCCGACCTGAAAGCAGGAATGCACATCGTCGGCCTGTACGCGCAGGGGATCAACACCCTGGTGCACGCAGCGACGGCCGCAATCAAAGGCTGATGAGGTCAGTCCTCGCCGGCGGCGGGTGGTTCCGGGACCGGGCCGTAATCACCGAGCGGGCCGTCCAGCGCGGCCATAGCCGCAGGGTCAGCGCAGGTCTCAGCTGTCACACGCCACGCGGCGATAAGGTCCGCGGGGCGGCCGCCGTCTGCAGTACAGGCCTCGACCAGTTCAGTGAGGAACATCTGCTGGTCGGCGAGAGTGAGGGAGGCGAGCCAGGCCAGCGGGTTGCCGGGTGTGTCGTAGGGGCCCCGGGTCACGGCTCGTCCGCCCGGCCTTCGGCGCGCTGAAGAAGCTGGCTTAGGGCCAGCAGTTCGACGGGATTCAGCCCGGCGAGCCTGGCAGCAACGTCGTCTGCTGGCACTTCCCGCGGCCAGCAACGACGCTCAATCGCGAGCTCCAGACGAACCTGCGCAGCCCTCGCAGCGTAACCAGGCCCGGCATAGCGACGACGCGGCGACCGTGCTGCCCCCCGCTCCACACCGGTCCCTCTCTTCGCTGCGTCTTTCCCCGCCAGTTTAGATCGGCTGGGCGCTGTCCGCCTTCAGCGCCCGCGCGCGTAGCGCAAACAACAAGCCCGGCTGTGACGGCTTCCCCACCGCCACAGCCGGGCCACACGCCTCCCTCGTCCTAGCCGGGGACCGGTACCGGCTTGTTGAAAGCCCCGACCTTCCCCGACCAGGACTCGATCTCATCAAGCAGGACCCTGGCCTCGGACACATCCGCCCGGAGCCCGCGGCGCTCGCCCTGCCCCATCCGTTCCATCACCCCGGTCAGCTTCCCGATCGCCGTGTTCAGCTGGCGGGCCAGGTCTTCCCCGCACTCCAGATCGGAGGTCGGCCAGTGGTCGCATTCGTCTGCGACGAAGTAGCCTTCCGGGGCAAGCCCCGGGCTGGGCTCGAGGTGGACTGGTTTGCCTTCCGTCCAGTCCCTGAGACAGGCAGGGCACATCAGCTCGGTTCTGGTCATTGCGGTCCTTCCTTGCTGCCGCACTGGTACCGGCCGCGGTTTTCTGAGCAGAGCTCGACGTAGATGTCCTTGTAGGCGAAGAGGTCGTCTTCGGTGGCGTAGGGCGTTGACGTGGCCCCGCCGTTTTCCGCGGCGCCGACGATCACGTCTTTGGGGTTGCTGACCGTATCGTAGTGCAGGTGCAGTTTCGCCCACCCGGCCCGGCAGGTGGACTTGAGTGTTCCGTCGACGTCCAGGTAGTGGGCGCCGAGCGGGTGGGTTCCCCAGGCGATGCTGCCGTGCCAGGTGGCACAGCGGACGCTTGTGCTGTAGGCGCCTGAATACGCTGGCGTCACCTTCGCGGGTGCCGGTGCCCGGGTCGCAGCCGAAGCTCCTGCGGGTACTGCCAGCAGCCCGGCTGCTCCCGCAGCCGCCATGATCGTGCGCGTGGTTCTGGACATTGCCGCCCTTTCCCTGGACGTAGACGACACCGGCCGCGAACCCAGGAAAACGGCAGACAGTAAGCCTGCCTGTACACTTGTCGCATCTGCACCGGGTTTCGATGGTCGGTGTGGATCAGGCCCGGGGCGTTGGAGCGCTGCCGGGCCATCTGACTCCAGTAGTCTACCAGGCAGGCGTTACTGCAGGTCAAAGACTCGCCGAGAAGACGGCAGTAGAATTCAGCCTGTGTACGTCGTAGCCGTACTGCTCGCTGAGGTGCTCGCTGCCCCCGCCGTGATCTTGCTGGTCAGCATCCCCGGGGCCGTCAGCCATCTGGGTCCCCATGGCCGGACCCGTAACGTCGGCGAGTGGTGGCGTTGACCCAGGCCGCCGCGGCTCGCTGCCCGAGATGCTGCGAACACGGCCTCCCGTACAGCGCCGAAGACCAGCAACGGTACGGCACGCCCGGCTGGTGTGGCTGGTGCGAAGACATCTCAGACGACTGCCACGCCGACCGGATGGATCCTGCCGACCCGCAGTGGATGTGCCCGCACGGGATCGGCGCGTGGCCGCCGGGGGCCGCTCGGTAACTCAGCCGGGCGGCGGGGCGTACGGGTTTACGGTCTGCTGCGGCAGTGCAGGCGCACCGGAGAACGACGGCGCCGGGCCCCCGCCACCGCCGCCGTCCGGTATATCCGGACGATCTTCCTGAACGTGGTCGCAGCTGCGAGCGGACTCTACCGGCACGGCGACGAACACGAACAGGGACAGCAGGACCGACGCTGCGCGCCGCCAGTGCATCATCCACCCCCGTTAACATCGCCGCCGCCGGTTTGACCGTACGATGGGTGCTTGTGCGGCCCGCAGCCGCTGACTGCCGCAGGCACGCCGACGAACATGATTGCGGTTAACAGGACTGACGCCAGTTTCCTCACCGCCAGGATGTTAGTCCCTCAAGGCGTCTTGAACACGGCAGTCGTGTGCATGTAGACGATTCCCGGCTTCCGGCACGCCTCGAACGTGTACGCCGCCGTGTCGGCGTTGTACGCACCCGGCGGATACACGCGGAACGCTGCGCCCTTCGCGGGCTGGCACTGGGCGGCCGGGTAGTTGTAGACGTCGCCGAGGAGGATCAGTGACATGACCGACCAGCCGTGCTTCAGCAGCTGGGTGGTGACGGGGTAGACGGGGTCCCGGCCGGCGGGCGATCCGAGCGTCCGCCCGGCCGTACCCAGCGCGGACACACCCGGATAACCGCGGAGCGTGCACGTCGTCCCGTTGTTCGTGTACAGAATCCAGATGCCTGTAGTGCCGGCTGCGCCGCCTTCGTACTGGGCTGTGAGTGTGAGCTGCTGGGACAGGCACCGGCCCGGTGGCGCGGCGGGGGCGGCCGACGCTGTGGCCGGGACAGTAGCCAGGCCCAGGCCGGCGGCGAGGGCGGGTGCGGCCAGGAACTTCGCGAAACGTCTCACAGCGACCACTTCCCTCAAGCGGAGCGTGGATCTCCTGTACTACATGCTACCCGCAGGTAGCAAACAGGCTACAGGCAATCGCGACCCGCGCCCAGTCCCGCGCCAAAGGCTTCGTCCGGTACACCTCAGGCAGACCGCTATCAATCCAGCCGTTGATGATCTCAATGTCCTCGTACAAACCGTCTCTCCGTTTAGGGCACGTTCGGCTCAGGATCGGCATGCTCGAAATCCCACGGTGTCATCGGCTTCCCATTCACCTGGCAGTCAAGGAGAAACGTCGGGGACGAGATAGCCTCCCAGCCGTCCTGCGTGAAATTGATCCTGAACGCGACAGCACCGCCGCGCAGTATCGTCCAGCAGGCCCGGAGTACCAGGAAGCGAGTGTGTTCGCTGTACCGCTTCCTGCTCATGCCACCCTCCGGGCTGGCGCGGGCGGCTGCAGGCGGCGCGCTGACAAGCCGATACTGTCCGGCAGCGCATCCCGCAGCAGATCGTGCACATTCTGCGGCAGCCCCGCATCAACCCCCGCTGGAACGCAGGTGAAAGTCACTATCACGCTCACACTCATACTACTCACGGCCGTTCCTCCCTCGGCGTGGCCAGGCCGGTGCCCTTGCAGAACCGGCACAGCCGCAGCACGTCATCAGGGCCTACTGCATGCGCCGAGCCCGCACACACAGGGCATAACCGTTCAGCGCCGGTCGCAGGGAGCGGCACGTCTTCTACCCGCCGCCGCGGCCGCCGCGCAGGCAGGTTCGCGGGCTTCGCGGGCCGTTCCCGGTCCAGGCATGATCCGTGCCACACCACCACATCCGCCGGCGCCTCGAGTACGCCGACGTAGATGAGTTTCTGGCCGCAGCCGGGACACTCCAGCCACCCGCCGAGACTCACGACCCGCCGCCCATGATCGCATCCCACACGCGGACACCCCACCGGGCATCACCCAGCGCGGAATGCCGGTCAGCACCAGCCGGCGGTTCCACGCCGACAAGACGCGACAGATCATCCGACCGCCACGGCCGGTCTGGCACCGGCTTGCCCAGCCCGGCCAGATAGCCGACGATCAGCGTCTCGAAATCGATCAGATGGTAATGCCAGGACGGGCAGACCCCCCGTGCCCGCATCCGGGCAGCGAGAACCTCCGCATCAAAGGAAGGGACAGCGCCGACCAGATGCGCGCCGCGAGTCGCCGCCTCGACTGATTCCAGCGCCTCGGCCTCAGGGTGAATGTTCAGCGCCCCTCCGCGGCGGAGCTTGTGTCCCGGCCGGGTCTGCGGGTGCCTGTCGTAAAACCCGCCGATCTGCAGGGACTTCACGTCCGCGTTCCCGAGATCCAGGTCGGCGACGTCGACGAGCCAGGTGAACTCCCTGTCGTCCAGGCCGGGGCGGCGGAGGATGACGGCGATCTCCCACGCGCGCCGGTCATGACGCAGCGACGTCGTCTCCGTATCCACGAAAGCTATGTTCTGGTTTGTTCCGCTCGCACTCATTGCGTCTCTCTCTCCCTGTCGGTGAGCAGTGCCTTCAGGCGGGCCCTTAATTCCTGCGCGCCTGGGCCTGCGGCCCAATGCGCCCGCGCGCGTACCTGAAAACCTCGCAGCATCCACGACGACACGACGTGAAGGCCACGCAGGTCCGGGCGTTCATGATTGTCCTGCTCTGCCGCTGACGAGTGCCCGTGGCGGCCGACGCTTCACCATCAGATGACCATTGTCCCGAACCCGGTACACCACCAGGGCCACATCTCTCTCATACAGCACCACATACCGACGTCCGTTGAACTCAGTCACAACCGGCTCAACATTCCGGGAATCGTTCCCCGCCGTTATCCAGGCCGCAACCGCGCGGCCGGGAAGCCGCCGTTCCGCATCCTCGCGACGAGCACGCCCTCCGTCACCGCAGGCACCGCATTCACACCCGTCAGGCGGCTGGTAGCGAGCCATGCCCGCCACGCTCAAGACGCGGCGCTGCAGGTCTTCCGGGGTCAGGCGGGGCGGGCTCTGCCCCGCAGTGAACGGGCTCGCGGGCTGACCGTGGTCGAGAGGACAGCAAGCGTCCTTGCCCTTAGCGGTATTACATGCCGAGCACAAGGTCTGGAATCCCGGCGGGAACTCATGGCGGATCAGCCACGAATAGAACCTGTGAGCACCACCGATTTCCTGCATATGCTGGCCGCCGTCACCATGGATGTGATCTACACCCAGGTGGTCCAGGCCGCCGCAGCACCGGCAGGTCTGACCGTAGTGGGCGAACACCTCGGCCTTCTGAGCTGCATGTTTCTCCGCAGCGGTCAACACGATGGGCTCCCTCTGTCCATTGCCGCAGCGATGAGCCCGCGGAGGATCTCCGACTGGCTCACATGACGGTCGAATGCTGCGCGGCGCAGCCATTCGTACTGGTCCGGGTCCAGCCATGAACTGATCTGCTTTCTCTTGCTGTCCATGCCAACAGTCTACCATAGGAGACCAGTAGCATGGTAGACTGAGGACACGAACCAACGCCAGGGAGAGATGAGACTGCGAGGCTGTCAGGGCCGCGCTGGCCGCGATTGAGAGAACGGGAAGATGACCATGACCACGAGCCAGGCCCGGCAACTGCTCGCCGCGCTGACGCCCGGGGACGACGGGCGGGACCGCGGCACTTACCAGCACGACGTCCTGATGCGGGTGGCGATGACCAAGGTCGCGCTCGAGCACATCGCCGCCGGAGGCGACGTCGACAGGCACCTGCGGGTCCTGGCCGCCGACATCCGGGACGTTGAGAGTGCGGGCAGCAACCCGGCTGCCAGGGCCGGTCCGTTCCCGGCCTGTCCCCGGCCGCAAGGAGGAAATCCGGGGCCGTACGACTACGAGATCAGCAGGCAGCTCACGGCGAGCGGCCTGCCGTTCTTCGGCCTGATCATGGCGGCAATGCGGCAGGCCGACACTGATAACGCCGCGGCGCTGCGGGAGGCGTTCCCGGAGACGTGGGCTGAACTGCAGGCCCGGTATCACGCGCCTGGCGGGATCCTGTCCGGGGCCGCGGCGGCCGCGCGGGTAGTGCCGCAGCCGGACTGAGTGGTGCAGACATTCTTTCTGAGGGCAACTCAAGGCTGAGCTCGCACGCGACGCCGACACTGAGGAACAACTTTGCGGCGAACTCCGGGCGGCTGGAAACGACTTCCGCCTCCTCCAGCACTGGGGCTACACCACGGCACTCCGCGCCGTCATCGGCCGCATGAACCAACTCGAGAAAGAACAAGCATGAGCCGACAGAATCTATACGCCAACCTCGGCCCCGGAGGCGACACCCCGCCGCCAGGGCAAAACGACACACCACGCGAAGCCCTCGGGCGACTCGTACGCGACACCTGGACCACCTGGGCACGCGAACAACCCGACCCCAAGCCACACTGGCTCACCAGCTGGGACAACCTCGACCAAGAACAACGCGAAGTCGACATGCGCATCGGCGAAGTTCTTACACGAAACGCAGACACACGCTGGCACCAGCTGAAAACCGAACTCGCGTACGACGCAGCCCGCGCGGAGCAAACCGTAGACGAAGTCGCCGACGACGAGCAGTCGCGGCGCCGGTGGGTCCAGGCACGCACCCGCATACAAGCCCTCCGCGCCGTCATCAACCGCATGAACCAGATCGAACAGGAAACAGACTGACCGGGTAGCCGACACGTACGACGAGCCCGCCACCCCCCGCCGCAAGGCAAGAGACGACGGGCCCGTTGTACTACAACCTCAAACAGCCGACACCGGCGCGGACACATACCGATCCAGCACAGCAACCAGCCCAGGATCCGCCGGCGGCCGCCCAGAAGGAAACACGCACTCCAGATCATCAGCAGCCAGCTCAACCAGGTTGATGATCCGCCCGGCCTTGCTGATACACCGCGACCGGCACAAACTCGGATGATCCGTATTCGTCTGAGCCGACACCAGCCACACAGGAAACCCCGTCAGACCAGGCAGAAGCCGGAACAGCAACGCCCCCGCGCTGTAACCATTCAAGCTGTCCATCCACGGCTGCGCCACGCAACTGCCATCCGGCCGCACCAGCATCCCGCGAGCCTTCTCCCCCGGCTCACAGCACAAAACACCCGCGGCGGTGCCCTTCGAATCGATCATCAGCCACTGGTCACCCGTCAACACCAGATGATCGATGTTCGCCCGGCCGATCGACATCGGACCGAAGCCGCCACCCTCGACAGTCCCGAAACCACGCAGATCATGAAACAGGTGCACCTCGTCAGGCCGCGACGCCAGCCACCGCCAGATCGCATTCCCAGCAAACCCCTCAAACAGCTCGCCGCGGCGGGTATCTTCCCGGCCGAACCTGGCAGACATCCCATCCCGGTCCTCCGCCGTACCCGCGCCAGCCACACCATGCACGATCACATGCGGCGCTGACTCATAGTCCGGCCGGTATCCCTCGCCAATTCCCACTGCATTCACTCCTTCCGTTTCCTGTTCACAACATAATGCCACACCCATCGGACACTTCCCTCCACTCGTAACTGCTAGCAGAACAGCTTTCTGTCACCTCCGGTAGTTACCTTCAACCCTCTCGTTTACTGCTAGCAAAACAGCTTTCTGCCTAACCCGTGGTACCAGACTTCCGTTCCACCCTCACCCGCGTTGCAAATGCCTGCCGCATTGCGTATCCTCACAGTCAAGATCCTCAAACCCATCAGATCCTTGCATGTGTCATGTCCCTGGATAAGTCAAGATCAAGTTCAAGGCGGGAGGTGGCGATCATGGCAAGTCAGGTGGGCGCCGTCTCCGGCTACGACCTGAACTACCCGTGGAAAAACCAGGACAAGGAACGGGACGGGGAGCGGGAAGGTCAGAGAGAGGCCGGGAAGACCGTCGGCGGGTATTACATCAACGCCGCGCAGGGCGGCGAGGCGCGGGGGGTCTGGCATGGCCGGGGTGCTGAGGCGCTAGGCCTGGCAGACGGGTCCGAGGTTAAGCGGGCCGCGTATGACAAGGTGTACTCGCAGATTCACCCGCAGACGGGGGAGAAACTCGGGCAGGCGCCGCGGAATACCAAGGGGTCGAAGGAACGGTACGAGTTTCATCTGGCCCGGTATCTTGCTGCGGAGCCGCAGGCTGCGGGTGCGCGGCTGCGGTTCCTGGAGCGGCTGGCGCATCAGGATGCGCGGACGCCGGCGCTGTACACCGATTCGACGGTGAAGATCTCGAAGTCGCTGTCTGTTTTCCACGCGTCGATCAGGGAAAATGAGCGGCGCGGGCGGCTGGCTGAGGACGCCAGGACTGAGGGGTTCTGGCGTGACGCTGAGCAGCGGTATCAGGCGGTGCTGCAGGCCGCGAACGCGAAGATGATCGAGTATGCGCAGGAGTGGGTGGGGACCCGTTCAGGATATTTCGGGACAAAAGTTGACGGGGTTGAGCAGGGCCGGTATGAGTCTGCCGGGCTGATCGTGTCGTCGTGGCTGCAGGGGACGTCCCGTGACGCTGACCCGCATGACCACATTCACAACCTGTTTGCCCGGATTACGATCACCGATTCGGATGGCAGGGTGCGGGCGCTGGACACGATGGGCCTTCGTAATGCCCTTCCGGCGATGGAAGGCATCTTCAATACGCACGTCGAGGCCGGGCTGACCCGTGAGTTCGGCGTGCAGTGGACGCCGCGGCCGGATGGCAAGGGTAATGAGATCACCGGGGTCACCCGGGAGCAGATCGAGAAGTACTCGTCGCGGGCCGAGACGATCGACGCGAAGATCGCTGAGCTGGCTGAGAGTTTCAAGGCGAGGACCGGGCGGCAGCCGACGCAGAGCGAGGTTAACCGGCTGCATGATCTCGCGTGGGATGTGACCCGCGAGAAAAAGGATCCCGGGGTGATTGACTGGGATGAGCAGGCGAGGCTGTGGGATAAGAAGCTTGGCGGGGAGCTGGCCGGGATTGCGCCGCGGATTTCGCGGCTCGCAGGACCAGGCCAGGCGGCGGCGGATTCTGCGTCTGAGGTCACGCAGATGGACGCGCAGGCACGCGCGCAGGTCATACGCGAAGCGCTGGAGCGGACGCAGGAGAAGGAAGCGGCGTGGACGCGGGCGGCTCTGATCAAGCAGATGGCTGTCGTTCTGCCGCCTGAGGCGAGGCCGCAGGACAGTGAGGCGGCGGCGGCGTTGCTGGGGGAGCTGGCGGATGACGCGCTGACGGGACGCGTTCAGCAGGTCGCCCGGCTGGATGCTCCGTCGGCGGTGAATCTGCCGAGGTCACTGGTCCGGGATCTGGACGGACGGAGTGTTTATACCCGGCCGGGGACTGACAAGTATGCGACGAATGTTCAGCTGGCGATGGAGGAGCGTCTGCTGGCTGACGCGCAGGCGCGCACGGGGATGCAGTTCACGCGCGAGGAGGCCGCGCGGTGGCTGGGTGCGGACGCGGATGCGCTGGAGGCGCAACTGACGGAGCGTGCCCGGGACGCGTCGGCGAAGGAGATTCTTGCGTCGGGTCTGCGTATGGACCAGGCCGCGGGGCTGTACCACATGCTCACCACCGGGCGGACGGGCGAGGTCATGCTCGGTGCCGCGGGCGCGGGGAAGACAAAAGTCATCACCGAAGGGGGGCGGATCTGGGAGGCGGCGGGGAAAGGCCGGGCGGTGGTGGTGACCCCAACCCAGACCGCCCGTGACGTTCTTGTCGCCGCCGGATTCGAGCGTGAGAACGCGATGAACTCGGCGGTCGCCCTCGGGCACACAATCGAGCAGCGCGGCGGCGCGGGAGTGAAGATCCAGTCGGACGCGTCGGCGATTTTCATCGACGAGGCGACGATGATGTCAATGCCGGACATGGCTGACCTGTTCTCGCTGGCCCGTGACCAGGGCTGCAAGGTGTTCGTGGTCGGCGGCGACGGTCAGCTGACGGCGGTGGAGAACGGCGGCGCGCTGGAACTGCTGGCCCGGCAGACCGGGTATGTGCAGCTCGCGGAAGCGGTGCGGTTCAGGGCAGAGTGGGAGCGCGAGGCATCGATCCGGCTGAAGGACGGGGACGCTTCTGTCCTCGAGGAGTATGACGCCCGCGGGCGGATTATCGGCCGGGAACCTGAAGAGGCCCTCGAGGAGGGCCGGCGCATGTATGTGGCGAGCCTGCTTGAGGACAAGGACACGCTGCTGATGGCTCAGTCGAATGACATGTGCCGGGAACTGTCCCGCCGGATTCGTGATGACCTGATCCACCTGGGCAAGGTGGACGCGTCCAGGGAGATTGACCTGCGTGAGGGTGCGAAGGCGTCGGTGGGTGACTTCATCACGGTGCGAGAGAACGTCCGGTCGGTTGAGCCGGCGCCGGGTCGGACGATCGCTAACCATGACCAGCTCCGCATCGAGGGCATCAGCGAGGACGGGAAGGATGTGACGGTCCGGCTGGCGGTGGACTGTGACCGGGAGACGGGGGCGAAGCGGTGGGCTGAGGAGACGTTCACGTGGAAGAACTTCGCCGCTGACGCGGATCTTGCGTATGCGCAGACTGGTCACGCAGGTCAGGGCCGGACTGTGTTCACCGGCCTGGGGATGGTGACGGGCAGTGAGGTGCGGCAGTGGCTGTATCCGGTGCTGACGCGGGGGACGGACGGGAACTGGGCGATCGTGTTCACGCAGCCGCAGCAGGTCGCTGACCCGCAGCCGGGGACACGCGCGGCACCGGAACTGGACCGGTTCGAGCGGATCCAGGCTGAACGGGGCGGGGAGCCTCTGCCTGCAGCGGAGGGGACGAAGCCACCGGATCCGCGTGAGGGCGTTGGCGTGCTGTCTGACGTGGTAGAGCGTGACGGGTCGGCGTTGTCGGCGACGGAGACGCAGGCCAGGAATCTGGCTAACGCAGATCATCTGGCGGTGCTTGGCGCGCAGTGGGATGACCAGGCCGGGAAGCTGCGGGACGCACGGTATGCGCAGCTGGTGAGGGATGCTCTGGGCGAGGAGTTCCGCGAGAAGGCTGAGAAGGATCTGGCCGGGTCGCATGGGACGTGGCTGCGCCTGGACCTGCGGAAAGCCGAGGCTGCAGGGGTCCCTGCACGGGAAGTTGTGGAGCGGGCGGTCGCGCAGGGCGGACTGGGTGATGCGCGCAATCTTGCCGCGGTGCTGCATCACCGGATGGGCTCTGAGGTGGGGACGCTGGTGCCGCGTGCTGCGATCCCGTACCGGGAGCAGGTCCCGGAGGCCGAGGATCCGGAGAAAGCGGCGTATCTGGCTGAGCTCGCGGAGGCGATGGACAAGCGGACGGAGCGGATCGGGGAGCATGCTGCCGAGGTGCAGCCGGTGTGGGCGCGTCAGGCTCTTGGCGCGGTGCCGGAGGATGACCCGGTGGCGCGGCTGGACTGGGAGAAGCGCGCGTCTGATGTGGCAGCGTACCGGGAGCGGTACGGGTTTGACAGTGAGACGGATGCGATCGGCCCGGAGCCGACTGGTGACGCGCCGGAGATGCGGGCCGCGTGGCATCGGGCGTTTGCTGCGGTCGGCCCGGCTGAGGGCGTTGACCTGCGCGGGGCGCCGGACGGTCAGCTGCTGCGGATGCGGTCGACGTATGAGGCGGAGACGTCGTGGTGGCCGCGTGATGTGACGAGCGAGCTGCGGCATGTGCGGCTCGGGTCGGTGAACGCGCACGTGGAGGCGGTCCGCGCTCAGGCAGAGGTTGCGGCAGCTCGGGCACGTGGCGATGAGGAGGTCGCTAGCCGGCATGAGGCCGCGGCGAAGTCGTGGGCGGCGATGAAGAACGCCTACGCGAAGCATGAGGAGACGCTCGTGCCCCTGGATGAGGACCGGAAGGCTGCGGAGCAGACAACGGAGGCGTCAAGGCATCTGATCGTTGCTGCGGACAGTGAGTACCGTCACCGGCACCCGGAGGAGCAGCTCGCCCCGTTGCGGTCGGCTGAGCCTGCCCGGGTCAGTGATGAGGAACGGTCTGAGCTGGATAAGGATCCGCGGGCAGAGGATTATGTGCAGCCTGCGTGGATTACCGAGATCCAGGCGCGGCGGGGTGCGGTGCATGAGCGGCTGGATGCGCAGAAGAACGTTCTCGTGCCTGACGAGGATCCGGATTACGGGGCTGAGGGTGAGGCGTGGCCGGAGGTTGCGGGCCGGGAGAAGGAAGCGATCTTGCAGCCGCCGAAGCCGGAACTAGGGCCGTCTGAGGTGGTGGCGGGGAAGGTTGCGGAGCGTGCTGATGCTGAGGCCGGCGGCTAGCAATGTCGTATACATGATGCATTATGTAGGACATGGGTTTATCTGGGAGGTGTGAGATGACGGACTGGCTGGATGTGCCGTTCTCTGAGAAGGACGAGGCGAAAGCCGCAGGTGCACGGTGGGATGTCAGCGAGCGCCGCTGGTACGCACCGCCGGGACGTTTAGCGCGGCTGGAACGGTGGAAGTCGCTGCCGGACTTGCCGGACCTTCTGCCCGGCGAGGACCGCATGTTCGGCGCTGGCCTGTTCGTGGATCTTATTCCGGAGACGTCGTGGTATCAGAACACGCGGACGATCCTGCGTGAGGAATCGTGGGAACGGGTGCGACGGATGGTGTACCGGCGGGCCGGGTTCCAGTGCGAGGCGTGTCACGTGCAGCGGGCTGATGGTGCCCGTCTCGAGGCGCATGAACGGTGGTCGTATAAGGGCGGGACGCAGGAACTGCGGCGGCTGATCTGCCTGTGCAGTGACTGTCATACGTCGACGCATTTCGGCCTGGCGAACATCCGCGGCGTGGCAGAGCAGGCACGTCAGCATCTGATGACGGTGACCGGGATGTCCGATGGTCAGGCCGATGCCCATATTGAGGCTGCGTTTGATGTATGGCGGCTCCGGTCGAGGCTGAACTGGCGTGTTGACGTGAGCATTCTCAAGGGCATGGGGCTGCGGCTGACGCCGGAGGCTGCGGACGCGCGGGATGCTGCCGCAGAGGCGGCTGAGGCCGTATTCCGCCGCGCTGCGTCAGGTCCGGTGTGGGCTTCAAGCGGCAGTGACGAGGGCTCGTCTATCTCTTTGTCGGATGGGTACTGGTCTCCGTTCGACTAGCAGCCGTCGCTGGGTCCCCAGGGCTGGGTGCCCCATCTGGCGTAGGCGGTAGCGAATACCTGGTTCTGTTCGGCCACTGAGGCGTGTCCGAAGTCGGCGGGGTTGCCGCCGGCGGCTGTCCATGTGCCTGCGGCGAACTGATAGAGGCCGTAGTGTCCTGTCGTGTTCATGATCTGGGGGTTGCCGCCGGATTCGCGGGCGATGACGCATTGCTGGAAGCTGCCGCTGCCGGTGTAGGTGACGGCGGCGGGGGCAGGTGCTTGCGCGGGTGCTTGTGCTTGTGCTGGTGCGGGCGGGTCGGCGGGAGCAGGCACGGCGGCTGCGGGCGCCTGCGGCGCGGTGTGGTGGAGTTTCCAGCAGGGCATGTCGAAGCCGTCGCCGTCGCCGTCGCCGCAGTAGTACGGGTGGCCGTATGTCCCGGCCGGCGGGGGGTTT
>Ga0335077_10000979_pt1 | contig 33163 bp, 23 predicted proteins | sample Lox_Sample_31_FD_207151 | JGI IMG/M metagenome (GOLD analysis project Ga0335077, IMG submission 207151) | Soil microbial communities from Loxahatchee National Wildlife Refuge, Florida, United States - Lox_Sample_3.1 | ecosystem: Environmental > Terrestrial > Soil > Wetlands | place: USA... | reverse complement strand
GAAACAACTCTTCCGACGCGTACGTGATCAAATATGCGGACGACGCAGTCGCGGCATACCCCGCGCCGGCGCACATCGAGAAAAATCCGAAGAAATGGGTCGCCGAAGGCGCGCGGCTCGCCGAGACCCAAGTTTACACCTTCGGCCTGGACAACGGAACACGCGAGCATCCCATTCAACTGCCTGAATCTTATCGGGAAAACGCGCATCGCGTGGCGCGGGTCGAGGTCGCGGTGGCGGGCTATCGGCTGGCGGCGATTTTGAACGATCGTCTAAAGTAGGCGGTTACACGACCTGTCTCCGCGCGCCTGCCGCAGAGAATAGCAGCTACAATGCCATTCAAATATCTCATTTTTTACAATGCGGATACAGGAAACTCGCAAAGTTCGACGTGAATATCGGAGAGTAGTTCTACGCGTACTAAATCGACCTGAGACGCGATCATACCCCTGTACAGAACCATCAAAGGAGTGTTACGATACTAGTGTCCAGTTGTGGAACCTTCATTGGTTTCACCGCGTCTCTTTCTCTAGGGACGGTTTGCCGACTGCCTGGTGAATCGCCCAAAAGTTCGGCGCGCTACGACCTCGCGGTAGTGGTGAGCCGGCCGGTGAGTATCTTCCTCCGAGTACTCACCGGCTTTTTTCATTTGGGACGTGTCAAAGCGAACAGCGCCCGCCCCGGAACCAAACCGACCAGCCGTTCTGCCAATCCGCCCTGGATCGCTTTGCGAAAGACGCTCGAAACTTCAAAGGGTCGGCGAAGAGCAGCGCGGCAGCGCCTTATATAGGTAGCGACCGGCTCGCCGCGAGCCGCCGCGACGCCCGCCAGCGCTCCGGTCTTGACCGCGGCCACGAGTCCCGATCCCGTGAACGGATCGACAAAAGAAAGAGCATCGCCAGCCAGATAAGCGCTCGATTGGCCGAACGATTGGCCGTACTTGAGCGGTCCGGTGGACAGCCAATCGATCGATCGTGCGAGTGGGCGCATGCGCTCGGCCAGCGCAGGCGATTCGCGGATCACGGCATCGTAATCAAAATCGAACCTTCGCAAGAAATCTTCCGGGCCGAGGCCGCAGACGTTTGTCCGGCCGTGTTCCACCGGCGCGATCCCGACGTAGCACCGTCCGAAGAAGAACAGCTCGACGGCATCCTCCGTGGGGCCTGTAAAGTGACCCTTGAATCCGAACAGCCGGCTCCCTCGCGGCGAATCGTCCAGGCGCCGCCCGCAGGCGATCACGCTCGCGCGGGCTTCGTGCGCCGAAGGCTCGACGCGCGCTCCCAGTTCACGCGCACGCTCGAGCATCAGAAGATCGAAAGCGTAGCGGCTCAGTCCCCACGCGGTTTCGGGCAGCCGCGCGATCTTCTCGCGTTTTCCGAAGCACAGCCGCATGTGGCGTACCGGCGCCGGACCGGCCGCGCGAAAAGCATCCCAAGCACCGAGATTCACCAGCTCGGCCTGAATTTCCGGCGAGAAAAATTCGCCGCACACTTTGTGTCGCGGGAATCTCGATTTTTCGACGATGGAGCACGCCACGCCCGCACCGATCGCAGAGATCGCCGCCGCCGATCCGGCCGGTCCTCCGCCCAAAATCGAAATCGCGGTCATTGCGATCCCACCCGCATTCGAATGAATCGTCGCAGGTGAACCGCCGCCGCGTAGCTCAGCAGAAACGTTAACGAAACCGGAAAAAACACCAGCCGCGCGATAGTGGGAATCGCGCCCGACCCGGTTAGTCCCGCTCGATATAGCGCAAAGTGCAGCATCACGCGCCAATGCGACCAGTCGAACCAGAAATAATCGCCGTTTTCATTGAGTGCGAAAATCTTCGCGGGGACCTGTGCGGCCAGCGCCCATTTCCACTTGGTCATGATCGATTCGCCGGAGCAGATCATGCCCATGATGGGATAGCCCCCCGCGGCGAGCTCGGCGTAGAGCCGCTTGCGGCCGGCGCGGCCTTGATAATCCGCAATGCGGTAAACCTTGCCGCGAAAGCCCTCCGGAAGGCCGGCGTAGCAGGTAACCAGGTCGATTTCGACCTTGTCGCCGTAGAAACGATACAGCGCCGGGATAAAATGATCGAACAGCGTGCGCGAGCCGCTTTCGACCAGCAGAACCCGCGTGAACTCCGGGGTGCGGCGCGTGAAAAAATGGCGCAACTCCGATTCTAGTAGAATGGAAGCAGCCCCACCAGATGCCGGCGCAATTCGATCTGTCCAAGCTCAGCGTACGCCAGTTCGCGGAGCGGTTTCGCGGCGAAGTGATTCCGCTGAGTAACACGTTTTCCTACTTCTGCGCATCGGTCCCGATGTCGGAAGAAGATCTGAAGGAGTATCTTCAGGAGCCAGTGGCCGCGCTGCCTCCCGCGCTCGCCGCCGCGCTGCCGAAAATTTCCATCTTTCTGGTTCCGTACCTGGAACGCGGCAACGGCCGGGATCGCAACAAGGCGAAGACGCCGGCCGGCGACTTTATTTCCATCGAGAAGCCGCCGGATGGGCGGCTCACGGCATCGACCCACATCCAGCTCGGCGAGGAAAGCGTCCTGGTGTTCGCTTTGAAGGACCAGGAAGTCGCCGAGTATCACTATCGCTTCTATCACCTGCTGGCGACGTTGATGGGCGAGCATTGGACCGAGGCGATGGAGACGGCATACTCGCGCGTCTTGCGCGAAGAATTGAGCGCGGAGGTCCATGGCGAAGTGGATGAGCCGAGCTGGCGCTTGAAGCAGGCGCTGCGGCGCTCCCAGTCGGGGCGCGCGGGCAAGCCGTTTCGCGATTATGCGCGCCAATCCTTCATCGACACGCTGACGCTGTACCTGCACGGAATCTGCTGCGATATCGACGTGGACACCGGTCCGCGGCAGTTGCCCAGCCGGCACCTGCGGCGGCGGCTGATCGCGCTCGAAGAGATGTTTCCGCCCCCGGCCGGATACGCGGTTTTTCCGGAACAGCTCGAACCCTGATGTGCGGAATCGCCGGGTTCACGCATGCGGGCGGTTCGCCCGGTCCCGCGCGAATCGAGGAGATCACGCGCTCGCTCGCGCATCGCGGCCCGGATCAGCAGGGGACCTGGCAGTCCTTCAACGTTTCGCTCGGCGCGGTTCGTCTGAAAATCATCGACCTGGAACACGGCGATCAGCCGATGGTCGCGGACGGCGTCGTGATCGTTTTCAATGGCGAGATTTATAACCACCTGGACGTGCGGCGCGAGCTTGAGTCGCTCGGGCACCGGTTCGAATCCCGCTGTGACACGGAAACCGTGCTGCACGCGTTTCTCGAATGGGACGTCGCGTGTTTTTCAAAACTGCGCGGAATGTTCGCCGCGGCGCTATGGACGGAATCCTCGCGGCGCCTGGTGCTGGCGCGCGACCGGGTGGGCATCAAGCCGCTGTACTATTGCGAGCACGGCGGCGAAATTTATTTCGGCTCGGAGCTGAAGGCGATTCTGCTGCATCCTGAGATCGACCGGCGCATCGACGCGCGCGGGCTGAATCACTATTTGTCGCTCAATTATGTTCCCGGTCCGTTCACGCTCGTCGACGGGATTCGAAAACTGCCGCCGGGAAATTTTCTCGAATGGCGCGACGGCACAGCAAGAATCGAGCTATATTGGAAACTTTCCTTCCAGCCCGACGCCCGCATGGACCTTGAATCGGCGAAGGGGGAGCTGGACGATCTGCTGCGGAGCGCCGTCCGCGAGCATCTTTTATCGGACGTGCCCCTGGGCGTATGGGCCAGCGGCGGCCTCGATTCCACCACCATCCTGCATTACGCCGCGCGCGAGGTTCCCAAACTCAAGACATTTTCCATTTCCTTCCGCGGGCGGAAATTCGATGAGAGCGCCTATTTTCGCGAGGTCGCGCAGGTTTACGGCACCGATCATTGCGAATTCGACCTGAATCCGGAGGTGGACATCCAGAACGCGCTGGAGCAGTTCGCGTACTATTCCGACGAGCCGAGCGCGGACGCCGGCGCCGTGCCGGTCTGGTTTTTGTCGAAAATGTGCCGCCGCGAAGTCACGGTCGCGCTCTCGGGCGACGGCGCGGACGAATTGTTCGGCGGCTACAACACGTACCTGGCGGATCGCTACGCGCGGCGCTTGCGCATCCTGCCGATGAGCATACGGCGCGCGGCGGCGCGGGCGGCGCGATGGCTGCCGGTCTCCGATGAAAAGATCGGGCTCGAGTATAAGATTCGGCGGATGCTCGAAGGATCGCTCCTCGATCCGGTGGACGCGCATTTTTTCTGGAACGGAACGTTTTCAAACGGCGAGAAGCGCGCTCTCTGCGCAGCGCTCGAACCGGTCGAGCCGCTCGCGCGCCGCGGGGTCGACTTCATCTATCTCGACCAGCTCTACTATCTGCCCGATGACATCCTTTATAAGACCGATCGCATGAGCATGGCGCATTCGCTCGAAGTGCGCCCGCCGTTTCTGGATCATCGCGTGATCGAGTTCGCCGCCCGGCTGCCGGAAAACTTCAAAATCCACGGAACAAGCCTGAAGTTCATTCTGCGCGAGCTGATGAAGGACAAAATTCCGCAATCGGTGATCCGCAGATCGAAGGAAGGTTTCGACATTCCCGCGCACCACTGGCTGCGCACGTTTCTGCGCCCGCTGCTCGTTGAAACCTTGAGCGAGCGCAACGTGCGGGAATCCGGAATTTTTTCGACCGCGGGCGTGGCCGAGGTCGTCGAATCGCACCTCGCGCGGCGCGCCAATCTCGGATATCATCTGTGGGGATTGCTGATCCTGTTTCTGTGGATGCGCCGCTGGCGGATCCAGCCGCCGCTCAAAATGGACCGCCGCATTCCCGACCTGGTTTCCGCCAAGTGATCGTCACCATCGACGCGACGTCGGCTCTTCTGCGCAGCGCCGGCATCAAGAGCTACACCTACCACCTCGTGCGTGAGCTGCGGGCGATCGCCGGGAATGACGAAATCCGCGCGTATCCTTATTTGAACGATTTCGGCCGGCTGGATCATGAATCCTCGACGCATTCGCGCGCCGGAACGCTGGCGCGCGTCGGCGTGCTGTATCTTTCGCGATCCACTCCGCTGCTCGATCTGATTGTCGCAGGCTCCGATATTTTTCACGCGTCCAACCAGGTGCGGCGAGCGCCACGCGGAGTGAAGCTCACCGCGACCGTCCACGACCTCACCTGCTGGCTGATGCCGCAGTTCCACACGGAGGCGAATGTTCGCGCGGACCGGACGTTCGCAGACAAAATTCTTCGCAAAGCCGATCGATTGATCGCGGTTTCGGAGAATACACGGCAGGACGCCATCCGCCTGCTCGCGATTGCGCCGGAGCGCATCGAAACGATTCATTCCGGAGTCGCGCGTGAATATTTTTCCGCAACACCCGCGCCGCGCGACCGCCCTTACGTGCTCTACGTGGGCGCGATCGAGCCGCGAAAGAATCTCGACACGTTGCTCGATGCCTGGAAGCAGTTGCCGCGCGATCTGCGCGATGCCTTCGACCTGCTGATCGCCGGTCCGGAAGGTTGGGGCGCGGAAAAGACGCTGGCGCGTATTCGTGCCGAAGCGAAATACCTCGGCTACGTGCCGGAGGCGGACCTGCCGGGTCTCACCGCGGGCGCGACCGTATTCGTTTACCCATCCTTATATGAAGGCTTTGGATTTCCGGTGGTGCAGGCGATGGCCGCGGGAGCGCCGGTGCTCACTTCGAACACGTCGTGCCTTCCCGAAATCGTCGTGGACGCGGCGCTGACGGTAGACCCGCGCAGTGCAACGGAAATTTCTTCCGGCCTCGCGCGATTGCTCGAATCCGAATCGCTGCGCGAGCGGTTCACGGCGCGGGCGCGGGCGCGGGCGCAAAATTTTAAGTGGGAAACCTGCGCGGAAAGTTCACTTGCGTTTTTTCGGCGCGTCGTCGGGTGACGCGGCCGGCCCGATTCCGAAATCCCACACCTGCATGTTTACCTTATTTTCGGTGTACTCGACCAGCGCGTATTCGCCCGGATCCAGATCGTGCTCCGGCCATATCTTGAACAATGCGTCGCCTTCCTGTTTGCGGAACGTGGAGATGTCGTCGTGTTTTTCCTGGATTTCCTTGGTCATGGGAATCACTTCGATGGTTTCCACCACGCGAAATTTTGTTTTGTTTGTCCCTTGTTTGGGCGTGAGCTTGATGATTCCGAAGCGCTCATCCTGGGAAAGGCGGATATAAAATTCAGGCCGCTTCTCGCCGATGCGCAATTGGGCCTCTTCGCCGTCGAGTTCCACCGTGCGGCGGCCGGTGATGGTGGGCAGCGGCGAAAGGATTTGCAGCACCGTGCGTTTCTTGTCGCTCACCAGCTTCGATTCTGCCTGCTTCACCGCTTCGAGCTTTCCGTTGTGAATGTAGTACACGCCGTTGGCTTTCGGCACCTCCTCCACTTCGTTCGCAGCCTCGTCGAGCGCCGTGTCCTCTTCGGCCTGCGCCTTTCGGTCGGCCTTCACTTCGGCCTCGTGCTCGGCGATTTCCTTTTTGGTGCGATCCAGGTCGACCAGCTCGAGCGGAATTTCCTCCCACTCCTCGCGCTCCGTGCTGTAGTAGCGGATGCGATCGGTTTTCACTTCGTATTGATTGGTGAGCTGATAGGTGCCGTCTTTGAGATACAACTTGAAAGTTGCGCCGAAAGCGGCCGCGGCGAGCAGGAGAAAAACCAAAATTCGTGACATCATACGGATCCGGCCGAACGCGGCCGCCGCATCAGCGGCTACCTATATTATGAAGGAATGAAGTATCGCACACTCGGCCGCACCGGCATAGAAGTCAGCGATATCGGTTACGGCGCGTGGGGAATCGGCGGGGGCATGTGGCAGGGCGGCGACGATGACGAATCGATCGCCGCGCTCGAATGCGCGCTAGCGCTGGGGTTGAACCTGATCGATACCGCGCTGGTCTATGGCGACGGCCACAGCGAGCAGCTGGTCGGCAAGATCGCGTCGAAGTCGGTCACCATCGCGACCAAAGTTCCGCCGAAAAACGGGTTGTGGCCCGCGCGGCCAGGCATTCCGATCGAGAAGGCCTTTCCGTACGACTGGATTATCTCCTGCACCGAAAAAAGCCTGAAAAATCTCGGCCGCGAACGGATCGATTTGCAGCAGCTTCACGTGTGGAATCCGGAGTGGATCAATTCCGAAATCTGGCGCCGCGCGTTTGAGGACCTGAAGAAATCCGGCAAGGTGCGCTTTGTGGGCGTTTCGATCAACGATCATCAGCCGGATTCGGCGCTCGAATTGGCGCGCACGGGCCTGATCGACACGGTGCAGGTGATCTACAACATTTTCGACCAGTCGCCCGAAGCGCGCCTGTTTCCGTTGTGCCACGAGCTCGGCATCGGCGTGCTGGCGCGAGTTCCGTTCGACGAAGGCGCGCTTACCGGAAAAATCACGGAAGAATCGAAATTCGAACCAGGCGATTTTCGCGCGCGCTATTTCCGCGGCGAACGAAAGCGCGACGTAATCCGGCACGTCGCCGCGCTTGAGAAAGATCTCCAGGGCTTCGGTTCCCTAGCGGAAATCGCGCTGCGCTTCTGCCTGTCGAACCTCGCGGTCTCGACCGTGATTCCGGGAATGCGCAAGGTGCACAACGTTCAAATGAACATCGCGGCGTCGCAAGCCGGTCCGCTGCCGCTGGATCTCCAGGCGATTTTGAAGAAGCACGCCTGGGAGAAGAATTTCTACAGTTGAGAATCACTGCCGGTAATATCCCGCTCTGGCCAGCACCCTCCACTCCTGCGGCCTCAGCGCGCCGCCGGAAGCGAGCGACACCTTGATCCGGCAGAACGTCTCCGAAGGTTTTTCCTCCGGCGGCCGGTACCCGATCGTATAACGCGAACGCAGATCGTCGATCAGGTCGGCCAGGCGCTCATCCACCTGCTTGCCGCCGAGTCCGATCGCCTCGCCGCCGGTGAGCTCGGCGTACTTGTGCGCGTCGCCGGGCGGGTGCGAGTGCCGGAACGGCGCTTCGAAAGCGAGCACGGGACCCGCAATCAGCATCGCCGCGGCGCTGCGCAGCAGCAGCGGTGCGACCACGGCTCCGGATTCGTAAAGACTGCGCATGGCTTCGTCCTCGGTGTGAACGATCTGGTTCTGGCCGTCGCTCGAATCCGTCCGCCCGATCGCGACATTGGGAAGGTTGTCGGTGAGCCAGATGATCACCCACCTGCCTGACGGAGTCCCGGATGCGCGCAGCATGCCCGATGCTTCCCACACGGCTTCGTTAAAAAACGCGCCGCCCGGCTGATGCTCGCCCGCGGCGCGCTCGATCGCAGCAGCCGTTCGGTTGCGATCCGTAGTAAAGCCATCGAGCACGCGGCCATGCGCCGCGTAAACCATCACCGCGACCTCATCGGCGGGCTTCAGATGTGCGAGTGCGGACTGAGCGCCCTCCGCCAGGCGCTTCAGCACCGCCTGCGACGTATCGGTCATATCGAACAGCATGACAATCGACAGCGGCAGCTGGTCACGGCTGAAGAACGAGATCTGCTGCGGCTCACCGTCCTCGAAAACCTGAAGGTCTTCGCGGCGCAGCGAGGCAATCGACGTATTGGTCTTCTTATGAACCACCTGCACATCCACGAGCACCAGCTCGGAGGTAGCGCGGAAGGTCGGGACTTGCTCCTGCGCGTGAACAACGACCGGCCAAAGGACAGCAAATAGCCCCGGAATGCGCGGCCGCAAGCGATGCCTCACGCATACCAGACGCGCGCGATCCGCGACTTATTACATCCCAATCGCGCGGATTCGCGAGAACCCGCTGAGCTCGTTGGTTGAATCTCGACGGTGATTTGAATCAGCGCCGTGGCACGATAAACACGTTGTCACGCGCATCTAACGCGAAACACGCAGCTCCGGCTGGATGGCGCCATGGAGCCGGAACACCGGCATCGCTGGGGCGCGAGAAGGTCGCACAGAGACGATACGACGTTCCCTGCGAAGGCGTGTATTCGTACTCTTTGCCGTTGACCGGGTCGATGATGGCGCCTCCTGCTGGTACGCCCACCAGCGAAACCCTCTCAATCGTCGCGGGCAGTACAAACTGCGCCTGTCCCCGTGAAATCCACTGAAAGTGAATTGCCTGGGCGATGGAAGAGAGATCGGAAAGACGGCGCGCGTCTTCGGAATAGAGGCGCTGCACACCAGGAGAGCCGGTCTGCACGAATCCAACGACCACGCCGAAACCCGCCACGACCAATGCGAGTCCGGCAAACACTCGGTTCCGGGAAGAGGAGACTTTCTCCGGACGCAGCGAATCCAGGTAATACGCGAAAACGCCGCCCGCAATCACGAATACGGTGACGGTTTTGAGGATGAATCGGGTGTCCAGGTCGCCTCGTAGCAAATAGGCCAGGAAAGTCACCAGGTCTCCGATCATCGTACTCGCCGTGATGACGAGCGCGATGTAAGTGAGCCATTTCCGTACTGGGCTTTCAAGCCTCTCCGGCTGGCGCTGGACATCGCGCACGATCCACCACGTCACCAGGAGAAATACGGGGAGGCCGACGAGAATGCCGGCAAGTTCGTAGGCCATGCCCCAATCGATCGTGGCCGCATTGGCGTAATCCATCGCTGGATTGGGGAAGGTGCGATCGATCACGGTAAACAGAAGTGCACCCAACTGGATGGTCCAGATTCCGAGCGTAATGAAGGCGAGCAGATACAGGAAAGCATCTTTAGCGGCCTCGATGCGGCCGCCGCCGCTCGGTACGGCTTTCCCGGTCCGTGCTTCGTACCACCGGCCAAAAGCCTGATAGATGCGCCGCTCCGACCAGCCATTCTGCCGCAGAAGAGCGACCACGAATTCGTCAGACGCTCCCTGACCCTTTGCCGACTCAATGAAATCGAGCAGGGACTGACTTTCGGCCATACGCGCAGAAGTATAGCAAAGCCAGGATCGAGAGGATTTCGTTCCGGTGCGCTAAGCTCGAAGGTTGAAAATCGGAATTCATACCTCGATCGCCGGGGCGCTCGAAAATTCCGCCCATCGCGCCGCGGAGCTGGGGGCCAACACGTTTCAGATTTTTTCCTCCAGCCCGCGGCAGTGGAAGGCCTCCGTGCCGACGCCCCAAGGCGTTCTCGCGTTGCGGCGCGCTCGCGAAAAACATGGGCTCGATCCCCTGGTGATCCACGATAATTACCTGATCAACCTCGCCTCCGCGCATGAAAGCGTGCGCGCGCTCTCGATCGAGGCGTTTCGCGGCGAGCTGGCGCGCGCCATCGCTATCGGCGCCGATTACCTGGTCGCGCATCCGGGAAATTACAAAGGCTGCTCGATCGAGCAGGGGATTCTCAATTTTCTCGAAGGCGTCGCCGCCGCGGCGAACGGACTGAAATTCGAAAAGCTGATGCTGCTGGTGGAAAATACAGTCGGCGCGGGCGCGCAGCTTGGCAGCCGCTTCGAAGAGCTCCACGTCATGCGCGAATACGGCTCGAAAATGACGGATCTGCCGATCGGGTTCTGCCTCGACACCTGCCATCTGCTCGCCTCGGGCTACGATGTCGCGACGCCGGGAGGTTTGAAGAAGACGGCCGCCGAAATCGATCGCGTTCTCGGTCTTGAAAACGTTCGCGTGATGCACGCCAACGATTCCAAAACGCCGCTCGGCTCGCACATCGACAGGCACGAAAATATCGGCGAAGGGTATATTGGATTAGAAGGGTTTCGCCGCATTCTTGGGTCTCCCAGGCTCCGCAACAAGGCCTTCATTCTTGAAACGCCGGTCGACAAAGACGGCGATGACCGCAGGAATCTCGAAACTCTCAAGAGCCTATGCCCGAAATCGCGTACGACCACAACACGATCGAGCTGAAATGGGCCGAGCGCTGGAAAAATTCCGAGCTGTACCGCGCTGATGCGCAATCGGGCGCGCCCAAATACTACGTGGTCGAGATGCTCCCCTATCCCAGCGGCCGCCTGCACATGGGCCACGTGCGCAACTATTCGATCGGCGACGCGCTGGCGCGCTTCATGTGGATGCGCGGCTTCAACGTGCTGCATCCGATGGGCTGGGACGCGTTCGGCCTGCCCGCCGAAAACGCGGCCATCAAAAGCGGCACGGACCCGCGCGAATGGACGCTTTCGCGCATCGCCGAAATGAAGCGCCAGATGCATCGCATGGCGTTCAGCTACGACTGGCGCACCGAAGTCACCACCTGCGAGCCGGATTATTATCGCTGGAACCAGTGGTTCTTTTTAAAAATGCTGGAGCGCGGACTGGCGTATCGCAAGAAGGCGCTGCTCAACTGGTGCCCGGAGTGCGCCACCGTGCTCGCCAACGAACAGGTGGTGGATGGCTGCTGCTGGCGTCACGAAACGACGCCGGTGGAGCAGCGCGCGCTCGAACAATGGTTCTGGAAAATCACCGCGTACACCGAGGAATTGCTGCGCTCGATCGACGAAAAGCTCGAAGGCAAATGGCCCGAGCGCGTCATGGCGATGCAGCGCAACTGGATCGGCCGGTCGGAAGGCGCGGAGGTCGATTTTAAGCTCGAATCGGGTGAACCGGTCCGCGTGTTCACCACGCGCATCGACACGATCTACGGATCTACGTGTATTATTCTCGCGCCGGAACATCCGGCGCTCGAAAAGCTGCTGGACGCCGAAGGCCGCGCCCGGGCCAAGCAGATGGTGGATGCACGCGCCAAAAAAGGGCCGGGCGATATCGAGAAGGAAGGTTTTTCGACCGGCGCGTACGCGAGGAATCCGTTCAGCGGCGCGCGCATGCCGGTGTGGGTCGGCAATTTCGTGCTGATGGACTACGGCACCGGCGCGATCATGGCCGTGCCCGCGCACGATGAACGCGATTTCGAATTCTGCAAACAGTACGGATTGCCGATCGTGCCGGTGATCCGTCCGGCCGACGGCGCGCTCGATAAAAGTCCGCAAGCCGCGTTCACCGGCGATGGCATCGTCGAAAATTCCGGTGAATATTCCGGATTGCCCAGCGCGGAAGCTCGCCGCGTGATGAGCGCACGCGCTGAACGCGACGGATTCGGCAAAGCCACGATCACGTATCGGTTAAAAGACTGGGGAATTTCGCGCCAGCGCTACTGGGGCACGCCGATTCCGGTGATTCATTGCCCGAAGTGCGGCGTGGTTCCGGTGCCGGAAAAAGATCTGCCGGTGATTCTGCCTGCCGGCGTGAAAATCACCGGCAAGGGCCGCTCGCCGCTCGAGGATGTCCCGTCGTTTGTGAACGTGACGTGCCCGCGCTGCGGCGGCGATGCGCGGCGCGAAACGGACACCATGGACACTTTCGTCGATTCGTCCTGGTATTTCTACCGCTATTGCGATCCGCACAACGGTCGCGCGCCGTTCGACTCGGCGAAGGTCGCGCGCTGGTTCCCGATGGATCAATACATCGGCGGCGTGACGCATGCGATTCTGCATCTGCTGTACTCGCGCTTCTTCACCAAGTTCATGCGCGATCTCGGGCTGGTGACCAATGACGAGCCGGCCGACAACATGTTCACGCAGGGCATGGTGCTGGGCGCGGATGGTTCGGCGATGTCGAAATCCAAGGGCAACACTGTCGATCCCGAGGAGATGATCGAGAAGTACGGCGCCGACACCTGCCGTTTGTTTACGCTGTTCGCCGCGCCGCCCGAAAAAGACATGCCGTGGAACGAAGCGAGCGTCGGCGGCCAGCGCCGTTTTCTCGACCGCGTGTTCCGCTTCGTCACGCGCAACATGGATCGCCAATCGGCCGGCGACGCCGCAGCCGATCGGCGCGCGCTGCGCAAGCTGCATCAGACCATCCGCAAAGTCACCGAGGATTTCGACAATCGCTGGCACTTCAATACCTCAATTGCCGCGCTGATGGAGCTGCTCAACACGTTGTATGACGAAGAAGCGAATCTGTCGGCCAGCGCGTTCGCGCAGATCCTGCCGGATTTCGTTCTGATGCTCGCGCCCTTCGCGCCGTATACAGCCGAAGAACTGTGGGAACGGCTGGGCCGCACGGGTCCAGTGTTCCGCCAGCGGTGGCCGTCTTACGATCCCGAGCTGGCGAAAGAAGAAGCCGCCGAGGTTGTCGTGCAGGTGAACGGAAAACTGCGCAGCCGGCTGTGGGTCCCCTTCGGCACCGGGGAAGCGGAACTGGAAAAGCTGGCGCTCGCGGATGCGAGGGTTCAGCCGTTTATCGAAGGGAAGCAGGTGGTGAAAGTGATCGTGATCCCGGATAAATTGGTGAACATCGTGGTACGTTGAGCGTATGCCCGCTGAGGCGCTGATCTCCGTACAAGAGTACCTTTCGACGAGCTACCGTCCCGATTGCGACTACGTAGACGGGCATATCGAGGAGCGCAACGCGGGTGAATGGGATCATGGCGATCTGCAACTGAGGGTGGCTGCGTATTTTCTCGCGCGCCGCAAACAATGGGGAATTCGGGTGGTGCCGGAGCAGCGCGTTCAGGTGAAGCCCGATCGCTTCCGCGTTCCCGACGTCTGCGTCGTCCTGGGCGACCCCGGCGAGCAGGTTCTCACCAAACCGCCGTTCATCTGCGTCGAAGTCCTCTCGCCCGACGACCGCATGAGCCGCGTCGAGCAGCGCATCGACGACTATCTCGCCATGGGAGTTCCCAACGTCTGGGTGCTCGACCCGCAGACACGCAAAGCGTTCACGGCAACCGCCGAGCGCGGGCTGTGCGAAGTGAAGAGCGGCAGCCTCAAGACTGTGAATCCCGATCTGGAAGTTCCACTCCCGGAAATCTTCGAATAGGGCCGGCTCACAACATTGCCGGCCCTATCTGGACCTGGACGCACCGGGACTACACCTATTGCACGGCGATGCTCACCGTATTCGACGGCACGCCGTCGATGGTCACTTGCACCGCCACGTTATTGCCCGTCACGCCCGCGGGCAATTGCAAATTGATCTGCACGGCGCCGGAGATCAGCGTCGGAGCCGCACCCGCGAAGATCACCGTGGCGGGCTGCCCTCCGACCGTCGCCGTCACATAGCTCGATCCCGGAGTCCATCCTTTCAGCGGAGTCAGCGAAGTGGCCGGCGCAACAGAGCCATCGGCCAGCGCGGGACTTGTCAGCCCGCCGCCGGTGAGATAGAGAACGATCGCCGAACCTTGCGGCGCCGGAGCGGTCGCGATGCTCGTGCCGTAATACGTTCCTCCCGCCGGTCCGTTGTAGATGCTCGCGGCCTGCGAGCTCAGGTTCACCACGGCCGCCTGACCCGATCCGCTCGCGTCCTGCGTATAAATTCCCGGCGCCACGGCCGCGACATTCAACGGAAACACCGCCGATTCGACGTTGTTGTACGCCACTGCCATATTGGTGGAGGCTCGTCCCGCGATTTCCCAGGGCACGATCACGTTGATCTGCGTCGCGCTGACGTAGGTCGGCGTGCCGGGGGTGTTGTCGAACAGCACCTGCACGCCTCCCAGCGTCGAGCTCACGGTTCCGTTCGAGCCGACCGTGAAGGTGTAGCCGCCGAAGAGGCAGGCGGCGGGTGGCGAACAGTTCGCCGGACCCAGATTCGTCCCGCGAATGGTGATGATCTCGCCGGGCGCGATCGCGCCGAAGCCGTTCGCCGGCTGCGCGCTGGTGGTGATGGTCACCGGCACCGGCGCGGACGCGGCTACTACGTTCACCGTGACGTTCACCGTGGCCGGATTCGCCAGCACGCCCGGCGCACTGATGGTGATCGTGCCGGGGAGCGACGCTCCGGCCTGGGTACTCGAAGGAAACTTGGTCGGATCGACCGACACGTTGATCACCTTCGACAAATTCGATCCGCCGGTGGTCCCGCTGGTCGAGTCGATCGACAGCCAATTACCGGAGCTGGCGGCCGCGGCGGTGAATTGCACCGGTCCACCGGTGCTGATCAGCGTGAGCGGCTGCGCTGCCGGCGCCGACCCCCCGATCTGGTATGTGAATGTCAGCGACGAGGGAGTGGCCATCAGTGTCTGCGCCGGCCCCACCGTGAGCGTCGCAAGCACGCTGATCGGAGCCGAGGCCGAATTCAGGAACGAGAACGTCACCGGGCATTGGTACATGTTCGACGCCAGCGAATTTTGGAGCACCGTAAAATTCACCGGCCCGCTGGCGGCGCCGCTGGTGGGCGAGACTTGGAGCCAGCTGCACACTTCGTTATTGGGAATGCTGGTCTGGAACGTCGCACCGGACGCGGAGCTGGTGAGCGTCACTTGTTGCGAAGCTGGCGGCGGTCCCCCCAACGCCTGGTTAAAGGTGAGCGTCAGCGGAGCGACGGTCACCGTGGTGTTGGAGGTCACCGTCAGCGTGACCGGAATGGTCAGCGGGCTGGAGGGCAGCTTCGAGGAGGAGATCGAGACGCTGCCGCTGTAAGTGTACGGCGTGAGCGATCCCGGCTGGATCACCACCTGAAGCTGCTGCGGCGTGCTGTTCCCGTTCTGCCCCAGGAACAGAAATGCCGGGCCGCTGTTGCTGGCCGACGCCGCAATATCGGTCACCTGCACGTTCGGATCGGTGCTGGTCAAAGTGATGTTCTGGATGATCTGGCCCGATCCCTGCGGCGTGGTCACGTTTCCAAATCCCAGCGGCAGGCTGATGTTCAGAAGCGCGGAGTTGCTCACGTTCACCGATACCGGAATCGAAAGCGTTTGCGGACTCTGGCTGCCGGCCGGATAAGAAACCGTCACCGTGCCGGGACAAATTCCCGGAGTCATGCCGGTGATGTTCGCGGATACCGTGATGGTGGGCGTCGCCAGGTTGTTGGCCGTGGCGCTGAGCCAGTTCGGCGGGCAACTCGAGGATTGCGTGGACGAAGTCGAAAGCGTGAACGTGGTCGCCTGTCCGGTGGTGAACAGCTCCACCACCTGCGACGGCGGCCTGGGCTGGCTCGTCTCCCAACTGAAAACCAGCAGCGGCGGGCCCGCGGTCATCTGCGCGACGTTTCCGATAACGAATGTCACCGTCACCGTGAGCGAATACAGGTTCGCATCGCTGTTGTTCGGCGTTACCGTCAGGTGGCCCGTGTACGTGTTCACCGCGAGGCCCGACGGATTCGCGGTCACGTTGATTGTCGCCGGCGTGCTCTGGGTTGACGCGGTTCCCGTCAGCCACGACGAATCGGATTTCACAGTGAAACCCACCGGCGTGCTCGAGCTCCCCACCGTGGTCACCTGCACGGCTTGCAACGGCGGCGCGGTGGTCGCGCCGAACGACGAAGCGAAGCTCAACGTATTCGCCGAAAGATTCAGCAGCGGATTGTTGCTCACCACGAGTTGCACGGGAATCGCTTGCAGCGACGCGCCTCCAAGGATGCTGACGGTGACCGAGGTGTTGTAGACCGCCGCGGTGAGACCCTGCGGGTTCACGCTCAGCGTCACCGCGACCCCCACGCCGCCAATGCCGGTGGCGGAACTGGTCGGCGAGATCACCAGCCAGGGAACCTGCGGATTGGCCGTCACCTGGAACGTCGCCGAGGCGGGCGTCGAGCTCACCTGAAGCGTCTCGGTCAACTGGCCCTGCTGCGGCGTGCTTCCGATCTGATATAAGAACGGCGGAAGCGTCGACGGCGTAACGCTGAGCGTCGCGCCGGCTGTGATGGTGAACGCGACGTTGATCGCCACCGCATCGCTGGTGGTGGTGCTCTGCACGGTGATGGTGCCCTGATACGGTCCCGCGCTCAACCCCGCGGGATTCACGCCGACGTTGACAACGTCGGTGGAGGAGTTGCCCGTATTGCCGCTGGTGGTGAAAGGAATCAGCCAGGGGTGTCCGTCCTGCGTGCTCGCACTCACGGTGTAGCCCAACTGCGCGCCACTGCTTGAAATGGTCAACTGTTGCGTGGGGACGTCCGATTCCGCGGTGCCCACCGGTGCGGAGAAGCTCAAGCTGGGAGGATTGGAGGAAAGCAGCGAGGTTCCGCTTACAGTAACATTCACAGTAAGGACTACAGCGTTCGACGGAGCCGACGCCGGGGTGATCGTGATGGTCCCGCTCACCGGCGCGCCCTGTGTCAGATTCGCGCCGTTCACCGTGATCTGCAGAGTTGCCTGTGTGTTGACGCTGCCCGTACCTCCCGGGGCTTGCGCCACCTGGAGCCAGGAGCCGGCGGGGTTCACACTCAGGTTCACGGTGGATTGGACTTGGGTTATACCTTCGTTCGTGGTGACCTGAACGTTTTGAACCGCGCTGACGCCGCCCTGCTTTACAGTGACGTTCAACGTGTTGCCGCCGGTGAGCGTCGTCGGATCCACGCCCGTCAGTGTGACGGTTTGCGCTCGCACTGTGTCGGAAGAACCCAGAAGGAGAAAGCCGAAAAAAGCCCCCGTTAGCGCACCGATTAACTGCGATTTCCGTCGATTCATCTCTTTTCCTCTCACTCGAAAAGCCGCGAAAATCGCGGACCTCGCGGCGCGGGTTCGAGGTCTTCGTCGCGGATCTGTAACGTGCGTTAACGTGCAATTGGCGCGCCACACACACAGGGTGAGAGAAAAATCGAGAGACAAAAAACCGGGGAGCGGAATCCGCTCCCCGGTTCGTGTGCTACTTGTCGATCAGAGTGTCAGTGTCCGCCGCTTGCGCCGGATGCGCCGGATGCGCCGGATGCGCCTGATGCGCCCGACGCGCCGCTCGCGCCGGATGCGCCTGATGCGCCCGACGCTCCACTGGCGCCTGACGCTCCGGACGCTCCGCTCGAGCCGGTGACGGTGAGAGTGATCGGGACGCTAAAGGCGGTCGGCATACCGGCCGCGCCCGCTGCGCCGCTTGCGCCACTGGCTCCGCTTGCGCCCGATGTCGCCGAGTTGAACGTGACCGTGCCGGTGTAAGTTCCGGCCGTCAGGGAGCTCGAGTCGATCAGGACGGTGACCGTGTTAGGCGTGCTCGCCTCGTTGGGTGCGACGAACAGCCATGGAGTCGAGCCGGTGTTGGTGGCAATCGCCGTGAAGCCGAGCGAGGCCCCCGTCTGCGTGCTGGTGACCGAGACTTGACGTTCGATCGTCGGACACGAACTCAGGGTTCCGCTGGCACCGGACGCTCCGCTTGTACCGGAGGTTCCGCTCGCGCCGGATGTTCCGCTCGCGCCGGATGTTCCGCTCGCGCCGGAGCTTCCGCTCCCGCCGAACGGTCCGCTTGCACCGGATGTTCCGCTCGCGCCCGAGGTCCCGCTTGTTCCGGATGCTCCACTTGCGCCGCTAGCTCCCGACACGAGCGAGCATTCCGCAACGTTCTCCACGCCGAATCCGAGCGGCATGCTGATGCTGATCAGCGGAGAGCCGCTGACTTCGAGCATCACCGGAATTTGCAGCGTGGTGCTGCTCGCACCGCTCACTCCGCTGGCGCCGGAAGCGCCCGAGCTACCCGAGGCCCCGAAGCTGCCAGTCGAACCGGTCGCGCCGGTCGCGCCGGTCGCGCCCGAAGCTCCGGAGGCGCCCGCGAAGTTCACCGAGATCGTGCCGGAGCAGACTCCAGCCGTCATCAAGGTTGGGTTCACACTGACTCTAAGCACGGCGGGCGTCTTGTAGGTCGCCCCCGAAGCGCCGGAAGCGCCGCTGGCGCCCGACGTACCGCTGGTCCCCGATGCGCCACTGACGCCCGAAGCGCCGCTCGCGCCTGATGCACCGCTTGTGCCCGAAGCGCCATTGCTGACCATCAACCAGTTGTTCAGACAGTTCGGCGTCACCATGGTGGACGTCGACACCGTGAAGCTCACGCTGGCGTTAGTGTTCGAGAGAATCTCGACCAGCTGCTGCGGCGGCGGGGCCTCGTTCAACTGATAGCTGAACAACAACGCCGGCGGCCCCGCGCTCAACGTGGTTTCTGTCGCGCCGACCTGGAAGGTGACCGTCACCGTGTACGCGTACAGGTCGCCATTGTTGGGGCGAACCATCAGCGTCCCGGTGTAGGTTCCCGCGGCAAGGGTGCCGGGTGAGGCCGTCACCGTGACCGTTGCGGGCGCCGACGGGCTCGATTCCGTCGTGGTGAGCCACGGTGAATCCGATGTGACCGTGAACGGAATCGTATTGCCCGTTCCGACCGCGCTCACCTGGAACGACTGCGTTGCCGTACCCTGCGATGATCCCGCGCCTCCGGAGAAGTTCAGTGCCGTCGTGGAGACATGCAGGACAGGATTGTTGGTCACCACCAGAGTGACCGGGAGCGACGTGGTCATCGCGTTGGAAGACGTTCCGATCACCACTGTGGTGGAGTAAACACCCACCGCAAGTCCCGCGGGATTCGCGGTCAGAGTGATCATCGTGCCGGTCCCGCCCGACGCGCCGCTCGCGCCTGACGTGCCCGAACCGCCGAATCCGCCCGAGGTGCCCGAAGCTCCGGATGTGCCCGATGCGCCGGACATTCCGCTCGCGCCTGAAGCTCCACCAGTACCGGATGCTCCGCTCGCGCCGGATGCTCCGCTCGCGCCCGAGCTACCGCTGGTTCCGGAAGTCCCGCTCGCGCCCGATGCGCCGCTCGTGCCCGCCGCACCCAGGGTTCCGCTCATGGGCGAAATCGTCAGCCACGTCACCTGCGGACTCATCATCGCCGTGAACGATCCCGTCGTCCCGCTCAGCGTGACCGTCTGGCTCAAAGAGGATAAAGAGGTGTTCGATCCCACCTGGTAGACGAAGGGCTCCAGCGTCGCCGGCGTTACGCCGCTCGCTGTATTGCTTCCCACCGTGAGGACCGCGGCTACCGAGACCGAGTCCGGCGTGGTGACGCTGCTCACCGTGATCTCTCCGAAATAGGTGCCGGCGCGAAGTCCCGCGGGATTCACGCCTACCGTAATCACTCCCGGCGAGCCCGGGGTTGCCGAAGCGGACGTGGTGAACGGAATCAGCCAGTTGCCGCCGCCCTGCGTGGTCGCGGTGACATTAACGTCCAAAGTGTTTCCGCCGTTCGCCGTGATGGTGAGCGGCAGCGCCGCGGGACTGGCTTGGAGCGCGCCCGGAGTCGCGGTGAAGTTCAAGACCGTGGGACTCGCCGTAAGCAGCGAAGTTCCGCCGACCGTCATCGTCACCATGACCGTGGTCGGATTGGTCGTGTTGCCATTCGCGTTGATGGTGAACGAGGTCTCGTAGCTTCCCGGCCCAAGCTGGGACGAGCCTCCCGTATTGACGTTCAGTACCAGCGGCACGGCGGATCCGGCCGACGCGTTGAACGTTCCGTTCGGCGTCACCGTTAGCCAGGACGCCGTATTCGCCGTATCCACCATCAGCAAACCTGACGTGGACGACGTCACGTGGATCGTCTGGTTGGATGCGCCGCCCGCAGCCACGTTCGAAAAAATGACTTGTTGTTGATCGACCGTAATGCTGCCGGTGGAGGTCTGCTGCGCCCGGGTGGCCTCGAAAACACCGAGAACCATGAGACACAACACCCCGCCCCAGGCGGCAATCCGGTACCGGTTCGGATGATTCATCTTTCCCTTCCTCCAAAATGCTTGATTCTTGGAAATAAGAGTTCGGCTACGGATGTGAATGTGGCAAAAATCGCAAAATTCACCCTAAATTGCTGTTATTTTGTTTGACTGTTTCTAGAGATCGGCAGGGCACGCCCCGTTCAGATAAACTTGTGAGCGAGGGCATGTCGCCTGTTAGATTCGATGATCCGTGTGTCGTGTCTGGAGAAACGTTATCGCTCTGGTGATGGCGAGCTGGTGATTTTCAGCGGCCTGAATTTCCAGATCGCGCGCGGCGAACGCGTCGCGCTGATCGGCGAATCGGGGGCCGGAAAAAGCACGCTGCTGCACTTGCTCGGAGGTCTGGACAGGCCGACGGACGGTGCGATATACTTCGGGCAGAATGACATATGTCAGTTCCCGGACGAAGCCCTCGCGGAGTTTCGCAACCGTGAACTGGGGTTTGTGTGGCAGATTCACTCCCTGCTGGCCGAATTCACGGCGCTCGAGAATGTGATGATGCCGCTGCTGATACGGGGGCAAAGCCGTGAGCAGGCCGAGCCGGTATCGCAGGCGAGGTTGGAGGAAGTGGGCTTGAAGAACCGCGCCTGGCACCGCGCGGGAGAGTTGTCGGGGGGCGAGCAGCAACGTGTCGTGTTGGCGCGCGCACTGGTCGGTGATCCGGCTGTCCTGCTGGCCGACGAACCTACCGGCAGCCTGGATTTCCGGACGGGCGAGATGATCATGGGCCTGATCGAGGAACTGCACCGCTCGCGCCGGCTCACCTCCATTCACGCGACGCACAACCTGGAGTTCGCCCGCCGCGCAGACCGCGTTTTGAAACTGGAACACGGCACACTCATGGAGATGCCGTCTTCATCCGATTTAAGTGAGAGTCGTACAGACCGGGGCAATCATTATGTTTGAACGTTATACCGAAAAAGCCCGCCGGGTGATCTTCTTCGCCCGCTACGAGGCCAGCCAGTTCGGCAGTCCTTGCATCGAGACCGAACACCTGCTTCTGGGGCTGCTGCGGGAAGACAAGGCGCTCGCCAACCGCTTCCTGCGATCCAGTGCGTCGGTCGATTCCATTCGCAAGCAGATCGAAGCGCACACCACGTTACGCGAAAAAGTTTCGACCTCCGTGGACCTGCCGCTGAGCCACGAATGCAAGCGCGTGCTCGCCTACGGGGCCGAGGAGGCCGAGCGGCTGAATCACAAGCACATCGGGACCGAGCACCTGCTGCTCGGCCTGCTCCGCGAGGAGAAGTGTTTCGCTGCTGATATCCTACATGAGCGCGGCCTGCGCCTTTCACAGGTGCGCGAGGAAATTGCCCGTTCGAGCTCTGAAAAAATGGCATCCAACAGACCTAAAGAAAGCTCACTGCTCAGCGAATTCAGCCGTGATCTGACGCAAGCCGCGATGGACGGCCTGCTCGATCCGCTGATCGGCCGCGATTATGAACTGGAGCGCGTGGTGCAGATCCTGTGCCGCCGCACCAAGAACAATCCCGTGCTGATCGGCGAGCCCGGCGTCGGAAAAACCGCCATCGTCGAAGGCCTGGCGCAGCGCATCGCCGATGGCGACGTGCCGTCGTTCCTCTCCGATAAGCGCATCCTGGCGCTCGATCTCTCGCTGATCGTGGCCGGAACGAAATACCGCGGCCAGTTCGAAGAGCGTTTAAAAACCATCATGAAAGAGCTGATGGAAAATCAGAACGCCATCATCTTTATAGACGAGCTCCACACGCTGGTGGGCGCCGGAAGCGCGGAGGGCTCGCTCGATGCGGCGAACATCTTGAAACCAGCGCTGTCGCGCGGCGAAATTCAGTGCATCGGCGCCACCACGCCGTCGGAATACCGCAAATCCATTGAAAAGGACCGCTCGCTCGAGCGCCGCTTCCAGGCGGTGAAAGTTCCGCCGCCCAACGAAACCGACGCGATCCGCATCCTGTTCGGCATCAAGGAGCGCTACGAGAAATTCCACGCCGTCGCCTACACCGACGATTCCATCGAAAACGCGGTGTACACCTCGACGCGCTTTATCCCCGATCGCTTCCTGCCGGATAAGGCCATCGATCTCATTGACGAGGCCGGCGCTCGCGTGAAACTGCGGCAGACGACACTGCCGGGCGAGGTCGCCGACATTCAGAAGCGAATTAAGTTCATCGTGCATCGCATGGAGAACGCGATCGCCAATCATGAATTCGAAAAAGCGCGCTTTTATTCGGATGAAGAAAGAAAAGAGCGCGAAAATCTTCGGCAATTACGCGAAAAATATAATTTAGACGACACCTCGACCGGCGTGGTGACCAAAGACGACATCGAAGAAGTGGTCGCGCGCTGGACCGGCGTCCCGATGACCGCGATTAAGGAGGAAGAGGTCGCCAAGCTCCTGCGCATCGAGGAAGAGCTGCACAAGCGGGTGATCAGCCAGGAAAAAGCGATCTCGGCTCTGGCCCGCGCCATCCGCCGTTCGCGCGCAGGACTGAAATCTCCCAAGCGGCCTGCCGGATCGTTCCTGTTCCTCGGCCCCACCGGCGTCGGAAAGACGGAAGTCGCCCGGGCGCTCGCCGAGTTCCTGTTCGGCAGCGAAAAATCTCTGGTTCGCTTCGATATGTCCGAATTCATGGAAAAGCATTCGGTGTCGAAGCTGATCGGCTCGCCTCCCGGATACGTCGGCTACGAAGAGGGCGGCCAGTTGACCGAGCGCGTGAAGCGCGCGCCCTATTCCGTAATCCTGCTCGATGAAATCGAGAAGGCGCACCCGGACATTTACAACATCCTCTTGCAGGTTTTCGAAGACGGCCAGTTGACCGATGGGCTCGGCAACACGGTGGATTTCAAGAACACGATTATCATCATGACCTCGAACCTCGGCGCGAGGTTCCTCGAGAAGCGCAGCGCCATCGGCTTCGCCACGCCCAACACCGGCGTTCCGCAGAAGGTGGAAGACCAGGTGATGTCGGAAGTGAAGAAGGCGTTCAACCCGGAATTCCTGAACCGCCTGGACGAGACCATCCTGTTCACTTCGCTCAACGACGACGACCTGCTGAAGATCATCGATCTGCTGACCGACCAGATCAACAAGAATCTGGAAACCAAGCAGATCAAGATCAAACTGGGCAACGACGCGGCGAAATACATTCTCGAAAAAACCTGCGGCGACCGCAGCTACGGCGCGCGCCCCTTGCGCCGCGCGTTGCAGAAATACGTCGAGGATCCGCTGAGTGAAGCTTTAATCCAAGGCTCACTGCCACGACCCTCGGAGCTGGAAGTTTATCTGGGCGAGGGCGGAATCTACTGCCGTCCGCTGCAGCCGCAGGAAGCTCCCGTCGGCGCACCTGCGGACGAAGCTCCTCCGGCCCCGGGAACTCCGCTGTTCATGTTCGAATAGGCGAACCGGCAATGACAGATCCCGAGCCGCTAGCCAATTGGAATTGGCTCGGGTTTCTTCTGCTTGTCCCTGCGATCGCTGCGGCGGTGTCCAGCGCGTACGCCTTTATGGCGAGCGAGTACAACCTGACTCCCTTGCAATGGGCACGCTTCGAGCGATCGGCGAAGCGGCTTTTTGCGTTGTCTGTGGCGATCGCCGTGGTCGCGGCGTGGTTCGCTCAACGTCGGCCCGTGAGGAAGTCATTGTTCTTAGCTCTCGCACTCGCGTTCCCGATACTGTCATGCGCAGGCGGCGTTCTCGCTTTCGTACTCGTTCCGTCTGTGTTCTGGGATCGCTTACTCCTGCCGTTTCGATGATTGTTGAACCCCGCTGCTAACAATAAACGAACTTTCATTAACCTTAGGATTTTGCCGTGGAAGGGCCCGGAACGCGCCAGGAAGCGATTCCGCGTTTCCGGCACCCTTTATATCGGCGATTAATTTAAATTCGTCGATTTTCGTCACCCAAACATCTAAAATCTGATTCCGTGAAGCTTATCGGGAAATTTTTTCTGGAGAATTTTGCTACAATCTGACCAGTCAGACCAGTCATGTCACGAAATCCCAAGCCCGGCGGTTCGTGGCAGGTTCAGACCGCCAAGGCCCGCTTCAGCGAACTTTTTCGCCTCGCCCGAACCGAGGGCCCGCAGCGAATCGCACGCCAAGGCAAGGAATCCGTCGTGATGATCTCGGCGGAACTGTACGAGCAATTTACGCGCAAGGCGCGAAAACAGAAAAGCCTCGTCGAATTCCTTCGCGAATCGCCGCTGGTTAGCTCGGGATTGCGGCTCGAGCGCGACAAAGACACCGGGCTATGAGCGGTTTCCTGCTCGACAGCAATTGCATCGCTGAGTTCGCCCGTCCCCGGCCCGACCCGCACCTTGTCCAATGGATCGAGGCCATCGATGAAGAACTGCTGTATCTGAGCGTCCTCACGCTCGGCGAGATTCGCAACGGGATCGCCGCGCTCCCCCAAAGCCTCCGCAAGACTCGCCTCGAGGCGTGGGTGGAGTCGGACCTTCCCGAACGTTTTTCAAATCGGGTGCTCGCGATTGATTCCAAAATTGCCGATCGATTCGGCCGGCTCGCCGGCGACGCACGCCGCGCGGGGAAAAGCCTGGGAGTGATCGAAGGCCTTCTTGCCGCGACCGCGATGCACCACAATCTTACGGTGGTTTCGCGGAATGTCGTCGACTTTGGGGCGGCGCAGGTTCCGGTCATCAATCCGTGGCGCGGCTAGAACTCCCGGAACTCTTTTTCCTCCTCGCACGTCCAAACCTACAAACACTCTTGGTACAGTGATAAGGAAGCCCTCCGTTCGGGGGCCTGCGGACATTCGTTCGTGCAGAATTAAGAAGTAAGAGGTTTTCGTCTTTCATGAACCAGCGGGTAGTGGTTGCCGCCCTCGCAACGATCGTGTCTGCGTTCGGGGCTGAACTCCAGCCTCCCAAGGCGGGCAAGACCGAAATTTTCCATCTCAAAGATATCAAGCCGGGCATGCACGGCACGGCCTGGACCGTTTTTCAGGGCACCGTCCCCGAGCCGGTGCCCATCGACATCATCGGCGTCTGGACCGGCCAGCTCGGGCCGCGCAGCTCGGTGATTCTCGCCAAGATGGGCGGCAAAGCGAAGGAAACCAACGTCGCCGCGGGCATGAGCGGCAGCCCGGTGTACATCGATGGAAAACTGGTGGGCGCGGTCGCGCTGAGGTTCAGCGTGTTCTCGCCCGACGCGATCTGCGGCATCACTCCCATTGAGCAGATGCTCGAAATCGAGGATTTCGACCAGTCCCATCCCGCCGACGCGCGCACGCCGGATAAAATCCCCGCCGCGCCCGCCGCGGAAATGCAGATCCCCGGCGAACTGCTTAGCCGTTACGTTTCAGCCGGTGCCTCCGGATCGCTGCCCGCGCGCGTTCCGACCATGGTTCCGATCGACACGCCGCTGGTGCTCTCCGGATTTTCCGAAGCGACCATCAACGCCTTCGACCCGATGTTCCACCAGATGGGCATCACCGCGGTGCAGGGCGGCGCGAGCGCAACCGAGCTCGCCATGAAACCCGCGCAGGGCTGGGAGCATTCGCTGAATCCCGGCGAAGCCGTTTCCGGAATCCTGGTCTCCGGCGACATGTCCGCGACCGGCATGGGAACGGTCACCTATAACGACGGCAAACGCATCCTCGCCTTCGGCCATCCGTTCTTCAATCTGGGTCCGCTCGACATGCCCATGGCGAAGAGCGAAATCCTGATGGTGCTCAGCTCCGCGTTCCAGCCGACCAAATTTGGCAACGCGACCGAAGTCGTCGGCGCGCTGCGCCAGGACCGCTACAGCGGGATCGAAGGCGAGCTCGGCCAGGAAGCGCCGTCCATCCCGGTGCACCTCAGGCTGCGCTCGCTCGGTGCGAATGACGCGGTCATGACGCAGAAGGATTTCCACTTCAACGTCTTCGTGCATCAGAAATGGACGCCCTTCCTGATGATGCTGACGCTGTTCAACTCGCTCCAGCAGATCAACGAATACGCCGATGAGATGACCTATCGCATGCATGGCGACGTGACGCTTGACGGCACGCCGGATATCAAGGTCTCCACCATGCTCGCGCCGAGCGAACTGCCCGTTCCAGCGCCCATGGTGCTGGCCGGATGGTGGGGCGACAAATTCAACCGCCTGTTCCTGAACCCGGTGAACATGCCCAAGCTGAAGAGCGTGGACGTTGATGTCGACCTGCTGCCGGAGCGCCGCGTCGCGACGATCGAAAACGCGTGGACGCCCTCCACCGAAGTCGAAGCCGGCAGCGAAATCCCGGTCAAGGTTTTCCTGCGCCCCTATCGCGGCGAGCGGATCGAAAAGGATGTGACCGTCAAAATCCCCGCCGGGATGCCTAAGGGCGACCATCGCATTGTGTTCAGCGACGCCGAGACGATGAATCGCATGCAGCACGCCGCCGCGGCCGGGAATCGCTACATGGACATTCCCCAGACCGTTTCCCTGCTCAACCAGGAGCACGGCAATAACGAACTGTATGTGTCACTGGTCGAGGGCCGGCCCACGTATTATTCCGACGACAAGACGCTGCCCGCGCTGCCCGCATCCATTCTGAACGTGCTCGAAACCGAGCGCACCACCAGCCGCGCACTGATCGGCAGCGGGGAAACCGCGGAGCAGCAGCTCGCGATTCCGTTCGACGAAGTGGTCAGCGGCAGCTACTCGCTGAAGATCACGGTGAAATAGGCTCGGACGAAAATCTTACCCCCGCCCTCACGGACAGGGCTGTCCCGCGACAACAGCCTCGCCGGTCATGGCGGGGGGCAATCGCTGCAATTTCGCCAGAGCGGTTTAAACATCGTATGGGAGATACTTAAAAGAGAGCGGCTGACACGCCCTCCCTCAGGACTGAATAATTCAATGACTTTTTTCAAGCTTTGTGCCGCCCTGTTGTGCGCCTCGGCGGCCCTTCTGGCCGTCGATACCAAGACCTGGCAGCAGAACTCGATGGCGGATTTCGAGCGCGGCGACCTCACCGGCCTGTCACTTTCAAGCGACGGCCGCCTCACGCTTGCGCCCGCGGCGAAGCAGCTTTACGATCCTTCCGTCACGTTCCTGTGGGCCATCGCGGCCGATTCCCGGGGCCGCATCTACGCGGGCGGCGGCGGACTCGGCGCCACCAAAGCCGCGCTGTTCGAGATCGATCCTGCCGGTAAACCGAAAACGCTGGCCGAACTGGACGGCATGGAGATCCAGGCGATCGCCATCGACAAGCAGGATCGCGTCTACGCCGCCACGTCGCCCGACGGCAAGATCTATAGAGTCGATTCGTCCGGAAAGGTCGAGACGTTCTTCGATCCGCATGCGAAATACATCTGGGCGCTCGCGTTTTCGAAATCGGGCGATCTGTTCGTCGCCACCGGCGATCAGGGCGAGATTTTCCGCGTGACGCCGCAGGGCGCCGGCTCCGTTTTTTTCAAGACCGAAGAGACCCATGTGCGCTCGCTCGCCGTTGACGCGAACGGCAACCTGATCGCCGGCACCGATCCGAGCGGTCTGATCATGCGCATCTCGCCTTCCGGCCAGGGATTCGTTCTGTATCAGGCGCCCAAGCGCGAAATCACCGCGGTCGCCGTCGCCGCCGACGGCGCTATTTATGCCGCCGGCATCGGGAACAAACTCGCATCCGCGCCGCTGCCAGCTCCCGTCGCGCCCGTGCCGATTCCTTCGCCGGCACCGCCAGCGGCCGGGCTCACCCTGAGCGTCGCCGCGCCGCACGCGAGCGCCGGCGCTCTGCCGCCCGTGGGACCGAGTTCCGCGCCCATCACCGGAGGGTCGGAGGTCTATCGCATTCACGCCGACGGCTACCCGCGCAAGGTCTGGAGCAACGCGCAGGACATTGTTTACGCCATCGCGCTCGACCCGCGCGGGAAACCGATCGTGGGAACCGGGAATCATGGCGCGATTTACCGGCTCGATTCCGATTTTTCATACACGCGCCTGGTGAATCTCGCGCCCACGCAGGTGACCGGATTTTCGCTTGCGCCCGACGGCCGCATTTACGCGGTCACCGGCAACATCGGCGCGATTTTTTCCATCGGACCGCAGCTTGAATCGAGCGGCACCTATACCAGCGAAGTTTTCGACGCCGGCGCGTTCACCTATTGGGGACGCGTGTCGAGCGAAGGCTCCGGAGCGGTCGCCTTCGAAACCCGCAGCGGAAATCTGAACCGTCCGCAGCAGGACTGGAGCCCGTGGGCGAAGCTGAACGACGGCCGCGCCACTTCTCCCGCCGCGCGATTCATGCAGTACCGCGCCACGCTCACCGCGCCCGCCGAAATCTCCGAAATCAACGTCGCCTACATGATGAAGAACGTCGCGCCGGTGGTCGAGTTGGTGGAGTCGACTCCCGCCAATTACAAATTCCCTGCCCCGTCGCCCGGCCCGTTGTCTATAACGACGCTGACGCTTCCGGCGCTCGGCCGCAATCGCGCGGAACCCGCGTCGGCCACGCCGCCCGTTCCCGACAGCGGCAATTCGCCGGGCTTGAGCTACGCCAAGGGCATGATCGGCGCGCGCTGGCTGGCCAACGATGACGACGGCGACACGCTTACCTTCAAGCTAGAAATCCGCGGCGTTCACGAGACCACCTGGCAGCTTTTGAAAGACAAAATCCGCGAGCACTATTACAGCTGGGATTCGACGGCGTTTCCCGACGGCAAATACCAGGTGCGCGTCACCGCGTCCGATGCGCCATCGAATCCGCCCGCGCAGGCGCTCACGGCGTCCATGATCAGCGGTCCGTTCCTGATCGACAACACACCGCCCGAGATCACCGGCCTCACAGGCACACCTTCCGGCGCGAAAATCGAGCTGCAATTTCACGCCAAAGACGCGCTCAGCGACATCGACCGCGCCGAATATTCGGTCAACGGCAGCGACTGGGTGGTGCTCGATCCGGTCACGCTGCTCAGCGATTCAAAAGAGGAAGACTATCGCGTGTCGCTCGACCGCGGGCAAGGCGAAACCACCATCGCGGTGCGCGTCACCGACGAATTCGACAATCAGTGCGTCAGCAAGATCGTGGTGCGGTAGAACAAGCCAACGCGCGGCATGAATGCCGCGCCTCAATGTGCCGCAGCGGCAACAGTGATGGAGCGCGTTGGTGATATTTTCAGAGTCATCGTCAACCTACAAACCTCGACCGTCTACAATACAGTATCGAGCGACCACCGCGCTCCATAACTGTCGCGCCTCATCCCTGCGGACGATTTGAGGCGCGGCATTCATGCGGCGCGTTGGGCGCATATCCTGGACCGCGAGCTTCAGCACGCTCCCTGATCGCAGATCACGCCCGCGTCCGCGAGACAATCGAGCTCGGAAGTCTCCAGCCCGAGCAACTCGGCCAGGCATTCGCGCGTGTGCTCTCCCAAGCCCGGCGCCCTGCGGCTGACCCCGCCCGGGCTCGCTGAAAATTTCACCGGCGGTCCCGTGACGCGGAACGACTCGATGTGCGGAAACATCCCGCGATGCGCCGTCTGCGGGTCCGCGGTGACTTCGTCGAGCGTGCGCACCGGAGCGCAGGGAATGCCGCGCGCGCGCAGCTTTTCGATCCACACCGCGCTGGGCGCCGTCCGGAAAAGATCCGCAATCATTCCTTCGAGCGCCTCGCGATTCTTGACCCGCAGCGGATTGGTGGAATAATCGGGGTGCTCGATCCACTCCTCGCGATCGATGGCGCGGCAGAATTCCGGCCACAGCTTCACGCTCGCCACCGCGATCACGATGTCGCGGTCCGCAGTGGGAAATCCGCGATACGGGACGATGGTGCCGAAGCGCGTTCCCATGGGTCCGGGAACCACGCCCGTTCCCGCGAAGTTGGCGAAATTCGAAGCCATCGCCGAGATCATCGAATCGAGCATCGAAACGTCCACGAGCTGCCCTTCGCCCGAGCGCCCGCGCGACTCGAGCGCCAGCAGAATCCCGATCATCGCGAACATTCCCGAGGTGATGTCCGCCACCGAATGGCCGCAGCGCACGCGCTCGCCGCCTTCGACGCCGGTGACGCTGATCAGGCCGCTGGCCGCTTGCAGGATCAGGTCCATGGCCGGTTCATCGCGCGACGGCCCGGTCTGGCCGTAGCCCGAAATCGAACAGTAGATCAGGCGCGGATTGCGCACCCGCGCGGCCGCGTAGCCGAGGCCGAGCCGCTCCATGGTGCCGGGGCGCATGTTCTCGATCAGAACGTCGGCTTTGTCGATCATCTTCAGGCACAGCGCGACGGCTTCCGGTTTTTTGAGATCGATCGCCAGGCTGCGCTTGCCGGTGTTCAGGCCGAGAAAATACGAGGCCTCGTCGCCCGTGAACGGCGGACCCCAGCTTCGCCCCACTTCGCCTTCGCCCGGCGATTCGATCTTGAATACGTTGGCTCCATACTGCGCCATCAGCATGGTGCAGTAAGGACCGGCGAGGGCGTGCGAAAAATCCAGGACGACGAGGCCGTCGAGAGGCGTGGGCATGAAAAATCAGGATAACCCAACCTCAAAACTCCCAACAATCTCTTACATCTGCTGGACGTTCACTCCGCCGTTGATCGTCTCGACGTGGATGGTCGGCCCGCCCGAACCGAGATCGGTCTCGATTTGCTTGTTGATCTCGCCGTGCAGCGTCACCGGGATACCGAGGTTCACGTGTCCGTTCACCGTCCCGGCTTCGAAGTGCGCCGAGTAATTGCCCGGCATGCTGATCTTGACGCCGCCGTTCACCGTGCGCGCGTCGAGTTTGGTTCCGTCCCAGCGCGCGCCATTCAGCTCGACGTCAACTCCTCCGTTTTCCGTCTTACCCTCCACGTCGCCGCCGAGACGCGACAGGTGGACGCCGCCGTTTTGCGTGTCGAAGCGGATGGTGCCGCGCACGTCGGTGATGGAGATTCCGCCGTTGTTGGCCTTGAGGGTCAGGTCCGCCTGACGCGGAAGGAAGATTTCGTAACTCACTTGCCATCCACGGCCGTCGGTCTGCACGGGACCGGTCGCTGAAACCTGCCCGGCCGACAGATTCAAAGCGATCTGCGATACCGCGGCGCGCGCCGCCCCCTCGTTAGCACCCGACGCTTCGACTCGGGCGCGCACCATCACGTTCCCGTTGTCCCATCCTTTAACGGACACGCCGCCGTTCACTCCCGCATCGACGGACAGGCGGCCGGCGAAGGGGATCGTCTGCTCGCGCATTTCGCAGTGCGTAACCTCATTGTTATGGGAACTGCGTTGGTTGCAGTTGAGTGAACCGGTCTGCGCCGCCACGGGCAGCACAGCCAGTAAAGTCAATAGCATTTCCTTCATACGAAAAAGCTCCTTTGCGTAGACGCCGCGGCGTCGGTTCGGTTAAGTTGAGGGAAGTGGAAAATCTGCATCCTGCCGAAGTGCGCGTGCTCGGCGCTCTGCTTGAGAAAGACATGGCGACACCAGAGTATTACCCGCTCACGCTAAATGCGTTACAGAACGCATGCAATCAAAAATCGAGCCGTGAGCCGGTGGTGCAATACGACGAAGATACCGTCTCGCAAGCGCTGGAATTGTTGAAAAACAAAGGTTTCGTAGTACGAATCAGCGGCGCGGGGCATCGCGTGGAGAAATTCGGGCATCGGATGGGCGAAAAATTAAATCTGGGCCGGCGCGAATTGGCTCTGCTGTGCGTGCTGATGCTGCGCGGGCCGCAGACGGTCGGCGAACTGCGCGGGCGCACCGAGCGCATGCACGATTTCGCCGATATGGACGAAGTCGAGCACGTGCTCAATACGCTCGCCGGGCGCGAAGAGCCGCTGGTGGCGCGCGTCGCTCGCGGACGCTGGGCGCATCTGTTCAGCGGCCCTCCGGATTTATCTGCCGAACCGCAGCCCTCGGCCGCCGCGCCGGCGAGCGATCTGGAAGCGCGCGTTTCGGCAAACCTTGAAGCGCGCGTTTCCGCGCTTGAGCGCGAAGTCGCCGAACTCCGAGCGCAACTGGCCGCCTTTGAACGTCAATTCCAATAAATATGAAAAATCGAGTCACGGTCCGCCGCGTGGATGAATGCGAATCGCTCGACGAGCTGATCCACAATTGTTTCCCCGCGTTCGGCGGAGCTTTTCTGCGCCGCATCTACACCATTCTCGACCGCGCCATCGGCATGGGCTGCCCGCTGACGCTGGCGATTTCCGGGCCGGTCACGGTCTCCGGGCAGCACCAGGCGTGGCTGATTCCGCTGCTCGAGACCGGATGGATCGCGTATCTGAGCACCACCGACGCCGTCTGCTATCACGACGGCCATCGCAGCCTCAATGCGCATCGCGACCCGATTTTCGAGGTCCCCATCTGGACCGATGACGGCGCGCTGCGCGATGAGGGGACCATCCGCGTCACCGACATGGCGTTTAAAGAAGACGTGCTGCTCGACCAGGATAAATTCCTGACCGCGGCGCTGGCGCGTCCCGAATTTCAGCATTCGATGACCGGAACGGAGCTGCGCTATCGGCTGGGCGCGATCTATGCCGGGCAGGAACGCGCGGCCGGCGTCGAATCCGGCCTGCTTTCGACCTGCCATCGCCTGGCGATCCCGATCTTCGTCGGAGCGCCGGCCGATGGAAGCGTGTTTCTGAATTCCATGAAGCTGTGGGCGATGAAGCAATCCGGGTTGATCGAAGATTACAAATTCGATCTCGACATGCATGCCGAGGTTTTCGAGGCATGCGCGTATCATCGCTGGGGACTTTTCGATCATCCCGTGCATGCGCTTGGTACGGTGATTCTGGGCGGCGGCGTTCCCAAGAATTACAATCTACAACCGGAGCCGGCGCTCGGGCAGGTGCTGGGCATTCCCAACGTCCGCGGCTACAATTTCGACGTGCAGATCGTGACCGCG